>FQKF010368243.1_pt1 | contig 25834 bp, 22 predicted proteins | sample 1504521 | NCBI WGS metagenome assembly FQKF01 (sample SAMEA4475357, study PRJEB15587) | soil metagenome | biome: Soil; feature: Field | place: India | collected 2015-03-11 | depth 0 m
TGTATAAAAACATCATGGAAAAATTTCAATGGGGAGGTGTGGACAAACCCGGCGTTTATCTGGATGAGAATTGTGTTCGCCTGGTGGGTAATTTACGCATGCAAATGGGCATACTGGCACATGCTCTCATCAACGAAGGAAAAACCAAAAAAGCCGAAGCAGTTTTGGATAAATGCCTGGAAGTAATGCCCGATGAAAACATCCCTTTTGATGCTACACTATTTTCCGTATGTTCGGCTTATTATCAAATCGGAAAAACCGATAAAGCCAATGCGCTTTCCAAAAAACTTTTCGATATTTTCGAAGGCGACCTGAAAGTATATCGTTCTTTAAAGCCCAAACACCTGCCGGCATTCTATCGCGATATGGAGCAGGCTAAAGAAATTTTGCGCCGCCTGCATAACTTAGCCCGTGATTTCAAACAATCCGAACTGGAAAAAAATTATTGGCAACGCCTTCAGGCCCTGCTGAGCCCGGAGGAACTGAAAGAAGAACCGATGGAATAATATAGTTACTTCATTCATGCCTTTTACTCCTCAGCCGGGCGAATTTTTGTTTAAGCGATATGCCAAAGCCGTTTGGCATGGAAACCGAAACGAAAATAAAATCTTCCTGACATTTGACGACGGCCCCACTCCGGGCGTAACGGATAAAGTATTAAATCTTCTTGATAAAAAAAAAATAAAAGCACACTTTTTTTGTATCGGTAATAACGTTTTGAAAGAAAAAAATTTGTTTAATGAAATCGTTACGGAAAATCATCTAATAGGAAATCATACATGTTCACACGTTAACTTTTTCAAAACTTCATGGAATAAATATCAGGAAGATATTCTTAAATGCCGGGAAATTTTTGCATCGGAATATTTTAGGCCGCCATACGGAAGAATAACCCGATCAGCCATTGGAAAAATTTCAGCACTTGGATTCAAAACCATTTTATGGGATGTAATTACCTATGATTTTTTACAAACCCCTGACGCTGAACATTGCAAGAAAATCATTCGCAAGTACTTGCGACCCGGTAGCATCGTTGTTTTTCACGACAGTCTTAAGGCTCAAAAAAATATGTTTGAATCTTTGGAATTTCTAATTACGTATGCAGAATGTAAATCCCTGGAATTTTCCTTACTGAAATAAATACCCCGGCTCTACCATTTTGCATCCGGATACATTCGAGGAAGCATTTGCATTTCATTTAACAGATAGCTCAGATACTCCGTATGAACGCCTTTACGTCCGCCTTTTATCATCCAAACATTCTCGGGATAACCTAAATTGGATTTTTTGAAGAGTTCGCGTATCTCTTTCTCCCAATCGCTTTTTATTTCATGAAACGCTATACCTGCTCCTGATTTTTGAACTTCCGCATCGCTTTCATCGCTTTCAAACAAGTCGCCGGTATATTTCCAAAGTAAATCTAAAGCGTTTTTCAATCGTTCCAAGCTTTCTTCAGTTCCGTTACCGAAGCGAATCACCCAATTATGGGAATGCCTCCGGTGATATTCCACTTCTTTAATGCCTTTGGCCGCAATGCCGGCAATGGTTTGGTCGTTGGAATTTACAAGATGCTTATACAGGTAATATCTGAATGAGTCGATTAAGGCCTGACGAAGAATGGTTTGAGCATAATCGCCATTGGGAATTTCCATGAGTTTAGCGTTCAGGAACTGCGTATCGTTTCGATGGTAAGCAAGTACATCCTGATCACGCCCTTTATTTTCAATTTTGCCTGCATATTCCAGAAAGGCATTGGCCTGACCGAATAAATCGAGCGATATATTGGTTAGGGCCAAATCTTCTTCCAGGAAAGGGCCATGCCCGGTCCATTCACATAGTCGCTGGGCGTTAATGAGTAAATCGTCGCCTATTTTCAGTAAGTAATTGAATAAAGCGTTTGAATTCATGCATCAAAGATTTTTTACGCCGTCGGGAATTTGATAGAAGGTGGGATGACGAAAAATTTTATCGTTCGATGGGTCAAAAAAACTGCCCACATCCTCAGGCGTACTGGATACAATTTGGTCAGAAGGCACTACCCAAATGGCCGTTGCTTCATTTCTGCGGGAATATACATCCCGGGCATTTTGGAGAGCCATTTCTTTATCAAAGGCATGAACATTTCCCGCGTGTATGAAGGGTTGCCCGGGTTTTTTCTGAACAAACACCTCCCATAAGGGGCCTTGAGTGTCTTTACTCATATTCGTATTTAATTTTGAATTATGCAGCCAATGTTTTGTTTTTTAATTTTTCAGCATAGGCGGCAGCGGCTTTTCTTACCCACTCACCTTCTTTGTGTGCTTTAATTCTGGCACCCAATCGTTCTTTGTTGCAGGGTCCGTTCCCGCTGATTACGGCCTTAAATTCGTTCCAATCGGGCTGACTGAAATCGTATCCTTGTTTTTCTTTATTCCATTTCAAATTGGGGTCAGGAATGGTTAAACCCAAAAACTCGGCCTGCGGAACGGTCTGATTCACAAAACGTTGACGCAATTGGTCATTGGTTTCGCGTTTAATTTTCCATTTAATGGCATTTTCGCTGTTAGGGCTTTCTGCATCCGGAGGACCAAACATCATTAGAGTAGGATACCACCAGCGGTTCAACGCATCCTGGGCCATGGCTCTTTGCTCGGGTGTTCCGAATGCCATTTTCATCATAATTTCATATCCCTGGCGTTGGTGAAAACTTTCTTCCTTACAAATGCGAATCATGGCGCGGCTATAAGGTCCATATGACGTACGTTGCAACATCACCTGATTCATGATGGCTGCGCCGTCCACCAGCCAACCTATGGCTCCGATATCAGCCCAATTCAAGGTTGGATAATTAAATATGGAGGAATATTTTGCTTTTCCGCTGTGCAATGCTTCCAGCATCTCATCACGACTAACACCAAGTGTTTCGGCTGCCGTGTAAAGATATAGGCCATGTCCGCCCTCATCTTGAACTTTGGCCAACAAAACCATTTTCGCACGTAAACTGGGCGCTCGCGTAATCCAGTTGCCTTCGGGAAGCATTCCCACTACTTCACTATGAGCATGTTGGGATATTTGGCGAATAAGGTGCTTACGGTATTGCTCAGGCATGGCGTCTTTAGGTTCTATAAACTCACCCTTAGCCAATTTATTTTCAAATGATTCAATATACTCAACCATTTCTTTCATATAAACAAATATACCAAAAAGTTTAACAAATGTAATTCGGTTTCGTTCAGAAAAAAATGACAAAGGTCAATATTCGAAAAACTCATTTTTTCCCGGCCTTCATGCCTTGCTGACGTTGACGCGCCATTTCCTCGAGTCGCTTTTGGAACGATGATTTTTTTAGAGGTTTTTTCATGTTGGCTTCTAATTGGAGGCGAATTTTTTTCTCGTCCGTCAGTTTTTTGAAAATCCAATTCTGCAGGAAAGAAAGAATATTAGCCAGGAAATAGTACCAACTCAATCCGGCTGAATAACGATTCATGACAGCCAGGAATATAACCGGCATAAAATACATCATAAATTTCATCCCCGGTATTTGCTCGTTCTGCTGGGGCATCATATTACTGTTCATGTATGTATAAATTAAAGTGGAAACAAACATCATTAACGCAAATAAACTTACATGGTCTCCATAAACCCAATTAATGAAGGGCACATAGCCAAAGTCCCAAATGCTGTCGTACGTACTGAGGTCCTCGGCCCAAAGGAAAGATTTTTGTCTGAGTTCAAAAGCAGCAGGTACAAACGAAAAAAGTGCAATCAATATGGGCAATTGAATGAGCAAAGGAATACAGCCTGAAAACGGGCTTACGCCTGCTCTTTGGTAAAGTTGCATTTGTTCCTGTTGCTTTTTCAGCGGGTCCTTGTTTTCCCATTTTTTGTTTATCTCATTTATTTCCGGTTGAAGGGCTTTCATCTTCATGCTGCTCATGTATGTTTTCCATGCAATGGGCAAGAGCAGAATCTTCATGATGATGCTTAATATTAAAACGACGATGCCCATGTTCAAATGGCTTAAACCATTAAAAAGTGGAATGACAAGCCATTTATTTAAATAACTGAAAACACTCCAACCCAACGGTATCATTTGTTCCAAATCGTAACCAATATTTTTAAGGGTATAATAATGATTGGGGGCAAACAATAACGAGAAATTCCATTGATGAGAACCTTCATGCTTTAAGGGTATTCCCAACTCTGCCGTCATTTTTTTAATGTGTGTGGAACTTTCGGTTCTGGGTGAAAGCGAAATCTTACTTCCGCTTCTGGGAAAACCGCTCTCGGAAAGCATAGTGATGTTGAAAAACTGGTGCTTAAATGCCACCCAGTGAATATCATCATCGTGAATGGGTTCTTCCAAGTCGGAACCAGGATTCAGATAATCCGGTGATGAATTTTTGTATTTATAATAAATGGTAGCAACCTCTTTTTCCTTGATTATATGTTTTTCTATTCCGGGCAATGTGGCCGCAAATTGAAAATTTAATTGGTCTTCGGTGGAACTTAGAAAGGATGCGGCATTTTGGGTTTCAATGCTGCATGTCATAGAATAAGAATTCGGAGGCAAAGAATAGTGAATGGCAAAAAAGGCATGGTCGGGGAATTTTAAATAAAATGAAATTTTGTTTTTTGAAGAAACTTCCGGAATAAAATACAAACTGTCCGAAAAGAAGATGCGGGTTCTTTCATAAGCATTGAAAATAAAACGAAATAATGTAGAATCAGCATCCAGCAATGCTAAAGGAGGATTTTCACCAAAGCGATGATGGTTTTTTAATTCAGCCTGAACCAAACGCGCTCCGGGATTTTTAAATGTAATTTTCAATATTTCATTCTCGATGGAAAAAAATTCAGATTTACCTTCCGTATAAGGCAAAAAATCTTTGTAGTAATTTTTTTTAAGCGCGATTTTTATACTGTCGGGAAGGGTGTCCTTGCTGACCAAACGAGGAGATTGCGTTTGGTTTTCATGGATAAGTTGTGTCGATGGGATTGTATTTTGATTTTCAATTTTTGCAATCGAGTCCTGAATACGCTTTTTCTTTTCCAGTTCTTCCCTGGTAGGAGCCGACATCCACATCCATACACCCAACACAATGGCAATCAGCCCCATTCCAATAAACGAGTTTCTGTCCATGTTTAAATAAATAAAATGCGTGGCAAAGATAGGTTTTTTGTTGGTTATCGAATATTATTATCTAAAAGGAATTGGTTCAATTTTTTATTTTGATAGTAAAAATTGGAAAAATAGAATTATTAAAAATTCGGATAAATTCCGATATTTAAACTATAATGTTCTATAAAAATTAAAATAAAAAATGCGATTCATTGTATATGAATCGCATTAATTAAAAGTGAAATATACTTAAAAAGGTTTATTTACTTCTTAGTGATGATGACCACCTTCGTCGGCTTCACCCTCTGCTAAAGGAACCGTTTGCGGAATGAAATCCTTCTCGGCTCCTGGTTTGCTGTAATCATAAGGCCAACGATGAACTTCCGGCAACGGCCCCGGCCAGTTTCCGTGAATATGAGCAACCGGATTGGTCCACTCCAATGTATTGGAATTCCATGGATTCTGAGGTGCTTTTTCTCCACGGAACATGCTGTAGAAAAAGTTAAATATGAAAATTATTTGTGCCAAGGCACCAATTATGGCAAATACCGTTATTATGACATTAATATCTACCAAATCATCAAACATGGGAAAAGCGCTATTCGTATAATACCTTCTGGGAACTCCGGCCGTGCCAAGGAAGTGCATGGGGAAGAATACTCCGTAAGCAGAAATGAACGTTAGCCAAAAATGCAGATATCCTAACTTTTTATTCATCATTCTTAAAAATAATTTTGGAAACCAATGATAAACCCCGGCAAACATTCCAAAAATGGCACTCAGCCCCATTACTATGTGAAAGTGTGCAACCACGAAATAGGTATCATGGTAGGTAATATCAAGAGTTGAGTCAGCAAGAATTATTCCGGTAACGCCTCCGGTAATAAAGGATGATACTAAACCAATGGAAAATAACATGGCCGGAGACAATTGAAGATTACCCTTCCATAATGTGGTAATATAGTTAAAAGCTTTAACGGCTGAGGGAATGGCAATCAATAATGTTGTGAAAACGAATACGGAACCCAAGAAGGGATTCATGCCTGTTACGTACATGTGATGTCCCCAAACAATAAAGCTTAAGAAAGCAATAGCCAGCATGGAACCTATCATCGCACGATAACCGAAAATGGGTTTACGTGACATGGTGGAAATAATTTCCGAAGTAATTCCTAATGCGGGAAGAAGCACGATATACACTTCAGGGTGACCCAAAAACCAGAAGAGATGTTCATATAATATAGGGCTACCTCCTATGTTATCAAGAGGACGACCTCCAATGTATATATCAGAAAGATAAAAACTTGTACCGAAACTTCTGTCCATAATTAAAAGAACAACCGCCGATACCAATACCGGGAATGAGAGAACACCTATAATTGCCGTAATTAAGAAAGCCCAAATTGTTAAGGGTAACCGAGTCATTTTCATTCCTTTGGTGCGAAGGTTAATCACCGTAACGATGTAATTTAAACCGCCCAATAAAGAAGATACCACAAATAGGGTCATGGAAACCAACCAAAGCGTCATTCCTAATTTTGAGCCCGGAATGGCTTCGGGTAATGCTGAAAGCGGCGGATAAATAGTCCAACCGGAAGAGGCCGCACCGTCTTTAATAAAAAGAGAAACCAACATAATAACACTGGAAACAAAGAAAAACCAATAGGAAAGCATATTCAGAAAACCGGAAGCCATGTCTCGTGCACCAATTTGATAAGGAATTAAGAGATTACTGAATGTTCCGCTCAAACCACCCGTAAGTAAAAAGAAAACCATGATGGTTCCGTGAATCGTTACCAAAGCCAAGTATGCATTGGGGTCGAGAATACCGTCTTTTCCCCATTTATCACCCATTACCCATTCAATAAAAGCAAATTTTTCACCCGGCCAAGCTAACTGCAACCTGAAAACAATAGACATGATCATGGCTACTACAGCCATAACCATAGCCGTAATTAAAAACTGTCGTGAAATGGTTTTATGGTCCTGGCTGAAAACATATTTCGATATAAAGCTTTCATGATGTTCATCATCATGATGATGATGGGCATGTGTGTGAACATGCTCTTCATGAAGAGTGGTCAAGGTTTGTATAGTGTTGGTTTCCATAGCGGTAAATTTAATTCATTTTTATTTTTGAGCAACAGTTTTGAATGGTTTTTGTTTGGCTATCCATTCATTAAATTCTTTTTCACTGACGATTTTTATCGTCATCCCCATATTGTAATGCGAAGCCCCGCAAATTTTATTACACAACAAAGTATAATCAAATTCAACAGGTTCTTCCCCCCTTTTTTCTCGTTGTTTGTTTATTCCTTTCATGAGGTTAACCACATAAGGATCCTTTCTCATTTCTTCCGTAGTTTTAGTGGGTTTAAATTTAAAAGTGGTAACCATTCCGGGTACACAATTCATTTGCGCACGGAAATGCGGAAGGAAGGCAGAATGTATAACATCGCGTGAGCGCATTTCCATAACTATTTCTTTATTAACGGGAAGCAAAATTTCGTTTTTAACAAGAATATCGTCATTACCGGCTACATCATTCGTGTCCATTCCCACTGAATTCGAACCGGAAATCTGACGGTAATCCGTGGTTCCAAGCTTACCGTCTTTACCCGGAAAACGAGCCGTCCAGTCAAATTGTTTAGCATAGAATTCCACCACCACCTTATCTTGTGCTTTACTTTCTTCCGTGATTTCATTCCAATATAGCAAACCGTAAGTTATGATAAATGCAAGCGCAGAAGCAGGAATTATGGTCCATAGCATTTCCAGTTTGTTATTATGTGCATAGTAAACTGCTTTCTGTCCTTTTCTTCCACGGTATTTATAGGCGAAATAAAAAAGGAAAGCATTGGTAACAAGAAAAATAAAAATAATAAGATAAAAGTTATATTTAAGTAGTGCATCTACCTTATCACCATGCTCTGAGGCAGAAGAAGGAAGCGCTTTATCGCTCCATTGGTATAATTGCCAAAAAAAGAAACCAAAAAACAAAAACAGAAACAGTAAAAGAGATTTTCCCATCGTATCATTATCGGATATTTTAACTTCCCACTCTTTAGATTTCTTCAAAGAGCGGCTGATTTCGATGATACGAAGCAACTGATGCGTTGCTATGATTAAAAGGATAAAAGCAATGATGTATAACAGGCTCATAATTATAAGTTTTTAAGTTATGTGGTATGATGTAAGCTTTCCTGAAGGAAAGGATGATTCTTTACCAACAATGGTGCCGAAGCCAAGGTTCTGAACACCACCGTTAAAAACAATCCGAGGAAAAACAAAAACGTTCCGATTTCCATCCACGACAATCCGGTCCAATAATGACCTACTGTTCCGGGCATCACAATCATAATCACATCCAAATAATGGAAAACTAAAATAATGATGCCTACAAACATTAAATAAAAATAATTTCTTTTACAATCGCGACTCATCAGCATAATCATGGGGAATGCAAAGTTGACGAACAAAACAGTCCACATCAGCGCCTTATAGGATTCCCAACGGGTCTGAAAGTAAATCACCTCTTCGGGAATATCGGAGTACCATATTAACATAAACTGCGAGAAGTACAGATACGTCCAAAGGAAAGAAATGGCAAACATCCATTTACCCATGTCGTGAATCGTGCTTTCGGTAACATATTCCAAATAACCCAGTTTTTTTAACCAGATAATAAGAATGGTAATCATGGTTAAAGCACTGATCCACATTCCTGAGAAAATATACCATCCGAAGAGCGTGGAAAACCAGTGTGTATCTATACTCATTACCCAATCCCATGCCGAGGTGGATGAGGTAACGGCAAACACTACCATAAACCATGCACCCAATTTTACATTTTTCCAATGATAACTGTTATTAGGATCCATTTCCAGTTGATCGGCAGCCAATGAATTCTGACGTAATTTAATCGTAAACCATAACCAACCTGCCATATAAAGTATAGTCCTTATCCACCAAAAAATTCCAAAGTAGCCGATTTTATTGGCGATCACTTCATCATAATTCGGATGGCCTCTTTCAGCTATACCGGGCGTCATCCAAGGGTATATATGATGAACATGAAGCTGTCCAAGAATGAAAATCAACAGCATTAAACTTAATCCCCAAGGTAAATAAAGCGCCACGGATTCAATAACCCTTTTAATGGTAGTCGCCCATCCGGCTTCTGCTGCATACTGCAATCCAAGAAAAAAAGCAGCAGCCAATGCAACGGACATAAAGAAAAAGCTTCCGGCAAATATATTAGCCCATGCCCGGGTTCCGGCATGATAATGTTCCCCGTGTCCATGATCGGAAGCAAACATGGCAATGATGGATACCAGGCCTACGCCCATTAAACCATAAGCAAATAACTGAGCGGCCTTGGGTGCCTTAAATTGCAAATTATATTCTCCTTGGTGTGATCCCATAATGTTTTATTTAGTTTTTTTAGTTGAATCGGCAGGGGCAGTGGTTTCTTTTGGCCCTTGCAATTTTTGTACGTAGTAAACTAATTTCCACCTCTCTTCAGCAGAAAGTAAATTTCCATGCGGACCCATGGAGTTCTTACCGTAAGTGATGGAATGAAAAATTTTGCCTTCAGGTAGGTTTTTTAGCGGACCGTTGTAAGCCGGTGGCGGGCCGGGAAGCTTGGCTGCTACTTTTCCATCACCGGCGCCGGTAGCACCATGGCAGTGAATGCAAAACTTACCATAAAGTTCTTCTCCTTCCTTTTCCCATTTTTCTTTCAATTCAGAAGGCAGGGGGTTTTTTAAATAAGCACCGGCCATTTCATACCCCTCGGGAGTATCGGGATAAGGATACGCATAAATTCCTCTGGCAACCGTTCCCTTCACCGGCAGCTTAGCATTAAAATAACGATCTCCATCAATTTCATGCTCACCGTAATAGTCCAAAGATGGCGAGCGATACATATCGGGCATAAATTCTACACCCGGGCTGTTGGGGTCTTTCTTGGCACACGAAGACGCCAACATAGCCACAGACACTATTATAAAAACTTTTTTCATTTTCATTCTCAATATGCGAGTTGGATTTCTTTTTTTCCTTTGTAGTTAATTTCTTCTGCTCCGCATTCCTTCATAATGCTTTCGGCAACTGCACTTTGTTCATCGTTGAGTTCAAGATAGATCATAAATTTATCGTCGGTTGTTCTAGGATCCGGATTCTTGGGCCTTACACCCGGTAGCAACCAGCATCGCAGCAAATAGGTTAAAGCCATACCATGGGCTGCGCAAAGAACAGTACTTTCAAACGTAATGGGAATGAAGGCCGGAACATTAAAATAATAGGCCCAGTTAGGTTTACCGCCAATGTCATTCGGCCAGTCGCTGATCATCATATACCACATCATTAAGGTAGCCAGCGATGCGCCGGTTAAACCATAAATAAATGCGCAAATGGCCAATCGCGTTCTGGGAACGCCAATGATTGGGTCTATTCCATGAATGGGCATCGGAGAAAATACGTCTTTGATACGTATTCCTTTTTTTCTCATTTTCTTACACGCCTCAATGAGCGGTTCTTCATCATTGAAAATTCCGTGGATGATATTTTTCTTAATTACGGTTCCCATAGTTTATGCATGTACGTTGGTTGATTGATGAGCTTTTTCTGCGGCAAGTTTTTTAAAGTTTTCGCCGGAAGATTTTAAAATGGTTTTTAATTCGGCCTGTGCCATTACAGGGAAATAGCGTGAGAATAAAAGGAAAAACGTTCCGAACATTCCGATGGTTCCAACAAAGATACCTACATCAATAAAAGTCGGCGAATAGCTATTCCAGGTAGAGGGCAGGAAAGTGCGGCAAAGCGTAGGTACGATAATCACAAAGCGCTCAAACCACATACCGATGTTTACTACAATGGAAAGCAGGAAAGTAGCCAGCACCGAACGACGGATTTTCTTAATCCAAAATAATTGAGGCGATATTACGTTACAGGTCATCATAGCCCAATAACTCCATGCCATGGGTCCGGTGGCGCGGTTAAGGAAGGCATATTGTTCCCACTCTACTCCACTGTACCATGAAATAAACAGTTCCGTAAGGTACGCAACCCCAACAATACTTCCTGTAACAATGATTACAATGTTCATATATTCGATATGTTTTATCGTAAGGTAACTTTCCAAATGATAAACCTTACGTACCACCAGCATAAGCGTTAATACCATGGCAAATCCGGAAAACACGGCACCCGATACGAAGTAGGGTGGAAATATGGTTGTATGCCAACCGGGGACCACAGAAGTGGCGAAGTCGAAAGATACGATGGAGTGTACAGAGAAAACGAGCGGTGTGGATAATCCGGCCAATACCAAAGAAACCTCCTCGAAGCGGCTCCAGTGACGGGCACTGCCTCCCCAACCGAAAGAAAGTAATCCGTAAAATTTCTTTTGCCATGGCTTAACCACACGGTCGCGGATCATGGCAAAATCAGGTATAAGACCAATATACCAGAATACGACCGATACAGAAAAATAAGTAGAAACCGCAAATACGTCCCACAACAGCGGAGAGTTGAAGTTTGGCCACAAGCTGCCGAACTGGTTAGGTAGAGGGAACAACATATAGTCAAGCCACGGACGACCGGTGTGAAGCGTTACGAAAATGGCCGCACACATCACGGCAAATATGGTCATGGCCTCGGCAGAACGGTTGATTCCCATTCTCCACTTTTGACGGAACAAAAGCAATACGGCTGAAATTAATGTACCGGCATGCCCGATACCAATCCACCAAACGAAGTTGGTAATATCCCAGGCCCAGTCCACATTATTATTACTTCCCCAACTACCGATACCAACACCAATCGTGTATGCCAGAGAAGCAATTCCCCATAAAAAAGTGGCTGAGGCTATAGCCAACAGTATATACCAACCTTTGCTGGCTTTTCCTTCAATGGGAGCGATAATGTCGTCGCTGATTTGCTTATAGGTTTTGTTGCCCAATATGAGCGGCTCCCTGATTTCGGATTCTGCGTGCATAATTTTTTCTATTTATGATTGTTTTTCTTCTTTTTTAGACTCTTCCGTTTTTTCCGTTTTGTGATCTTCACTCAGGAAATGGCCTTTATCCTCCTCATTGTAGAAAGTTATTCTTTCTTCGGTATTTCTGACTTTCACATGGTAGGACACAGTTGGTTTTACTCCTAATTCCTCCAGCAAATAATAGTTCTTATCATCGGCCACCCATTGGTTAACTTCTGAGGTTTCGTCATTCAGGTCACCGAATTTAATGGCATGGGTCGGACAGGCTTGTTCACAAGCCATCTTGATGGAACCATCCGGAATGGGAGTACCGTTTTTCTTGGCTTCTAACTTACCGGCCTGAATACGTTGCTGACACATGGAGCATTTTTCCATTACCCCACGGCTGCGAACCACAACATCCGGATTTAAAACCATTCTTCCCAATTCAGACTGAGCCGGATTCACATCCGTAAATTTCTCGTAGGCATTATAATTGAACCAATTAAATCTTCTTACTTTAAACGGACAGTTGTTCGCACAATAACGCGTACCGATACAACGGTTGTAGGTCATCATGTTAAGACCTTCCGTGCTGTGACTGGTGGCAAGCACAGGGCATACGGTTTCGCATGGCGCATGATTACAATGCTGGCACATGACGGGCTGGAAAGTTACCCTCGGATTTAATGAGGGGTTCTCCATGTCCAGATACATTTTGCGCGTAGCCAATAATCCTTTTTCGTCTTTTTTGTTTTTATCCGTATCGGAAGTATAGTAACGATCGATACGCAGCCAAAACATGTCGCGGGTTCTGGAAACTTCATCTTTTCCTACCACGGCCACATTGTTCTCGGCTGTACAGGATACAACACAGGCAGCGCAGCCAATACATGCCGAAAGATCGATGACCATTGCCCATTTATGATTGGGCCGCGGATGCGGATCCCATAAATCGATTTCGCTTACATGTTTTTTACCTCCACCGTGAACGGTAAGTTCGGCCGGAGGGTTATAGTAGCGCTGATCTTTGGTTTTATATTCATTTAATGAGGTTTCACGAAGGATATATTCTTCGCGCCCCATAATGGTATGTTGAATTTGCGTGCAGGCAAATTTGTGATCCTTATTGGGATTTTTAATGTCGGCAACGGAAATGCCATTCAGGCAACCGTCAACCATTCGAAAGATAGGATAAGCATTTGCACCAATGCCATGGCTGACTTTGAATGATGAGGCATTTCTTCCATAACCCAAAGCAATTCCGATGGTTCCTTTGGTTTGCCCGGGCTGAGGCAATACGGGAACTTCAAATGATACTCCATCAACGGTTACCTGGGCAATACTGCCTGTGATATCCTGACGCAACATTTGATTAAAGCCCAGTTCCTTAACATCTTCCGGACACATTGTGATGTAATTGTCCCAGGTTACCTTCGTAATCGGATCGGGAAGCTCCATCAACCACGGATTATTGGGCATAGAACCGTCTCCAATGCTAACCTTCTCATACACCTGAACTTCAAATTTTCCGGTTTTGTATGAGGATGTAGCATTTTTTGCATAAGAAGCAAAATCCGGAGTGGGAGTAGCTTTGGGTTCAGAAATTTCTTTGGAATTTTTAGTAGCAGCAGGTATCTGAGGCCTGGTTGCCACAGAGTCGGTATTGCTTTCTTTGGTCAGGTCAACCAAACCGGCCACTGCATTCAAAATAAAATTACCTGTGGAATCGGTTTGAAGCTGAACATCCTCTTGAATGACATTGGCCGGTGCTTTTTTGAGGTTGAAGTAAAGATATCCTTCACTCAGGGCGTTCGTCCAAAATGAAAAGAAATCGGCATAACGTGATTGAAGCGGAAAATATCTTTTATTCCAATAAGCTTTCAGATAAGAATAATAATCACTCTTCATGCCGGACCATTTCAGGAGAGAGTCCTGAAATTGCCTGGTTCCTTCATGACGAGGCAAAGCAAAAACGGGTTGAATGGCGGGTTGCTGTAAACTAAGGTGACCAAGTTTAGGTTGATAATCACCCCACGACTCCAAGGGATGATGGTCGGGACAAACGAAATCGCATAACTGTGCGGTTTCGTCCATGTAACGGGAAAAGGAAATCTTCGTCGGAACCTTTTTTAAGGCATCGGTAAATTTTAGAGAAGCCGGAGCTGTATAGGCCGGATTGGCATTGTAGAACAAGACCACGTCCACCTTGCCTTCGGCCATGTCTTTAACGGCTTTTTCAAATTCTTCTTCCGAACCTTGCTTAATTAAGTAGGGTTCTGTTATGTCAATAGTTTTGCCGTAATTGTCTAACATTTTATTGATGCCGCAAACCAAGCCCTGAATGTTATGGTCGTTAATTCCGCACACCACCAGGGATTTACCTTTATTATCAAGGAGTTCTTTGGCAACTTTCGCTACGTTGTCTTTCAGCTCTTTTGACAATCCGCTTTCACCCACGGTGGGATTACCGGTAGAGGAAGCAATGGCATTATACAGTTCAACCGCGATTTTACCGAAGTCGGAGGGTTTGCACATGTATCGGTAGTCGGCATTAGCTCCGGTGAGCGACATATTGGCCTCGAAATGGAAATGCCTGCTCATGACCGGATTTTTCTTTTTTACTTTTCTGTTTTTGGCATACTGAGAGGCAAATACCTGAGGCATCAACCAGGTGCCAAGGAAATCGCAGGAAATGCCGGCAATGACCATGGCTTTGGAAAAGTCGTAAGAGGGAATCACGCTTTCACCCCAAACTTCTTTATGGGCCTTACGTATTGCCTGATAAGAGACGGCATCGTATTGAATATGCTTAAAGCCGTTAAGTTTTGAACCGAATTGACGAATTAACTGAGCCGTTGAAGGACTAATGATGGTTGAAGAAATAAGGTAAACGGATTTTGCTTTGGTTAATGCTTCGCTGACGGCATTGTCCAGATTATTCCAGGTGGCGGTATTTCCTTTAATGTAAGGCCCGCGCAAACGAGCATTATCATATAAACTTAAAACCGAGGCCTGGATCCTGGCTGTGGTTCCGGTTCCTCCGGTTAATTTGTTGCTTTCGTTGCCGTCAATTTTAATGGGGCGACCTTCACGGGTTTTAACCAGAATGGAGGCATAATCGTGGCCGTCGTAGTAAGTAGAAGCATAATAAGTGGGCACTCCGGGTGTGATTTCCTCGGGCTTAACCACATAAGGAATGGATTTGATTACCGGCGCTTCGCAAGATGCCAGGGCCACGGCAGCCGTGGAAAATCCCATCCATTTAAGAAAATCCTTACGGGATATTTCATTTTTAGATTCATTTTCATTGATGGGCAGGGGCTCTGCAAATTCATTTTGATGCTTTTCCTGAAACTCAGGGCTGTTATTCAGTTCAGGCAGGCCTCTCCAGTAGCGTTTAGACATAATTTTTTATTTAAATTTTAAATTAATAATGACATTTTCCGCATTCCAAACCGCCGATTTTTTCAACGGTGAATTTCACATCCTTTTTACCCTTATATTTCTCTTTCAGGTATTGGTGCATTCTTTCGTAATAAGGGTTATCTTTAATTCCGGCCACTTCGGTTTGACGATGGCACTCGATGCACCATTTCATGGTTAAGGGGCTTTTTTGTTCGGCCACGGTCATGGTTTTCAGGTCGCCATGGCAGGTTTGACATTCGATTTTACCCACCACTACATGCTGCGAGTGGTTAAAATAGACGTGGTCGGGAAGGTTGTGAACTTTTATCCATTCAATGGGCTTTTGTTTGTTCGGGTCATACGTATTGGTTTTAGGATCAAATCCGGCGGCTTCATAGATTTTTGCAATTTCGGTTTCGCCGTATTTGGGACCTTTTTGAATGGCCTTATGGCAGTTCATACACACATTCACGCTCGGTATGCCTGCATGCCTTGATTTTTCAACGGAATTATGACAATATTGGCAAGCAATTTCATGTTCGCCGGCATGAAGTTTATGTGAAAATTTAATGGGCTGTTCGGGTTTATATCCCTTTTGTGTTTTCCAGTCATAATAAACACCGATATTATAACAGGCATCCCAGCAGGACTTCATTCCCACAAAGACAAGGATGACCCCCATGGCACCCACAAAGCGGCGGTTCCTGGAAAACCAGTCCTTAACTTCCTGATAAATTCCTTTGTCTTCCGGAATTTCTTTACCTTCAATTTTACGATTCAAATTTTCCAAAGCCACACGTACGTTACGCAGAGCTACCCATAAAATGCTCAAAACAACTACGGAGAGAAGCAGAACATAAAGGAACGTATTGTCTTTTTCTTCAGCCGGTTCCTCATCGGAGGCGGCAGCAGCACCGGCACTTCCGGCAGCGGCTGTTTGAGCATTGTCGGCAGGAGGATTTTTAATGTAATCCAGGATGGCTTTAACATCGGCTTCCGTAAGAATTCCTTCAAAAACCGTCATGGCGGCCTTGCCGTAATCGTTGTAAATCTTTACGGCATACGGATCACCCGCTTTAATCATTTTCTCATTGTTCAGAATCCATTTGGTCAGCCACTCATCGGCCGGCTTAGGAACGCGATCGAATACGCCTTTAAGCCCCGGACCGGTTAAGCGCTGGTCGGTGTGGGCGGCATGACAAACGGCACAGTTTTGCTTAAAAAGCTTGGCTCCGTCTTGAGCGTATATTGAGCCAAATCCCAAAAGGCACAGGATTAAAATTTTTTTCATCGTGCCTTTTAAAAGGTGGTATGTACTATCCATGAATGACAATTAAATGACAAAAACGGCACAAATTTAACAGATGTTAGATTTTTCCAACTATTTTTTTGCATGATTTTTTTCATAAATAATAATTTATAATCATTCTAAATAAGACAGGGCATTACATCGTCTAAATAAAATTGCGGGTTGTTTTAAATAATACTTGTTTCAAGTTATAATTTAACGAGTTGGTCTAATTTTGAGTTTTCATTTGATAAGACCCCAGCAAAACATAGAAAAAGACCACATAACTCACGCCGGTTTGGGTCTCCAGGGTATCTTCATATAGGAATGACAGAATAAAACCAAGCCATATCAGGAAAAACGGAATGGAATTTTTAGCAAATCCGGAAAAAACGGGGTTGAACATAATTATTAAAAACAAAATAAAACCTGCCACCCCCAATGCGGCCCAAATACTGATAAACTGCTGATGAGGGCGCTTCATCCATTCGGGATCTATGTAGTCATTGACAAAGATTTTTTTCATTTCATCCAACACATCGCCCGTACCGCATCCCAGAAGCCAATTTTCTTTTATCACATTCAAACCGATTTGCCAGTAATAGAGCCTCATTCCGGCCGATGAACCGGATTTGTTTTTCATGTAATAGATTTGCCGGAAGGAATAGAACATGTCGTAAAGTTTTTTCCCTATGCCCGATAACGCGGGATACTTGTAATTGGAAATACCGCTCATGATATTGGATAAATCCGAATCGGAAAGCTTTGAAAAGCCCGAACTGTCTTTGGTCAGGCCTAAAGAAGCCATGTAGCGAATCAATCCGAAAAACTGAGGGTTATATATACTTAACGGATTTTCAGGAAAACGACGGTTCCATTCCCTCAGGAGTTCATCCGAAGCAATATTTATGCCTGCATTAAACCCGTTTTCGATGAGATGTTGTTCAGGATAATGAAGATATCCGCCGGCATTCACCATTTTATTGTAGGGGATATCTTTTTCCTTAAAAAAATTCAAATAGAATTTTCCGACGTAAACTAAAAAAAGTGCCGATGAAAGGAAGGCAACCGATATAACATAAAGCTTAAACCGATGATTTTTTTTTATGAAATAATACGGCAGAAAAGGAAAACAAGCCGCAGCATAAGCCACAGCGCTCAGTATGCCGAGATTATATATGCTATACAAACATAAAATTGTAACCCCAAAATAAAGCCATTTATGGGTTCGCTCTTTCTGAAAAATATATATCATGAAAAGCAAAGCCGTAATGATAAGATAACCCAGCCGAATGTGGCTCATATAGCGGGAGGCCTCACGGGGGTCATTCGGACAATTCATCCACATATAAAAATTACTCCAAAACAAATTCACGGTTAATCCTATCAAAAAAGAATAAAAAATCCATTTTATCTCATGGAATTCAAAAGGTTTAAAACTCCCTATTAACAACGGAACCAAAAGCATGGGAATTTTAATCCGGACGTCGTTCCATCCGGCTGCGCTATTTTCCGTCCAAAGCATACCCGCAATATGCCATATCCATAAAATACTCCATAGAACAAATGACTTCTGATTGAAAAAATTCCGGAATTTCTCTTTAAAATTTCCCGTAAGCAACCAATAGCCCGAAAGCAAAAACTGCGGAATGCTGGTGGGAACGGTTCCCAGCGTAAGCCCCATAAAAAGCAAACAAACCAGAAAAATATACACCCTGCGGTTTTCAGCCAACATGAACACGAAAGGAAATATTTAATAAATCGGCTTGGCGATTAAGGTTAAAATGCACATGCGGCAAATCCTCCCATAAGTATCTTCCAACCTCCGGCCACTCCACAAAGCATATCATACGATCATCCCGAACGATTTCCGAAATGCCTGCTTCCTCTAATTCTTCCTCGTGTTGAATCCGATACCAGTCCATGTGATAAATTTCTTTACCGTTACAGGAATATACATTCATCAGTGCATAGGTCGGGCTGCTGAAATCATCCGCTTTGCCAAAATAATGCTCTATAATGGTTTTTATCAAAGTGGTTTTTCCGCTGCCCTGCTCACCGGAAAATAAAAACAAACGATGATTTCGGAAGATATCTTTTAATGCAGACACCTTTTCTTCCAGTTCATCCAAACGTATGTGTTCCAACCGTGTGTTCAAAATCAGAATAAGGGTTCCAGTTCCACAAACGGTATTAACATTTCTTCCATGCTGATGCCGCCGTGCTGAAAGGTGTTGGCAAATACCTGAACAAACTGATGGTAGTTGTTCTGATAGACAAAATAATCATACCCCTTGGCAAAAATAAAGCGGGATGAAAGGAATTGCGAGGGCAGAAAGATGTCTTCCGGTTTTTTAACCTCCACCACTTCTTTGGAATTGTAACTCAGGGCCTTTCCGGTTTTGTAGCGAAGGTTGGCATTCACCATTTTGTCGCCCTGAATTTTGACGGGATGCTGCACGCGCACGGTGCCGTGGTCGGTGGTGATAATGACTTTCTTTTTATGTTTGACGGAAGTCCGTATAATTTCCCAAAGCGGAGAGTGTCTGAACCATCCGGCGGTGAGATTTCGGTAGGCCGTTTCGTCCTGAGCCAGTTCCTTAATCACTTCCAGTTCATTGCGGGAATGGCTCAGCATATCCACAAAATTATAGACCACGGCATTCAGGGGTTCTTTCATGAACATCGGCGCCTCGTCCAAAACCTTGTTGGCAAAGGAATGGGAATGTATTTTATGATAGGTAAAGGGGATCTTAATTCCGTGACGCCGGAGGTTGGACTCCAGAAATTCCTTCTCGAACTGATTTTTTCCTTCGTCGCTTTCTTCGGGAATCCACCACTGCGGATAACGCTTTTCCATTTCCGAGGGCAGCATGCCGCTGAAAATGGCATTACGCGCATAGGCCGTGGCCGTGGGCAGAATGCTGCAATAAATTTTTTCATTCAGCACGCGAAACTCTTTTTCAACGACGGGCTGAATGGCTTTCCATTGGTCGAAGCGCAGGTTATCGATGACCACCAGTAAAATATTTTCATTTTTTTTCAAATTCGGAAAAAGCCATTCGCGCAAGAGAGTGTGGCTCATGACCGGTTTTTCGGATTTGCCGGAAAGCCAAAGGGGATAGTTCCTGTCGATAAACCTGACGAAATCGTTATTGGCATCTTTTTTTTGCATGGAAAGAATTTCCGCCATGGATTTTTCCCCGGTGCGGTCGAGTTCCATTTCCCACCAGGTGAGTTCTTTATAGGCCTCGGCCCAGTCGTGGAAATTTCGGGCTTCAAGGATTTTTTGCCCCAGTTCGTTGAAGGCCTTGCGGTATTCGGCGCTTGTTTTTTCGGTTACCAGACGGGGCTGTTCCAGGATTTTTTTAAGGCATAACAGAATCTGACGCGGATTGACGGGCTTAATGAGGTAATCGGCAATCTGACTCCCCAGGGCATCGTCCATGATTCGCTCTTCCTCGCTTTTGGTAATCATGACCACGGGAAGATGCGGGCGGGTTTTCTTTATTCTTACCAGGGTATCGAGGCCGGTGAGGCCGGGCATGTTTTCATCGAGCAAAACAAGGTCGGGATGTTCTTTGCCCAGCACTTCCAGCGCCTCGTCTCCGCTTTTAACCGTTAAAACCTGATATCCCTTTTCCCGGAGAAAAAGCACATGGGGCTGAAGGTGGTCCATTTCATCATCGGCCCAAAGGATTTTATGCATAAGATTAAAACGTAAAAATAGGTAAAGTAGTATTTATATCGTAAACGAAGTTTCTTTTCAATCTGTTCATGCCCCATAAAGCAAAACGGATTTCAGAAGATATTATATTCAGAAAATGAATTTCGGCAAACGGTTAATCTAAAAAATCAATTAGAGACCGTTGCAAAACTCAAATTTTTAGACGAACTCAAGATATATATCTTTTTGAAAAACCTATTTTCAAGCATTATAGAAAATGAAATTTTTATGTTTTTTTATGTAGGGTTTTTGCAACATTCTAATTATATAATTAAAAATTAACTCCTGCCATAAAGCCAAGATACTTGTTCCATAACGGATTGGTGTTCCAATAAAGGCCAATCTCCATGAGATTTTTTTTTGTAATTTTTATTACGGTTGATAAATTCAACTGATAGTTATTGATAAAATAATTCTTATTTATCAAATATGGATGAATTAATTTATAAAGTTCATAATTATAATACATGGTATAAGAAAAATTATATCCGGCACCTGCCTGAATTCCGAATTTGGAATTTAATTTAAACCTGAAAATATATTCCGGAAGCAGTACCAAATTTAACATGTCTATAAAATGTTTGTAAGGGAACTTGATTAGCAATGGCCCACCAACTAACGGAAAATGTTTCATGTAAACTGTATCTTTAAATTCGATATATTGCCTATGAAAATAAAAATTTATCCGGAAAAAATGATAGAAGGATTTGTGTTGAAAAAGATTTAAAGAATGGTTTATGCGAAAACCGTGATCAGAATAAAAATACATTTTCGATTTTATGCTATCTATTAAAGGCAAGTCGTTATTATCGGGTATATAAACCGTTTCATAAGAGGCAAAGAACGGTTGATTATAAATAAATGATAATAATAATTTATTTTTTTTAAACACATCCGATGAATCAATATTCTGACTGACAATTAAAATAAACGGAAAAATAATCAGGTTTAAGATTAAATGCTTCAATTTCATTGCCGAATAATAAACTTTTTGTAAATAATTGTTTCAATTTTATCACTTACTAAATAAATACAAGTATGGGGGGTGTTTAAGGTAAAATCAGAACTAAACATGGAATAGTTCAGCATAACAGAATCATGTATGGAAACTAAATGGATTCGCAAATAAAAAACAAAATAAATTAAAAATGCGATTATTATACTATTTGTAATTTTTTTCACCCACTTCGCCTTTTAATGAATCCTACAATGATTTTTCATGCCTTTAACTTTATAGAACACCCTGGTTGAATATGTGGTATCAGAAAATTCATAATTAAAAAATGGATAAAAATTTTTTATATAGTAATATTTCATTTCATTTAAAATTAGTTTATCTTTTAAAATTTGAAATTTTCCATAACGTTTTTCATATTTAAATGCGTATGGATCAGGATAACTATACACATTTGGATAGTAAATAATAGAAAATTCTGTTTTACTTATGTTATCCCCCTTTACATCATAAGAAAATGTTTTTTCATAACTGTGAACAATTGAAAACCCGGAAAAACAATTTCTGTCATTTGTTGGTATTATATGTGAAAATACCAGATGTTGTTCATTTAAACACACTTTATAATATGTTACAGCATGCGTCGAATCTTCAAATTCAAGATAAATTCCATTTACTTTCTCTTGTTCTTTTCTGCATGAAAAAATATTAGAAATTATAATTACTATAATTAACGCAGGTAAAATCTTTTCTGTTATACCCATGCAGATTTTATTTTCTCTACTTTTACTTTTCATATAATTTACACTTTTTATTATAAATTTACTCCAATCATAAACCCAAGATACTTATTCCATAACGGATTGGTGTTCCAATAATAGCTCTGCTCAATAAATATTTTTTTTGTAATTCTGAATAAGACCGCTATATTCACCTGATAATTATTAATAAAATAATTTTTATTCAACCAAAAGGGAAAAAATAATTTATATAACTCAAAATTAGAATGAACAGTGTAGGAGTAATTATATCCGATCCCTGCCTGAAATCCGATCCAACTGTTTAATTTAAACCTAAAAACATACTCCGGTAAGAATGCTAAATTTAAGATATCTACGACATATTCGTTATAATGTTTTTTTTGATTATTCATTACATAAACAGTATCTTTAAATTCAATGTATTGTCTGTGAAAGTAAAAATTTATCCGAAAAAAATGATAAAAATATTTTTGTTTTAAAAAGCATAAGGAGTAATTAAAACGAAAACCACCTTCTGGAAAAAAATTCATTTTTGTTTTTATTTTGTCTATATTTTTAAATGAAGTATCCTCGGGTTTATATATAATCTCATAATAATCAACGAACGGACGGTTATATATAAATGAAAAAGAAAATTTATTTTTCCCAAATACATTTATGGAGTCATTTTTCTGACTGAAAGCGAAAACATATACATAGAACGTAAAAATTAAAATATAACATTTTATCTTCATCGTTGTATTATAAATGTTTTGGAAATAATAATTTCACTTTTGTAACCGACAGCATATATATATGCCCCCGCTTTTTTATCGGAAAAATCAATTTCCAAATTTCCTTTGTTTGAAGACAAAGGAATATGATAAATCTACTCTCCGTTTAAGGAAAGTATGTTCAATGCAAGGTTTTGATTATATTTTTCAGGAACCGAATAATGAATAATTGCACGGTTTTCAAAAGGATTGGGAATACATTGAAGCACAATATTATGTTCTTGTTTTTTTTCATTTTCAGGCATATATGCCTGTTGAATTCCATTATTCAAATTACAACAGTTCTTTGTTATGCTTGCCATTTCACTTTTCAGGTTTGAAATAACATGCTTTAATGAATCAACGACTTTTTTTAACTCATTTACCTGTTGCGTTGATATATTATTTTGAATACGACTTGAACTATTTTGGTTTTGAACTAATGAATCTATCCTGCCGTTTTGTTCTTTGATGGCTCCGGTTAGTAGAGGAATCATTTCCATATAATTTAATGTGAGCCCGGTTATTGATGTATCCACCAGTTCCGGAAGTATGGTGGCAACATCCTGGGCCATAAAACCGTAATGAAATTTATTATCCGGCATTATGGTATCCAAAAATTTAAACCGATAGGGCTTTAATTTTTTTATGATTTGAAGAGCATTCTCAAAAACCGCTGTGTCTTTTTTCATATTCCCGTCGGATGCCACATGAAATGCTCCGGCCTTAACAATATTCCATCCCCAGTCATTATGCCAGAAAATAATTTTGCCTAAATTGCCGGATATCATGCTCTCGACTGAATTAGCCATACGAGGCACAAAGCGGATTTCCTTTTGGTTATAGTTAAAAATCTGGGAAAACCCATACACATGCAGGGAATGGTTCGGCCAGTTAATTCCAATGGCCACATAGCCATTAGGAGCTAAACGAAATTGAGAATATGCATTAATGCATATTGTTAATACGACTATACCATTCGTTATCTTTTTCATAATCTTTACTATCTAATGAATTTTACATAATCATTCTTGAAATTGGCTTTGTAAAATTTTCTGGTGTACCGTGTTGTGTCGGTATAATCAATATGTACGTAAGGATAATGATAGAATTTAATAGAATAAATTTGTCCTGTAATAATAATTTTATTTTTATAAAAACTTACTTTACCCATGTGATAGTAGTGTTCGTAACCCGGATTGTTTAGAGAAAAAGTTATCATAAATAATTTTATAATTTTAAAGCTATCTCTCTTTAATTCATAAGAAAAAGCTTTGTCATAGACAGGAGTAAACGTACTACTATTTGCATAACTCAAACCGATTTTTTCATTTATGCGTTGAAATAAAAGGATGTTACAATCCAATTGTACTTTATAGTAAGTGACTGCTTTTGTGTCCTCATTAACTTCAACATAAGTTCCACTTACATTTTCTTTTCTGCATGAAAAAAGAAACATATAAACAATAAAAAGTATTACTATATTCCTTTGTACCATCATGGGCAATTTATGATTTTCATTTCTACATCGGAATTACCCGAAATTGTAACACCGGCTTTTAATTCAATATGCTCGGAGGCCATAAGTTGGATTTTTTTTTGTGGAAACTGTACCATACAATTGCTCTCCCCTCCAAGCTGAATAAATTTTCTATTCAAATTATTATATTCATCAAAATTAAAGTTACAGGTAATTAACGATATGCCGCAATGAGGATAGGTTGTAGTATGATCTTCAAAACAATAGTTCTGCTGAACTTTCATATAAACATCAGCACCTAAAGGTGCATGAAAATCCTTATTTATCCAAACATCGTTCTTAACTAAAAAAGCATATTGCTTATTGGTTGGTACTAAATTATAGCAACTTCCGCCAATATTATAAGATAATTTATTTTCATTTTTATGAGAGGCAAAATCATAGCAATCAACACTTACATTCGTGCACTCCGAGTCAAATGTATAATATCGGAAATAATCGATTTCGTATTTTGCTTTAAAATAAGTAACGGGTAAAGCTGAACTATCTTGATGTGGATCTATGGAAGAATTTAATATGACATTAAAATATTGAAAATTAAAGGGCGGAGAAATATTCATGTTTTCGATGTTATTGATTTCTCTGATTTTTTTACCATCAATATACCAAACAAAACGATGGGGCCAATATTCAAATCCGTAGGTATGCCGGTCCGTATAAGAAAATCCATTTATGGTGCAATTCATGTCTTTAATAAAGGGTAACATATAATTACTCATACATTGAGGGTCTAATCTTGGAAAATGAACATTACTACTTACATAATTACTTCCGAGCAGTGATGGAAGAGGAGCTTTACATGTATCTATTATTGTTGAAGGGAATAAATAACTACTTTTAAAATTACCAATATTTTCAAAAATATCTATTTCAGAATATGTTGAACATGATCCGGCATGAAGCCAAAAAGAAGGCCAATGACCTATTACAAAATCCATTCTTGCTTTAATTTCATAGTAACCATAAAAGCATTGAAATTTCGATTCAACGTATCCGCTTCGATGTTTATAACCGGGAGAATTACAATGATGCCAATAAGTATTTGGATTGGGGTTATTAGTAGGTGAGTAGGGAGACGGGCACGAATAGGGATTATTATATATGGATACTTCCAGCAAACTGTCGCATTGCACTTTCAAACGGAAACGGCTTTGTCCGTTTACGTCCAACATGCGGGCAGGCGATGATGTTCCTATTCCCAACCAGCCGTTTTCGGTGAAACGTGCCCGCTCAATACTGTTGGTTTTAATAATTAAAGGGGTAAGATTTTGTGTTCCCAGGTAATCGGAAGCGGCCGGCGTATTCCCGTTCACCCTCCAC
>FQKF010078982.1_pt1 | contig 25759 bp, 19 predicted proteins | sample 1504521 | NCBI WGS metagenome assembly FQKF01 (sample SAMEA4475357, study PRJEB15587) | soil metagenome | biome: Soil; feature: Field | place: India | collected 2015-03-11 | depth 0 m
GCTTTTAACCTGCATTAAAATTAGGGCTAGACCCAGCAACATACCTGCCACAATTAATGGCCATGCCATATCGCCTCCCACAATACCTTTCGATAAAAGTGCCATCAAACCGGCTTGTGGAGCAGGTAAGTTCTTGCTTCCAAAACCACCCTGATAACCATCGCGAGCGCCCTGTGCTATATCTCCATTATTGAGTAGAACCAATACACCAAACATAACCAGCGAAGCCATTACCACTCCCAGAATATCGCCCACCTGCATTTTCCAGGGAGTACCTCCTAATATGTGTCCGGCTTTTAAATCTTGCAACATTTCGCCAGCAACTGCAGCCGATACACATACAATTGCAGCCACGCCTAATACAGCAGCTACACCTTCCTGTCCGCGCACACCCATAATAACCATGATAAGTGCAGTAACTACCAATGCAGTTAAGGTTAATCCACTAATAGGGTTATTACTCGAACCCATAATACCAACCAGATAGCCAGAGATAGCGCCAAAAAAGAAAGCCAGTATTATTAAAATAGTGGCTGCAACCAGGGCCACCAAAAAACTAGTATTAAACAGATAATACGTAATGATAAAAGTCAATAGAGCAATTGCAAGTATTCCAATAATGATAATTCCAAAACTTAAATCTTTTTCAATACGAGGAATATGAACTTTTTGCCCTGCCATTGCTTTTTTTACATCATTAATGGAACGGCCAATGCCGGCAAACAAACTGTTTCGCATTTTAAAGAGGGTATAAAATGCACTTACCAGCATTCCGCCAATGGCAATGGGTTTTACAATATAACGAGCTATTTGGCCAATTAATGTCATGGTAGCCATGTTGTCGGCCTGATCAGATGTTATACCTGGATTAGCAGCCAGAATAACAGCACGCATGGCTTCAAAATCGATTCCTGGCAACATAAAATATAATATCATAGGAATAAGGATACCCCAGGCCAGTACGCCACCACTGAAGTTTAAAGAACCCAATTTAGGCCCTATAATATATCCTACACCCAGATAGGCTGGACTAATTTCAGGCGATCCGGCCAGTATGCCTCCTTTGCCAATTAATGGAGTTCCAGAAATTGATTGTTTAGCAAATGCAATAAATTTTTCCCAGGTAACAGCGAAAAATTTAAGTTCTCCAAGTATTTTAACTAAACCGCCAATGGCCATTGAGATGAATAAGAACTTTGAGTTTCCTCCTTCAGAACGACCGGCTTTATGAATTTCGGCTGCTGCAATCGATTCAGGGAAAGGAAGTTCTTCGTCTTCTACCATAATTCGCCGAAGTAAAGCCACAAACATGATACCCAATATTCCACCGGCAATTAAGATTAAACTAGCTGTTATGTAATTTGAAAAACTGAGAAAAGGTACCCATAATCCAGCTATGTAAAAAGCAGGAATAGTAAAAATTGCCCCAGCTGCAACCGATTCGCCAATTGAACCTACTGTACGGGCAAAGTTTTCTTCTAATATGGTTCCTTTAAGTGCTTTTAATATAGCTAAGCTGATAACTGCTGCAGGATATGTAGCTGCAATGGTCATTCCGGCTTTAAGACCTAAATATGCATTAGCTGCTCCTAATACTACATTCAATATGATACCTATTACAAATGCCCTGAAAGTCATTTCGGCAAGTGTAGTGTCGGACGAAACAAAAGGAATATATTTTTTTTCAGCCATAATAAATTGAAGTTAAATTTTTTCCATTAAAAAACCCTTCGATAAATTTTATCTCAGGGCATCAAAACTAATTATTTTTTGAAAAATAAGAATCTGCTTTCTAACATATTTTTATGTACCTGTTGCACTAAATCCGCCGCTTAATTGTTTAGGTTTGGGACTAACCACCAGTACTGGTAATTTAGCCTTATTGGCTATAATAAATTGTTCCGACGGACCCATTAAATAGTCAGCAAAAGTAAGGGTTTGAGATATAGTTATTAGAATAAGGTTTGCATTTACTTTTTTGGCATATTCAATGGTTTCATTAACTATATCTTTACCAACAGTTTCAATAGTATAGGGTACATCTGTGTTATCGAAATATTTTTTAGTAAAAATCATATTGGAATATATGCGTTTCTTAAATGTTTTATCCGAAACACGAGGATGAATAATATGAATTTTGGCTTTATTTAAAGTTGCCATATAATGCCCCCATTTTACTTTATCAATATTTTCTTTTTTAAAATCGACCGGGAAAACAATATTATTGTATTTTTCGGTTGTAGGAAAATCCTGAACTACTAGAAAGGGTATTCGACTACCACGTATGACTTTTAATGCCCAACTGCCAGTAAAACGCTGCAGCCCTTTAATGCCGTGAGTACCCATTATAACTAGCTCAACATGCCCCTGTGAAACATAATTGCTTATTGTTTTGAATATACTACCTTTTAATACCTGTACATGAGTTGATATTTTTGAGTTTGAAGCTAAGTTATCAGCAACCTGAACCAATCTTTGATATACTTTATCAATATCTTTGTCCGATTTTACCACATGCAATAAGGTAATATCAAGATTGGTTAATTTCGAGAAATTGATAGCATGAGCATAGGCAATTTCCGATTTCTCTGTAAAATCCCATAATACAATTATGGTTTTGCTTTTGTTTTCCATTTTATATCGGTATTTTATTTTAAATTTAAATAACTAATATTTAAAGAAAATAAGTATTTTTGAATAAATAAAATATTTTTTAATTGGACTAATTTATGAAATTTTCTGCGAACAAACGATATTATTTTTCTATTTTTTTGATTATTAGTAGTTTTATATTTCAAAGGCCCCAATCTGTTTATGCTGAAGCTAATAGCCCTCAATTTTACGGGTCCCCTATTATTCAAACTTTTAGATTTCCTGATTATTGTTTTAATCCGGTAAATTTTTCAGTATATGAAGATCCTCAAGGCTTTTATATACTTGGTGCATATAACCAGATGATTTTATTTTATGGAAATGAATTTATTTCTTTACCTATTGAAGGACAAGTAAATGTAATTGCGAATCAACGAGCTGTTTTTTATACCGCTAATAATACACTGGGTATTGTTAAATTTTACAACAATAGTCTACCACAGCTTATTCCGCTTATTTCAAATGTAACGCAATCCAATCATTTTGGTCAAATTTATAATGTTTTTTTAAGTGATAATTATTTAGTTTTTAATACGAAAAATAAACTTTTTGCAACAACTGATGGTAGCGTAATCCGAACTATTGACAGTAGTAAATTTTTTATTCAACTATTTCGTGTTCATGATAAAATATATATTTATAAACCCGAAACTGGCCTTTCCATATTTTCTGATAATAAAATTACTCCATTCATTTCATTCTTAACCAACAATGATCCTGTTCAAATATTTTTACCCTATCAGAATGGTATATTACTTAAAACATTTAACCAGAACCAATTTTATTATATCGAAGATGCCACAGTACATTCAATTTCTTTAGGTATTGAAAAACTAATCAATCAGTGGGGTATTTCTGATCTGGTAATTTTACCGAACAATGAGCTAGCCGTTGCTACCCGATCATCGGGAATTTTTATTTATAATACTGTTTCCAGAACTATTAAAAATTTAAATGCTGCATCTGGCTTATTGGATAACATGATTATTAATTTACACCTCGATAATTTTGGAAATCTATGGGTGTTTCATCAAAACGGTATTAGTCGTATTGAACTGAATGTAAATGTATCAGTATTAGGTCAGGAATCCAATATTTCTGGTATTGTTACAGACTTTATTAAATATAAAAATCATATTTATATTGCTACCAGCAATGGGTTGTTTAAAGCTAATTACAAAAGTACTAATGATATTTTATCGCATCAGGTTTATTTTAATTCACTCGATGCCGTTAGAAATAAATATATTAAATTAGCTATCGTAGAAAATAAACTTATTGCTGTTTCAACTTCAGGTGTTTCACTTTATACAAACGAATCGAATTATTTTTTCCCTTTAACCATTAATGCTGCCGAGGTTGTTACTACTTCTCAAAATTTTATTATTACTGCTAACAACAATGGTATTTATAGTTTAATAGTAAAAGATAATGCTATTCAATTCCAGGATACTTTATTATCAGGCCTATTCATTCAGAGTATGGCCATTGAAGGTAATTTACTCTGGTGTAAAACACTCGATAATCAATTGAAATTATTTGAATTTCAGAATAAAAATAATAACCATCTTGGTTTAATAGAGAAATCGTATGTTTCCAGCCAAAGTAATTATGGGTGTGGTAACTTTTATTTTCTTAAAACTCAAAATGGTATAAGGTTCTGTTACGACACAGCAATTTATTATTACAATAGAACAACAAGCAAATTAGAGCCGATTTCGTCGAAAATGCCCATTTCATTGGCTGAAATACCTTACGTTACTGAATTATTTACCGATAATAACATTAAGTGGTACCATATTTCTGGTAAATTTGAAAATCAAAAAGGAATATTACTATTTAATCAGGCGCAAAAGAGCCAACAGGCACAAACTTATTTTTTTCAAACGCATATATATGCAGCACCTATTTATTTCGATTCAAATATGGTATGGATAGGTGCGAAAGATAAAGTGTTTTTGTATAATAAAAGCAGTAATTTCATAAACCAAAAAGACTTTATTGTAATTATAAAAAAGGTTCTTATTAATAAAGACTCACTTTTGCGTATTCAACTCGAAGATCCTGAAATAGCTTATCGGTATCGGCATATACGATTTGTTGTTTCTTCAACAGCTTTCGAAGGAGAACCTTTTGTGCGCTATCAATATCGGTTAAAAGGTTACGATAGCACCTGGACATCCTGGACCCGAGAATCAGAAATTGCTTATTCCAATTTGGAACCCGGTAACTATACTTTTCAGGTTCGTGCATTAAATGTCGATGGTAGTATTTCCGAAATTACTGAGCTAAATTTTACCATTTTACACCCGTTTTATTTAACACTGCCAGCATATATTCTTTATATTATTGTTGTGTTAATTGCCATGTATATTTATTTTAAATATCGCACATGGCGATTTATTCGTAAAAAAGAAGAAATTGACCTGATTGTTCAGAAACGAACAGCAGAGATTTTGAAAGAAAAAGAAAAGAGTGAACAACTGATTGCAAACCTGTTACCCAAAGAAACTGCTGATGAACTAAGACAAACAGGTAAAGCTTCGTCGCAAAAATTCTCTATGGTAACTGTGCTATTTTCCGATATTCAGGGATTTACCAAGATTGCAGAACAAATGAATCCCGAAATGCTTATTGACCAGCTCGATGCATTTTTCTTTCATTTCGATAGTGTTATTGAAAAATATAACATTGAAAAGATTAAAACTATTGGCGATGCATACATGTGTGCTGGCGGAATACCCAATAAAAATATTACCAACCCTATTGAAGTAGTTCTGGCTGCTCTCGAAATGCAGGAATATATGAAAGAATTAAAAAGCAAAAATGCCAATATCTGGGATTTAAGAATAGGTATTCATACGGGTTCTGTTATTGCAGGAGTAGTTGGACATAAAAAACTTTCGTACGATATATGGGGCGATACGGTCAATACAGCAAGCCGAATGGAATCATCGGGCGAAGCAGGAAAAATTAATATTTCAGGACATACTTATGAATTGGTTAAAGATTTCTTTGTTTGTGAATACAGAGGAAAGATGCCAGTAAAATACAAAGGCGAAATTGATATGTATTTTGTTAAAGGTATTCAACCCGATCTTTGTGAAGGAAACTCGTATACTCCAAACGCAAAATTCTTTCTGAAATTACAACTATTGCGTTTGCAGGATATTGAAGAGGTTGTATTTGAAAAGGCTAAAAACGAATTTCCAGCCAATTTGTATTTTCATACTCCAAAACGACTACAGGAAGTGTATGAACTGGTAGAACTGTATAGCCGTGCCGAAGAACTTTCTGATGAAGATACTTTGTTGATTCGTACAGCGGCTTTATTTATGGATATCGGTTACATCTGGTCGTACGACGACCATGAAACATATAGCATCAATTATGCACGAGAACTACTGCCAACTTATAAATATTCCAATGAACAAATTGAAATGGTGGTTACCTTAATTGATTGTACAAGAGGATTGCGTAAACCTGAAAATATTCTTGAAGAAATATTGCTTGATGCCGAAATGAATTATCTTTCACGAGCCGATTTTGAAAAACTTAACGAGCAACTTTATCAGGAATTAGCCGACCACAATAAGGCCGGTACTTGGGACGAATGGGTAAAAATGCAAATTGTTCTTCTCTCGAATCATAAATATTATACCAGAGCTGCCAATATGCTTCGCGATGTTATGCCTGACAAGCAAATTGAGATTTTGCTAAAAAATATAAAGTAATCCCTGTTTTCGCATTTGCAGTAGTAATAAAAATGATAATAACACTGTTTTTAAGCTAAAAAGATGTAATCAAACTGCTGGTCCTTCAAAAATTGTTCTGTTTTATTTTGAAAAGGTGTAAAGCCAAGGTAATATCCTCCTCCTCCTGAACCACATAATTTAAGTGCAAATAATTTTTGTTCTAAGCCTTGTAATGCAATAGGTTTTATACTATCAACAAAAAGATTATTAAATAATTGCAATTGTAAATTGGAAAAATCAAAAATTTTATCAAAAAACAACTCAGAATTATTATTTACTATCAGACTGATTAAGTTATTCATTGCAGCAATATAATAATCTAAAACTCCATGTGTTAATTGTGTTGAAGCGTTGAATTTTTTAATAAAATCAGACACAAACGAACGGGTTGGGGCCTTTATTTTTGAATCGACTAGAAAAATATGAAATGGTTTTAAGGACTGGTCAGTTAAATCGGTCACTGAAATGGTATTGTTTTGAAACCAGACCGCTTGTTGTAAATAACAAACCAGCGGGTCAAAACCCGAACTTTTTCCATGCATATGTGATTCAATAAGGGCAAGTTGCTCTTTGATTTTTAAAAGGTCGGTTTCTTTGTTTTTAGCGTAACATTTATATAATTCAGCAGTTAATGCAGCTGAACTTCCTAAACCATATTGTACAGGTATATTTGAATTAAAACATAGGCCATGGTTAACATCATACTCAAACTTTTCTAAATTTAAAAATGACAAATATTGGTAATTCTTTTCAAAGTATTGTTGTAGGGCTTTTAACTGATTATTTGAGGAATTAATAATGTTGCTGTGGTCAAATATTAAACTGCCTGAAAAATGGTTAAAGGGTATAGCCAAAGCTTGCGAACCCATTAATATGGAGTATTCTCCGAATAGCAATATTTTTGATGGTGACATATTTGTTTAATTTATACGGTCGGGACCATTACCTACCTCATCTTCAATTATTTTTTTATTTTCGCAAAACTGAATTAATTCATTCTGTATAAAACGATTAATCGGCTCACTATATCGTTTATGATAAATCAGGTGTATGTTAGGGCCAGCGTCGATAGTAAATCCGACGGGAATATTATTTTCGGTTCTGAATTGCTTTATACGTTGAATTACTTCAATTGAATTAGGTTTTAACAAAATATTCCAGGGGTGCGATGTCATAAGCATGGCGTGCAACATAAGTGCTTCCTGTTCAATAATTTTAATAAAATTTTCTTCGTCGGCGCAAAGCAGGCACTGCAGCAAGTCATGATGATGTTCGTGAGCTATTTTATAACGAGCCGAACTAAAAGGATTTTGTGACATTAATCGATGTCCTTCGCTACTACTAATTGGTTTTTGGCTACTATCAATCACTAAAATGGTATCGGCATATTGAAAAAAGGTTTCATGTATACGTTTTTTGCCAATTGGTGTAGCATACTCGTCGGACGAATGCAACAGCATTGAAGTATAGCCCCAATTGACGTAACCGCCATATACCGATCGTGCTGCACTTCCTGACCCTAAACGAGCAATATAGGATGCACGTTGAAAAAAGTCATAATATTCCTGATTGTGCAGTTCCTGTTCAACTGTACACAAGCACAGCGCCAGTGAACTCATAAACGACGCCGATGAAGATATACCAGCCGAATGTGGAAAATTATTTGATGAATGTATTACCAGATAGTATGATTTTAAAAAAGTCATTTCTTCAGTTGCCAGAAACTCAATATAATTTTTAACACGTTGTTGGAAGGCTTCATGCTTCTGATTATCGTAATAAAATTCAATTTGTGGACCATTATTTTCTGGTAAAGGATAAACTGTTACCGATGTGGTACTAATGCATTTCGATAGGGTAAGACTTATTGATGGATTGGCTGGTAACTGAAATGTTTTTTTTCCCCAATATTTAATTAAAGCTATATTAGCCGGGCTTTGCCATGTGACCGAGAATACAGGTTCTAACATATCAATTCAGGTTTATTCAATTAAAAAAATTTCTAACGGAAACACACTCATGTAATTTTGGTCTTTAAAATAATTGTATACATATTGCCAGTTGCGTTTTGATGCAACCAACATAAAATCGCCTCCCCATGCGCCCAACGATTTTATTTCTCCATCAAAGTCATTAAATTGCGTATCTTTAATTCGTGGCTGGTTTATTATTTGCGACACCAACTTTTCGTGTTGTGCTATAAGCTGCATAAACTCATCAATTTGTTTTGTATTTAATATGTTTAAAGTAATATGATCAATTTCCTTAACTACCTCAACCGGCGGCGTGCCCAGGTTTTTAATTGCTTCGGCCGTATTTTGCTTGCGTCCGCTATATACCAGATTTAACTGGCGTAGAAAAGGAGGTTTGAATTCAACTTTTTCAATTATAGGGGTGTTGTCTTTAATTGAGTAAATAATTGGTTTATCAGACAGGGCACAGGCTATATCATATCCCGATCCTGCCGATACCAGTCGGTGTAGTTCAAAAGGGTCGATATGAGCCCAGCGGGCAATATTAGCTATTAATGTAGAACTACTTCCAAATCCCCATTGAATATCGAAGTTGCAAAGGTTTAAAACTTTCACAGAATTATTCTCAGAAAGGAATGAATGATTTAATGCCCGTGCTCCTTCTAAACATTGTTTTAAAAATGCCGATTTTTCGTAACTGGTTGTTGAAACAATACTGAAATCAGATTTATGCATTTTGGCTTCGAACCAGACTCCATTCATGTCTTTTGCCTGCCAATATATAAAGTTTTTGTTTTCGATAATCGGCTCTACCTCCATTTGTTGATATCTATTAATAGGCAGAGCAAGTGCCCGGGCGCCATACAAAACTGCATATTCGCCCGTTAACATTATTTTACCGTTTGCCCTGTAAATTTGTTTCATTGAATAATGAATTGTTCAGTTAATGTTATATTTTATGAATGTAAACTTTTGTATTAACCTCCAAATTTTTGATATGTTGTATTATTGTTTTTCATTATTTCGTATTTGATTTAAAAATTGTTCTACCGTCCGAAACGATATCTCTTTATGCTGAAAAAATTCGAAAGCCAGCTTCGTTTCGAGTTCATTGGCATTCAAATGCATGAGAATATTTGTAAGATGCATTTTCATATGACCTTTTTGAATACCATGAGTAATTAGCGACCTTACAGCAGAAAAATGATTGGCTAAACCAGCAGCTACAGCTATTTGCATAAGTTGTGCTGCCGAAGGATTGCCGAGTAATTCGAGCGCTGCAGTAGCTAATGGATGAACACGTGTAAGACCTCCTACCGTGCCAACAGCAAGCGGAATTTTTACTGATAAACGAAATTGGTTGTTGCTTATGGCACAATCGGATAATGATTTATAATTTTCACCAGCTGAGGCAAATGCATGACCACAAGCTTCTACAGCCCTGAAGTCATTACCAGTGGCAAGTACAACCGCATCAATTCCATTATAAATTCCTTTATTATGGGTTACAGCTCTATAAATATCGATCTTTGCAATATCGACAGCTGTTTTAAATTTCTCAGCAAATTTTTTGGCTCCTAGTTTTTCCGACAACGGTTCTAACGAATCAATGGGGCATTCAACCCAGCATTCAACTGCACTATCAGGTGTGTAGTTCGATAATATAGCCATTATAATTTCGCATTGTTGCAGTTCGTTTTCGAACTGAGAATTGAAAAAATATTCCAGTTCCCGAGCCATTCGTTCAAGACACGAATTGATAAAATTGGCTCCCATGGCATCGGCAGTAAAAAATTCAATTCGCAATTGATAATAGTCTGGAATTTGGTTCGAAAAATCAATCAGCATGAATTTTCCGATTCCTCCTCCTCGTGTAATCATTCTTTGGGTAAGATCGGTAACCGATAATAGTAGTTTCTTTTCAATTTCACTCTTTAGTTTATCTAACTGGTCAAATGTACCTTTCCATAAAAAATGAATTTGTCCTATTCGGGTTTCGCCTATGAGTTTGCAATGAAACCCACCATGTGAATACCAAAATTTTGCAGCATGCGAGGCTGCCGCTACCACCGAACTCTCTTCAATTACCATGGGTACAGTATATTCCTTACCATTAATTAAAAAATTAGGTGCCACGCTGAATGGTAAAGGATAGTTTGTTAATGTATTTTCAACCAGGCTATCGAGTTTATTTTGTACAGAAGGGCTATACTCGAACTGTTGAAATACCTGTTCAGTACTTTCGCTGATTTGCTCAAGTTTTTTTAGCAGAGAAATTTTTTCAGCTTTCGATAGTTTAGAGAATCCCTGAATCATGGCTTTATAATTGTCGACTAATCACCAGTTTTAATATTTCTGAAGTACCTTCACCAATTTGCAGAATTCGTTGGTCGCGATAAAAACGTTCGATATCGTTATTTTTAATTAAGCCGTATGCGCCGTGAATTTGTAGAGCTTCGTCGGCAATTTCTTTAGCAATTTCGGAACAGTAGAGTTTTATTAAAGCAGCACTACGGCTAAAAGGTAATCCATTATCTTTTTGCCAGCAGGCATTGTATAAAGTATTTCTTGCAAGTTCAATTTTCATGTTCATCTCGGCCAGTTTAAAAGCTATGGCTTGTTGATGAATAATGGGTTTTCCAAATTGTACTCGGTTTCTGGCATAGCCTAAAGCCATTTCATAAGCTCCCTGAGCTAAGCCCAAGCCCATGGCAGCAATCGACAACCGCCCTGAATCAAGGGTCTCGAGCATAATGCGCAATCCTTCACCTTGTTTACCCAATATATTTGAATTGGGTACCTTGCAGTTATTAAACCGTAGGCGTCCCGTATCGGCTGCTCGCCACATGAGTTTATCATTGATGGGTTCTTTATAATAACCCGGTAGGCTACTTTCTACTAAAAATGTGGTAAACTCTTTTTTTCCGTCTATTTCTCCTGTCGAAGCTATTAGCGTAATGCCTCCTGCTAAAGCAGAAGCCGAATTGGTAATAAATATTTTTTCACCATTAATTATCCAGTTGTCTCCTTCGGCTCTGGCATTAGTAGATACACTACGTGCATCAGAGCCTGCATTAGGCTCGGTAAGTCCAAATGCCCATAATTTTTCGCCAGTGGTTAATTGGGGTAAGTATTTCTTTTTTTGTTCTTCTGTACCAAAATAATAAATGGGACCTATACCAAGCGAATTATGTGCAGCTAAAGTGGCAGCTTGCGAACCATCGACCCGCGCAATTTCTTCTACTACAATTATATACGATAAAGTATCTGTTGCTTTTCCTCCGTATTCCTGGGGTAGGTACATTCCTAAAAATCCCAGTTCTCCCATCCGATTGGTTAATTGTGTCGAAAATGTACCGTGTTCATCAAGTTCCCGGGCTAAAGGCTTAACCTCCGTTTCAGCAAAATTTCGAGCTTTTTCACGCCATTCATTATGTGCTTTCGTTAATAAAGGATGATGATAATTCATATATTTAAGTATTAAGTTAATTCTGATTTATATTGTCTTCTAACGAAAATAAAAGCTGATTCAATGTTACCGTTTGTCCCTCCACAACATGTACCTGTTTTATTCTTGATGATTCTTGTGCAAATAACTTGTTTTCGGTCTTCATTGATTCAATAATAGCTACCAGACTGCCTTTTTCTATTCTGTCGCCTTCAGATGCCATTATTTTAACTATTTTACCAGGCAAAGGCGCTTTTATTTGTAATGAATTTTGTTCATTGAAATTGATTGACGGTTGGGCATCGAAATCTGGATTTAAAAATTGATGATTAATAACAGCTTCAGTATTTAAATTGTTGATGGTTAAAAATACTTTCCCTTCAGAAGTGAAGGTATAAAAAACATTAAATTTCAAATCTAATGGTGCTGGTTGTTTAAATGTAACCGATAGGTTATGGGATGAAATGTTTTCGAATCTTAAGTCATATTTTTGATTTTGATATATCAGATTGGCATGTTTTGATCCAAATTTTTCGACAATAATATGATACTGTTTATTTCTTACGGTAATACATAAAATAGGTAATACTCTCCAGAAACCTATTTCTGCCCAAACATGTTTTTTTTCATTTCTCTGAGCAAGAAATACAAGAGAAGCTAAAAGGACAATGTGTAAAGAATCAATTTCAGATTCTTGTAGTTTGATTTTTTCAATCAACAAATCGAGATGATCATCAATGTATCGGGTATAAAATTTTTGGTGGATAAAATCGTTCGATTCGAGCAAAAGTTTATGCAATTCAATATTTGTTTTTATGCCATGAATAATAGTCTGTTGGAGTGCCTGTATTAAATTTTGTTGAGCCTCGTTACGGTCATTTCCATAAGCAATCATTTTTGCCAATAATGAATCGAACATAGTTTCTACTGATTCCGATACCGTTAAGTCGGAATCAATACGAATGTTATGGTTTGATGGAAGTTGAAGAAACTCAATTTTTCCTGTTGAAGGCAGAAAGTTTTGCTCAACATCTTCGGCACAAATCCGACACTCGATGGCATGTCCAACGGGCTGGATATCGGATTGGGTTAAAGGCAGCTTCTCGCCTGCAGCTGAACGAATCTGTAGTTCAATTAAATCATATCCTGTAATTTGTTCACTAACTGGATGTTCAACTTGAATGCGGGTATTCACTTCAAGAAAGTAATACTTTCCATCGGGAAGAAGCATGAACTCAACCGTACCTGCATTATCGTAACCAGCGCTGGTAGCAATTTTGACCGCATCGTTAAGTATTTGGTTGCGAATCACTGGATCGATACTGGTAACAGGAGCTTCTTCAATTATTTTTTGATAACGTCGTTGAAATGTACATTCACGATCAAAAAAATGAACCACATTGCCTTCTTTGTCGGCCATAATTTGTACTTCAATATGGCGGATTTTAGGAAAGTAGGGGGTAATAAATAGTCGGTCATCACCAAAATAAGCTAGTGCTTCTCTCGAGGCTGCCTGAAGAGCATCGGGTAACTGAGCTGGTTGTTCAACAATTTTCATTCCGCGTCCGCCTCCTCCTGCTGCAGCTTTTATTAATAGAGGAAATTCGTAGTTATAATTTAGTTCAGCCAATTCATTGGCATTACCCATATAAAACGGCACCGTGGGAATACCTATTGAACTTGCAAACTTAGTAGCTTCAATCTTATCTGATAATAATTGCATAACTGACGGAGAGGGGCCAATCCAGATTAAACCCGAATCGATAATAGCTTGCGCAAATTTGATGTTTTCTGATAAAAATCCATAGCCCGGATGTATGGCATTGGCATTACACCTTTTAGCAATAGCAATAATTTGATTTATATTTAAATACGTTTCATTAACACTTGAGCCCTCTAATAAATATGCTTCATCGGCTTCGTGAACAAACTTTTTGTTTTTTTCATCGATAGTATATAAAGCAACCGATGTTATATTTAACTTGCGTGCTGTAGTGATTATACGTAATGCTATTTCGCCCCGATTGGCTATAAGTATTTTTTTTATTTTTTTGCTTTCCATTCGTTTTTATTAACCAAAATATGCTACACAACCTGATTTGACCTTCAGATTTTGTGTTTTTTAAACTTTATGAAAATTAAACAGCTTGTTTTTGACTAATAACCAATAAAACCGATAAATGTTTAATTATAAATTTTGTGGAAAGTATTCGAAGTATTTTATACAAGTTATGAAAGCTTACTTGGCGAAAAATCTCATTTTAATTTAGACTTAATTTCTAATTTAAAACTGATAAAATATCATTTTTTTTTGTAACTTTCAATAGAAAAATTCAATAATAGAAATGTTTTAAACGTTTTATATATAAAGTGTTTAGTTAATTCATTTACTTTAAAACTATTCAACTATGAAGCAATTTGTTGTTCACTCGAAGGAGGAACTTAAGAAAGTTGCCGAAGAACTGGTTCCTTTAATCAACCATCGACCTGTGGTAACTTTTAAGGGGAAGATGGGTGCTGGAAAAACTACGCTTATTAAAGAATTATGTAAGGTACTTCAGGTAACCGACAATGTTACCAGTCCAACTTTTGCGCTGGTTAACGAGTATGCTACCATGAGTGGGAAGCCTATTTATCATTTTGATTTTTATCGGATTAATAATACTGAAGAGATATACGATTTAGGATACGAAGAGTATTTATATAGTGGAAATTTTTGTTTTATCGAATGGCCCGAACAAGCCGAAGATGTTTTATTGCCCGATGTTTTGAAGGTAATTATTGAAGTCGATTCAAAAAATAGACGAATTATAAAAATTGATATTCCTGCCGAAGCTTCCTGAAAAAGTTTTTATAGTTTTGTGCTAATTGATACATTTACCAGATATTTTATAAAATTATGATATTAGTTACAGGCGCTACCGGTTTGCTTGGCTCGCATTTACTGGTTCAATTGGCTTCGACAAATGAGAAAATAATAGCTTTAACGCGTAATAAAAATAATATTCATCGAGTAAGGCGAGTATTTGGTTATTATAGCAAATTAGAGTTGTTCGAGCGCATTCACTGGGAAGAAGCTGATGTTTTAGACTATAATCGGTTACTTGAGTTATTCAATAATATAGAGAAGGTTTATCACTGTGCTGGCGAAGTAGCTTTTACATCGAAAAACAAGCAGAAAACATTAACTACCAATATTAATGGTACTGCCAATGTAGTGAATGCTTGTCTTGAAAGGAAAGTAAAAAAATTATGTCACGTGAGTTCGGTAGCAGCCATTGGATCGTCCGATGATAATAAACCAGCTACAGAACAAGATATATGGGCATCCAATCATTCCGCATCGGTATATAGTAAAAGTAAGTTTTATGCCGAAATGGAGGTTTGGCGAGGCATTGAAGAGGGGCTAAATGCTGTAATCGTAAATCCATCAATTATAATTGGACCAGGAAATTGGGATTCGGGAACCGGTGCTCTATTTAAACTCATTGCAAAAGGAATTCCATTCTATCCAACAGGTTCAATGGGTTTTGTCGATGTCCGTGACGTAGCCAGATCTATGATTTTATTGATGGATAGTTCTGTACAAGCGGAACGTTTTATTATTAATAGTGAAAACTTAAGCTATCGCGAAGTTTTTTCATTAATTGCCACTTCAGTAGGTAAACGCCCACCTATGCATAAGTTATCTTTCGGAATAGCTTATACAACAGCATTGGCAAACGAAATTTTATCGTATATACTACCAATTCCTGAAGTAATTACCAGAGAAATGATTACTTCAGCTTTTTCGCATAAAACTTACTGTAACGATAAAATTAAGAATGCTATTGGTATAAGCTTTATGCCCATAGAACAATCGATAAGAGATACTGCAAAGTTATATTTGCTCGATAAAGCTAAATAACCACGTTTTTATTGAGCATCAATCATGCTCAATGCAAAAGTGTATGCGCCTATAGCAATAGCACGACTTGTACCGAGTCGTGAAAGCCCTACACCTATTCTTTTCATGGGGTCATATAATATTTTTTTCTGAGTGAAAGGGATATCAATTAAACTTTCTTTACCACGAGCAAATAGTTGAAATTCTTTTTCATCTTCCAGATTAAATGCTTTCATTTCGAGTCGATCAACTATGTGATTTCCGTCGACGGTATTTAAACTGCTGTTTAATTCATTTACAATGGTAGGTAGGAACAAATCGGCAGCTCCAGCCAAACCTCCACCGATTACAATTAGGCCATCAATTAAAGTAATGGCGTTAGCCAGTGCATCTCCTACAATTTCTCCCATTTCAGTAAAAGCGCTAATAGCTGCATTCTGGTCACCATCTTTATTTCCTCTAGCAATGTCATATATATCTTTAGGCGTTAAGTCGGTTGAGGTACTACATTGGCAGTGCTCTAAATAAACTCGTTTAATGGCTCTGATACTTGCTCCTTCTTCGGCAAACGAATGTGGGTGGCGTTTATTCCGAACAAGCCAGATTTCGGCAGCTGCTCCATTATCGCCTAAAAAGAGTCTTCCATTACTTACTATACCTGCTCCAAAACCAGTACCCAGCGTAATTCCTAACAGATTTGTATATTGTTTTGAACTACCTGCATCGCTTAATCGTTGATTTATTTCGGGTAAGAAGCCTGCAATGGCTTCACCATAGGCAAAAAGATCGCCATCGTTATTTACAAATACGGGTATATTAAAAATTTCCTGGAGCATGGGTCCTAGGGCCACACCTCCCCTGAAGGCAGGTAAGTTTCCTAAATCGCCAATAATCCCATGGGCATAATCGGCCGGCCCCGGAAAAGCGAAACTAATGGCTACCGGTTTTTGGCGCAATTGTGAGGCTATTAATTTAAAACCCTCTACTATGTTTTCAAGACATTTAGGTAGGTTATCGCCATTCGAAGGCAAACGAACAGGTTCTATAATTTCCTGATTGGCTTGTATTGCCGAGAAAACAAAATTAGTTCCGCCGGCATCGAGAGTCATTACAATTCTTCGGTCGTTCGAATAATTCACAGCATTAAGTTTAGTTGGTTTTTGCAAATATAGATGAAAAACTTTTTGTATGTAAAAAGCAACTTTGAATTTTTAAAAAGTCAACCGCCACAATACCATGGGGAATATTCCTAATTGATAAGAGCGAGTTATCTTTTTTCGTGTGGTATTATAGTATTCATACAACGGATTTCGGTGGTTGGTTAGGTTTTCAACATATATTTGCCATTCGTTTGTTGAGCGAGGTTTATTTTGCTTAATGCCCACTTTGATATCAATTTTAAAAAAAGGTTCAAATTGTTTTTCGAAAATGTATCTTTCATCGAATTGGGTTTCGTTGTTAACAATCGATTTTTCCAAATCGATGGGTGTATAACGTTTTCCACCTGCTGTACTTAATTTTAAATCGTAGGTAATTGCCCACTTTTGATTTACACGTTGTTCGTAACCACCTAATAAATTAACAATATACCCTCCGTCAAATGCTGTATGTCTCCATACCCCGTCACTTCCCTGATACATGCTTTTATAAAGACTGGTAGTGATTAAAAAGTAATAATTTCGGGAAAGAAATTTCTCGATTGTAAATTCTAAACCATAATTGTATCCTTTGCCCTTGTTTACAAGGCTGTCGTATATTTCAACTCCCCAATTGGCTCCTGTGTTAATAATACTGTACCAATGTTTTGTGCTTCTTACCGGCACATGATATAGATATTGATAATATGTTTCGACTTTAAAACGTAAAACCTGTGATATATCCCAGTCGTGGCCTAAAACCCAGTGATGAGCTTTCGTAAAATCGAGGTTGCGATTGGTTTCTTTGTAACCTATACCATCATAATATTCACCCCAATAATAGGTTGCTAAAGTTTGAATACGTGAATGCAAACCATATCCAAAGTTAATTCGGCAATTAGGAATATAATTGAACGAAATGCCCGCACGTGGTTCCAGATTCCAATTATTATTTAATGTGAAGTAAATAAATTGTAATCCTCCGGTAAATTCCCAGCGTGCACCTATTTTTTGTTTAACCTGATAAAACGTCTTGAATAGTTGAGGGCCATCGGTTATTTTTTTTGTTTGATGTAAATAATATACCATGCGGGAGCTATCGTGGTCATAAATTTTTGAACCTAAATCGTAACCCATTTGATCGATTTGTAATCCTGCTTTTGAAAACAATTTTGAATTATGTTTCATATTTAAATAGGTAGTAACTGACAACCTCGACTCGTCAATATTATGCTGAATGTATCGGAAAGGGTTTTTGTTGTTTTCGTCAAGCGTGTCGATATCAGTTCCGCCATTTTGATATAATGCCGAAGCTATAAATTTCAGCGAAATATTTTCGTTAAAAAAATGCGTATATGAACAAGCCAGGGCGCCTAATTTGGATCGATTGTAAATATCCTGTCCTTCGCTTAAATATAAATCGCTTGAATCGAGTCGGCTACTTAACATGTCGATACTGCTCATACCTGCCATTCCAAATACAGAAATGGCGCCATTAGTCAATGGCTGATTCACTTTAAAAACCAGATCTTGATAACGAGGAACACCTGCAGTACCAAAATAAAAACCAAGTTTATCCATAATATCGAGCACTGAATATCTGTAGTAGGCTAAGTAAGAGCTTTGCTTTTGTTGATTGATAGGGCCTTCAGCTCCCAGTTCAAAGCCATTGAAACCTGATTGAATAGTAAATTCATGTTTTTCGGTATTCCCGTTTCTCATTTTTAAATCGAAAACACCTGAAAGCGCATTGCCAAATTCGGCCGGAAAAGCACCAGTATAAAAGTCTGAGTTTCGCAATACATTATTATTGAGCATACTCACAGGGCCTCCTGTGGTTCCATTTTCGGCAAAATGGTTGGGATTAGGAATCTCGACATCATCGAGACGCCAAAGTAAACCAGAGGGAGAATTTCCTCGGATGATAATATCATTGCGTTGGTCGTTAGCAAATGCTACTCCAGCAAAATTCGATGCCATTCGTGCCACATCACCTCTACTGCCTGCATATTTTTCAGTTTCTTCAACTGTAAACGATCGTGCACTGATAATGGCCATTTCGTTGGTAGGTCGTATTTTTGAAGCGTTAGCTTTTACTACAACCTCTTCGTATTCAAACACCGACTCTTCCAGTTCTATAAACAGTTGTAGTTCTTTTCCGGTAGTTAAGTCAACATTATTTAAGGTAACCGGTTGGTACCCTACAAAAGAAACCGAAACGCTTACACGGCCAATGGGAACATTGTTAATGCGAAAATTACCATAATTATCCGTTGTAGTGGCCAGCAGTGGATTGGTTCCTTGTATTACAATATTGGCACCAGGTAATGGTTGTTGAGTAATTTTATCAACCACTTTTCCTTTAATGTTTTGCGTATAGAATTGGCATATAAGTTCTTGTATTGAAAATAAAAACAATACTCCTGCAATTATAAAATACTTCATCGTTTATTAATTTATGTTGGATTTATAAATTATTTGAAAAGGAAGAATTCAAAAAATCTTTCAATCGGAAAATTTCCTTTTATGAGATTTATAAAATTGGAAACAAATCTAATAAATTATTTTTTACGATTATCTTACTGACAAAATAAATTACTTTTTATGAAAAAATTGATTTAGCTATTATATAATTAAATCAGCGTTTCGGGCGTAATAATTAAAGATTTAATGAGTTGTTCCCAATATTTTTGTAGTTAAGCAAATTTTTAATGGTAACTATTTTTTCAAATTATAGAATGCGCCTTTATCTGTAAATTTCATTTCCAGTACATCCATACAAAGTAGTTTCACAATCAAATCTTCGGTTCTGGCATGTGTTGAGCGAATAATTCGTTTTATAGTCGAAAAATTTACATCCTTATTATCTGAAAGGTATGAAATTAAGTTTTGTTCTTCAACTGTGTATGAAAGAAAAACCCCTTTATTTTTATTTTTTTGCCGTACGTATCTTATGTATATGTTATTAGCAAGTACATTCTGGTCGCCCGATCGTAAGTAAACAAGCCATTTATCCGATTCGTCTTTAACATAACACAGGTCTTTCGATTTTTTAACATCTACTTCTAATATTACTTTCCCATCCACAATCCATTTGTTCATTTTGATTGAAATAGCAGGTTTGCAGTACATTTTTGCAGCAGCGTCAATCATGTATATTTCTTCTTCTGATCTTACTCCTGCAATGCTACCATTGTCTTTAACACCAATAAGTAGTTTGCCTCCATCGGTATTGGCAAAAGCAACAAGTGTACGAGCTATTTTACGGGCATCGTTAATTGAAAATTTAAAATCGAGTTGCTGATGTTCGCCCTGGGAAATTAAATTTTTAATATATAGTTGACCCGGTGTTGCCGGTTCATTTTTCTTCATTGACGAAGATGTTTTTCTCTTATCCATATTGTTTCCCTGCTTAATAAGCGGTAACCTTTTATATGACCTTTTAAATATAATATATCCTTATCGTTCTTAAAATACATCTGACACTCGTAAGTATTTCCGCTTTCCGGATCATAAATAACGCCATTAATCCATTTTTGTTCCTGCGACGAAAATTCCAGATTTTTAAGTATTGTTAATCCTAATACTTTACGATCGCGTAAATTTTTATCAGGGTTTTTAAAATCGGGTCGGTCTTTTTCAATACGTAACCATACCACTTTCCCTTCATATGTGTTCTGCGACGTTTTATAAATTTCTAACTGTGTATTTCCTTTTAATGTCCTCCAATAGCCACAAATTTCATCACCATTAAAAGCATAGCTGCTAATAGTTAATAAAGCAATTATAGAAATGAACAGAATTTTTTTAAGTGTCATAAAAATTTTTTTGCAAATTAAATTTTTTGATTGAACTACGCAAGTAATATGCCATTATCCAGCACCTAAACGAAATGTATTGTCCACTTTTTAAGGCTGAGAGTAGTGAAAATATTAGATGAGTAAAAATTATTATTCAATGATGGAATTTTCAAAACCCCTGAAAACCAATTTGAAAAAGCTGAGTATACCAGTTATAACCTATAAAAATACCAGAAACTGTAATTCCAGCAACGGGTTTCATTTCCATAAAACCCAGACGGGCAGAAATGCCTTTTAATAAATGCATGTGCATATAACTGTACCAATAGGTTTTGGTATAAATACTTCTGATATCTTTATCGTACGATGATGTGTTGTTAAAATTATATACATAACCCGCCGAAACATAGTATCTATGGTTTAAATGATAACTTGACGAAACCGATATCATTGGGAATAATTTTAATTTTTGATTGTCGTAGAAGTATTGCCACGTATTTCCTGTTGACAGTTTAATACCCCAGCGATGATTCGGAGACTTGTAAAGTTGGTATGGTATATTCATTGAAAACCAGAGATAATTATTATTGGTAGCTATTTGCGAATAAAAAGCCAGGTTTGATGATACCAGAAAATTTAAACCTCCTCCGATATATTGGTTATTTAATACAATATAAAATAGAATTTTCTGTTTTCTTTTGAAATCCTCCACATTAATTACATAGCCGGGCGAAAAGCTTTCGAAGTAAAATTTGGGCTTTATAGGTGTTAGAGGAAACTTTTTGATGCTATCGTAATGTTGATTAAGCGCTAAATTGCGTTGAATCGAATATTGTTTTATTGCGTTTTCATTTTGATTTCCTCTGAACCTGTTCGAATATTTTTGTCCTGAATACCTACTAAATTGCTGAAAATAATATGTGGCAGAATCTATTTTATTTTTCTCTAAGTAGGCTTTTCCAATGATAAAGTCAATATCGGTAAATAAAAAGAGTTCAGGTTGTTTATTTTTTAATTGTAAACCATTACTTATGGCTTTGTCTATTTGATTTGAATTATAGTGTTCAATAATTGCATTGTATTCATTTACCAGTCTAAAGTCATCAGCTTTTATGAATATATCATTGTCTTTGGGTTGCTTTAATATAATGAGAGGATCTGAACTTGCCTGAAATAAAAAAGTGTCAATATTTTTAAGAGTTACAATGCTACTGTCCTGAAATCGAAGTACTTCACCTTTATACCGATAAAGTTTGCAAGAACTATCGTATGTTAAATGGCTTACTTTAAATTTCGGCACACAGGCATTTATCAGGAGTATAATATAAGAATAAAGAATAATTAGTTTTTTCACTTACATGAAACTATATTTCAATTTATTAACCTTTCTGAATGATTATGTTGTTACAAAAAATAAACAATGTTAAAACCCTATTGGTTGTATCGCAAAAGTTAAATATTGGTTTCGGATATGTTTTAATAATGTTTTTTTTTTTAAATTCAAATTATTCCAGAATTTTAAATAGCTCATCAAGTTTAGGTGTCAGAATAATTTCGGTTCTTCTATTTTTTGCTCGTCCATCGGCTGATTTATTCGAAGCAACTGGCATAAATTCACCTCGTCCCGATGCGGTTAATCGTTTCGGATCAACATTAGAATTATCTAGAATAATTCGAATAATTGAAGTAGCACGCATAACGCTTAAATCCCAGTTGTCTTTTATTTCGCCTCTACTTTTGTATGGGACATTATCGGTATGTCCTTCAATGGTAATGTTAATGTCGGGATTTTGTTCCAATACTCGTGCTAATTTTTTTAATGCTTCAACACCTTTTGGATCCACAACAATGCTTCCTGATTGAAATAAAAGCTTTTCTTCGAGCGATACGTAAACTTTGCCGTTACGAATATTTACACTCAGACCATCATTTTCGAATCCCAGTAATGCTGCCGAAACTTTATTTTTTAATGCTTTTACAACCGAATCTTTTTTGAATAAAATATTTTCAAGCTCTTTTAAACGTGTATCTCTTTTGTTGAGTTCAGCCGTTAATAAATCGAGACTTCGTTTTTTTTCATCAATGCTTTTTTCGAGTTTTAGAAGCGATTCTTCTTTCTTTTTTAAGTCATCCTGGGCGCTTTGTAACTGGCGTAATAAACGTGCCGATTCTTTTTGTGAACCTTTTAACAAGGCATCGTGTGCTTCCTGTAATTCCGATAGTTGATAATTAACTTTTTCGTAGTTATTCATTAAAGTGTTCAGTTCGCCAGATCGTTGCATACTATCTTTAATTAATGAAGTTAACCGATCGTCGCATCGTTTAATCTGCTGCTTCATTTCAGCGTTTTCAACCTTTAATTGTTCTACCTGTTGTTGAAGTGCATCGCGCTCGCTCTGGACCGTACGTAATTTTGATTCGGTTTCATTAAATTTTTGCAATGGCACACAACTGATACTAATTAAAATACTTACATATGATAAAAACCTGATAAGCCTATTCATATCATTGAATTTTAGTAAAATACAATATTATTCTTCGAACAAAGATAGACGAAACTTCTAAATTCATTAACTATATTTTTCACTTTATTATAAAACGATTGTTTTTAATTGATTTATATATGCAACTTGTATTTTATTATAACTTTGTAGATTATAATTATTGCTTATGACCAACGATAGAAAACCAGAATGGTTGAAAACTCGTCCTGGTGGCGGAAAAGAATATGTACAGGTAAAGGAAATAGTACGTCGGCATCAATTGCATACCATTTGCGAAAGTGGAAATTGTCCAAATAAAAGTGAATGCTGGGGCAGGGGAGTGGCCACATTTATGATATTGGGAAATATATGTACCCGCTCGTGTAAGTTTTGCAACGTTATTAGTGGTAAACCTTTGCCGCCCGATCCCGACGAACCTGAACGTGTTGCTCAATCCATTTCTTTAATGAACTTAAAAAGTGTCGTTATTACCTCAGTCGATCGCGACGACTTGCCTGATTATGGAGCATCGTTCTGGGCAACCACCATTGACACCATACGTAAACTGAATCCTTCTGTTAAAATTGAAGTTTTAATTCCCGATTTCCAGGGAAAATTAAATTACATTGATAAAATTATTGAAGCTAAACCCGATATTATATCTCATAATCTTGAAACAGTTCGTCGGCTTACTCCACACATTCGTACCAAAGCCCAATACGATATAAGTTTATCAGTAATCAGTCATGTATCAAAGTCAGGAATAGTATCGAAAAGCGGAATAATGGTTGGTTTAGGGGAAACATCGGACGAGGTTATTGAAACCATGAACGATTTAGTTCAGGTTGGTTGCCAGATTTTTACCATTGGTCAATATCTTCAGCCTTCGAAAAATAATATAGATGTTGCAGAATATGTTCATCCCGATGTTTTTCATTACTATAAAAAAGAAGGTTTAAGAATGGGATTCCGACATGTTGAAAGTGCTCCCCTGGTTCGATCGTCATATTATGCCGAAAATCATTTACAATAGATAGAAAGATTTCCTGATTTTGAATACCAATTAGGAGTTCGAATTCTGTTTGAACAGTGAACAAATTGTTTATTAGAAAGTTAATAATGATAAGTCAATGTAACAATTATGCGAGAAAATAAATATATTCATCAGACTGATCATACACAAAAATTAATATTTCATCCACTGGATTTAATTGATTACAAAGAAGCATGGGACTTTCAGGAGCAACTTTTTAACCAAGTAATCGAACAAAAACAGCATACAGATAATGGTATTACACACCATCTTATATTCTGTCAACACCCACATGTATATACATTGGGAAAGAGTGGAAAAGAAAGTAATTTACTTGCCAATATGTTACAGTTACAGGCAAAGCAGGCAAGTTTTTATAAAATTAACCGAGGTGGCGACATTACTTATCATGGCCCCGGACAACTTGTAGGTTATCCTATTCTTAGCTTAAATCATTTGAAACTTGGTGTACGCGAATATATTTATTTACTTGAAGAAGCCATAATTATTTCATTACAACATTACAATATTAAAGCCGAACGATTAAAAGGGGCTACTGGAGTATGGATTGATACCAATAATCCTATGCGAACTCGTAAAATTTGTGCTATTGGGGTTCGTTGCAGTCATTGGGTAACCATGCATGGGTTTGCACTTAATGTAAATACTGATTTAAGTTATTTCCAGCTGATTAATCCTTGTGGATTTACCGATAAGGCAGTCACCTCGCTGGAAAAGGAATTAGGTTACAAATTAGATTTTTCAGAGGTTTCAGATGTTGTTTTGTATAATCTATTAAACCTTCTTCGTTTTAAACGAATCGAATAATATCTTTTATTAATTTGCCCGGTGGCATTAAATATGTTTGAAGTCCTGTTGCTTTTGCCGATTCAATGTTAGCTTTATTATCATCAATAAACAATATTTGCTCAGGATCATATTGTATCTGGTTTATTACATATTTGAAAATTTCAATATCGGGTTTACGCATTTTCATCTCATAAGAATAATATACTTTTTCAAAATAGTACGAGAAATTGTCAACGTTATATTTCATTCTTAAAAATTCATTTAAATATCTAATATGAATTTCGTTGGTATTGCTTAATAAATATGTAGGATAGGTTTGTTTTAGTTTTTCAAGAATAAATAGGTTTTCAATTGGCAGGTCAATAATCATTGCATTCCATGCAGCGTCAAATTCTTTATTTGATATATTTTCATTTGAAACGAATTGAAGCAACTGACGTCGAAACACTTCTCCCGAAATAAGCCCTTTCTCAAATAAGTCGAACACATCAATTTGTTTATGCTGACTGAATAAACTTTCAATATTGCTAATGCCAATTGCTTTAAAAGCTTCGATGGTTTTATTGTAATTAATCTCAACAATAACAGCGCCTAAATCAAATATGATACCCTTTAAATTTTTAAATATTTGATTTTCAATAATTAAATTTTCTTTCATTTTTTTTAATTTTTATTTGATAAAAAGAGCCGAATTATGTAATATTGCAGTCCCAAAAATAAAGGTTCTTTTTAAATTATTCATTAAAGAGTATTGGGCCCATAGCTCAGTTGGTTAGAGCACCT
>FQKF010267955.1_pt1 | contig 25605 bp, 17 predicted proteins | sample 1504521 | NCBI WGS metagenome assembly FQKF01 (sample SAMEA4475357, study PRJEB15587) | soil metagenome | biome: Soil; feature: Field | place: India | collected 2015-03-11 | depth 0 m
AAACCATTAATTCTAACTGCATGTCTAAGCCCCACAAGGTCAAGCCATCCACACCTGCGAGGTCTTCCTGTAGTGGCTCCATACTCACCACCTTTTTTTCTTATTTCCTCACCCAAAGAATCCTTTATTTCGGTTGGAAAAGGTCCTTCTCCAACTCTTGTAGTATAGGCTTTTACAATTCCTATTATTTTATCTATTTTTTTAGGACTTACTCCTGTACCAGTGCAAGCGCCACCTGCTATTGTGTTTGATGATGTAACATAAGGGTAGGTTCCATGATCAATATCAAGAAGCGTTCCTTGAGCTCCTTCAAAAAGAATGCTTTTACCACTATCAATAGCTTTATTTATCAAAATATCTGCATCTACAATGTATTTTTTTAATTTCTCTGCATAGGTAATATACTGATTAAATATTTGTTCTTCATCAAGGATCTCAGCCCCGTAGAAATTTTTAAGAAGAAAATTGATGATTTCAAGATTTGCTGTGATTTTGTTTTTAAGAATCTCTGGATACAGAAGGTCTACCATTCTAACACCATTTCTTGCAATCTTGTCTGTGTAACAAGGACCAATACCTTTTTTAGTTGTTCCAATCTTTTTCTTTTTTTCTGCCTGTTCTTCAATTGCAATATGATAGGGCATTATAAGATGGCAATGTTTGGCAATATAGAGATTATTATCAATTTCAATACCTTTGCTCATGAGCGTATCAATTTCTTTTAATAATCCTGAGGGATCAAGAACGACACCGTTTCCGATAAAGCATTTTTTACCTTTGTGAAGTATACCAGAGGGTATAAGATGGAGAATATATTTTTCATTACCAACAACTACAGTGTGGCCAGCATTACATCCACCTTGAAATCTAACTACATAATCACATTTTTCTGTTAAGTAATCAACAATCTTACCTTTTCCCTCATCGCCCCATTGAGCACCTATGATAATAATAGAAGGCATATAATCTTCTCCTTATTTGAGTTAGTGGACAGATATGTATACAGGTTTTACTTCCAGCACATTAGGAAGTTTTTTAATTTGTTCAATTATTTCATCATTTAAAGAAGCATCTATGCATATAACAGAAAAAGCTATTCCGCCGACTTCTTTTCTTCCAAAATGCATATGTCCTATATTAATATTATTTTTCCCAAGTAGGGTTCCTATGTTACCGATAACACCAGGACGGTCATGATTTCTCATAAAAATCATATTACCTTCAGGAATAATTTCCATTGAAATATCATTAATCTGAACAATTCTTGGATCTTTTCTACTTAGAAGTGTTCCTGCAATTACTGTTTTTTCATCTTTTGATAGGAGTATTACTTTTACTAAGCTTTGATAATCTCCAGCTTCTTTACCTTTTATTTCTTTTATCTCGATACCTCTTTCTTTTGCAATAAGGGAAGCATTAACATAATTAACTGGTTCTCCTAATATAGGATCTAAGATTCCTTTTAGAGCTGCTGCAGTTAAAGCCTGGGTATTTATTGATGAAATTTCACCAAGATATTCTATTTGTATCTGTTTTATACTCTTTGAAAAGATTTGTGATGCAAAACTACCCATTCTTTCAAGAAGAACAAGATATGGACGAATAAGTGGTACCTGATCGAAGGGTATTGATGGAAAATTAACAGCATTACGTATGGTTCCATTTAAGAGATAATCAACAATCTGTTCTGCTATGGCAACAGCAACATTTTCTTGTGCCTCCAATGTGGATGCTCCAATATGGGGAGTACATATTACTCTTTCATCGGCTACTAAAGGATATCCTTCCTCCGGGGGTTCTTTTTCAAAGACATCAAGGGCAACGCCTGCTACTTTGCCTTCCTTGATTGCTTCATAGATGTCTTTTTCATTTACTATACCGCCGCGAGCACAATTAATTATATATACACCCTTTTTCATTTTCGCAATTGTTTCTTTGTTTATTAAGTACTTTGTTTCTGCTGTTAAGGGTGTATGTATTGTTATAAAATCTGCTTCAGCAAATATTCTATCAAGGTCAGTTTTGGTAATACCAAGTTCTTCTGCTCTTTCATCACTCAAGAAAGGATCATATGCTAAAACATTCATACCAATACATTGAGCTCTCTTTGCAACCTCTGAACCTATCCTTCCAAGGCCAACTACTCCAATGGTTTTATTGTAAAGCTCAACTCCCATAAATTTTTTCTTTTCCCAATTGCCAGCTTTCATAGAGAAAGTTGCCTGAGGAATTTTTCTGGCAAGAGAAAAAAGCATTGCTATTGTGTGCTCTGCTGTAGTAATGGTATTACCACCTGGCGTATTCATTACCACTATTCCTTTTTTGGTGGCAGCAATTTTATCTACATTATCAACACCTGTTCCTGCTCGTCCAATTACCTTAAGTTTATCAGCAGCGTCAATAATTTCAGCAGTTACCTTTGTAGCACTCCTTATAATCAATGCATCATATTCACCTATTATTGATTTTAGTTCTTCAGGTTTAAGTCCTGTTTTTACATCTACATCAAGTCCGGCCTTTTTTAGAATATCAACGCCTTTCTGTGAAATGTTATCGCTGACAAGAACCCTCACTTTTGTTCCTCCTTATAAAAAATTTCTTCTGCTTTAGCAACACCTTTTCCAAAAATAACAGGATAACCAAGTTCTTTCAATGTCATTTCAAGAGCAGAAATTCCCACTATTACATCAAATTTATCAGCATAACCAAGATGCGCAAAACGGAAAACTTTACCTTTAAGTTTGTCCTGGCCTCCAGCTGCTGTTACACCATGTTTTTCTCTTAAAGTTTTATATATAACCTGTCCATCTATTCCTTTCGGAGCTTCAATTGCAGTTACTGCATTGCTTGGATTTCCCTTTGGAAAAAGATTTAAACCTATCTCTTTAACTGCTTCTCTGGTTGCATTGGCTAACAGAGCGTGTCTATGAAATACATTTTCAAGCCCTTCTTTTTGCATTATTTTTATAGCCTCATTAAGTCCGATAATTAGGGAAACGGCAGAGGTAAAATTGGTCTGGTTTTTAGCTAAATTTTCCCTCTCTTTTTTAAGATTAAAATAAAATCTTGGCGATTTTGATTTTTCATTTCTTTTCCATGCTTTATCGCTGACACTTATAAAAGCAAGTCCTGGAGGTAACATAAATCCCTTCTGGGCACCGCTCACCATCACATCAATTCCCCAATCATCTGTCTTTATATCATGGGCCACTAAAGCAGAAATAGAATCAACTATGAACAGGGTATCCTCATATTGCTTCACGATTTTGCCTACTGATTCAATATCATGATAGACACCTGTAGAAGTTTCACTTGCTTGAATTAAAACACCTTTAATATCTGAATGTTTCTTTAATTCTTCTTCCACTCTGTTTACGTCCACTGAATATCCCCATTCTACAGGAATTTCTACCACATTCAAGCCATAAGCCTGTGCAATTTTTACCCATCTTTCTCCGAATTTGCCACCATTTATTACAAGTACTTTTTCGCTAGGTGAAAAGAAGTTATTAATTGCTGCAACCATACCACCTGTTCCTGTAGAACATAATATTAGTACATCGTTTTTCGTTTGATAAATCCATTGAAGCCCTTTTTTGGCTGAATCAAGAATAGGCAAAAAATCAGGACTACGATGATGAATAATTGGCATTGCCATACTAAGAAGCACTTCAGGTGGGACAGGAGTAGGACCTGGTGCAAGAAGATATCTTTTTAAAATCATTATTAACCTCCTTAGAGTTTAAAGTTTTGAATAAATAAATAGATATATATAATAACACAACTTTCTAAAATTTAAAATACGTTAAAGCTTCTTATAGAAGTAAACTTTAGTTAATCTTTATTATGCTGTTATAATAAAAAAAATGAAGGGTAGGGGAGTTTATATAAAAACTTTTGGTTGTCAAATGAACGAACATGATTCTGAAAAAATACTTGGCATTTTGTGTTCTAAAGGTTTTAATGAAGTAGATGAACCTAAGAAAGCAGATATTATTATCTTTAATACTTGTGCAATTCGTGAAAAGGCAGAACAAAAATTTTTAAGTAGTCTTGGAAAAATTAAATTCTATAAAAGGAAAAATCAAAAACTTAAAGTAATAGTTGCGGGATGTTCTGCTCAAATCCAAGGAAGCTATCTGTTGAAAAAAATGCCTTTTATCGATTACATAATTGGACCTGATAATATTGATAAAATTGAAAAAATAATTGATGAAGATATGGAAACAAATAGAATAATTTTAGAAGAAAATTCAAGTATTCATATTGCGAAATTACCCGCTTTAAGAAAAGATAAAGTAAAAGCATGGGTTAATATAATTTATGGTTGTAATAATTTCTGTTCCTATTGCGTTGTCCCCTATTCTAGAGGTAGGGAAAGAAGTAGACCTTTACAGATGATCTTAGAAGAAGTAAAACATTTGGCTGAACAGGGATATAAGGAAGTTACCTTGTTAGGTCAGAATGTTAATTCTTATAGAGATGGAGATTTCAATTTTCCCAAATTACTTGAAAAAATTAATGGAGTAAATGGCATAAGGAGAATTAGATTTGTAACCTCTCATCCTAAAGATTTATCAGAAGAATTAGTTAATGTTATGAAAGACTGCGACAAAATTTGTGAACATATTCATCTACCCCTACAGGCTGGCTCGGATAAAGTTTTGAAATTAATGAATAGAAAATATACCTTTAAAGAATTTGTTGAAAAAGTGTCTCTTCTACGAGAAAATATTCCAAATATTTCAATAACTACAGATATTATTGTTGGCTTTCCTCAAGAAATGGATGAAGATTTTGAGAAAACCATACAAGCATTAGATACAATTCAATTCGATGGTATTTTTGCCTTTAAATTTTCACCAAGACCAAAGGCGCTTGCTACCAAATATGACGGGCAAGTACCAGAACATATCAAATCTCAGAGATTAACAAAAATTTTAAAAATGCAAGATGAGATAACAGAGAAAAAAAATAAAATTTATAAAGACACAATACAGGAAGTTTTAATTGAAGATAACTTTGATGAAGGTATAGTAGGCAGAACAAGGACAAATAAAATAGTAAAAATAAAATCCGATCTTGAGTTAGGAGAAATAGTTAATGTAAAAATTTCACAAACTCATAGACACTCCTTAGAAGGAGAAGTTATTTAATAATGACAGTTTGCTTTATTACTTATGGCTGCAAGGTAAATCAGGCAGAGGCTCAAAAGTGGGAACTAATTCTCCGATCTTACGGTTATAAAGTTGCAAATAAAAAAGAAAATGCAGATATATGGATTATAAATACATGTGCTGTAACTCAAAAAGCTGAAAATCAATCGAGAAAAATCATTAAAAAAGCAGAAGAACTTGGAATAGAAGCTCTAATTACAGGATGTTATGTTACACTTGCTAATCTAACTAATAGAAATGGTAATCTAAAATTTTTCACTAATCATGATAAAAATAAAATAATCAATGAGTTTAAACCGCTTTATGAAACAAATAGTTTAACCTTTTTAAGACATAGAGGAATTATCAAAATACAGGATGGATGTGATCATTATTGTTCTTACTGTATAGTTCCTTACTTAAGAGGTAACCCCTTTAGTATTCCAAAAGACGAAGTTATAAGTGAAATAAATAAATATGAAGACATGGGGATTAACGAAATAGTTCTTAGTGGGATTAATTTAGGGCTTTATGGAAAAGATTTAAAAAATTTAAATCTTAACATTTTACTTAAAGAAATATTGAAAAAGACTAATATCTCAAAAATTAGATTAAGTTCAATTGAAATTAATTATATTAATGATGAATTTTTAGAAATTATTGGTGATAATAGAATTTGTAAGCATTTACACATACCGATCCAGCACGGGAGCGAAAGGATTCTTAAACTTATGAATAGAGCTTATAATACAAAATGTTTTGAAAACATTTTTAAAAAAATAGTTAAATTATATCCCAATATTTCAGTAGGTACCGATATTATTGTGGGATTTCCTTTTGAGACAGAAAAAGATTTTGATAATACAGTAAATTTAATAAGAGATTTAAATTTTTCTTATTTACATGTTTTTCCTTATTCTCCAAGACCTCTAACTGAAGCAGGAAAATATAAAGAACATTTAAAGGAAGATTTAAAAAAAATTAGGACAGAAATATTGTTGAACTTAGGCAAGGAATTAAAGGAAAAATATATTAAAAGTTTCATTGGGAAAGAAATTGATGTTATCGTAGAGGGTAAAAAGTCAAGATTTTTTACTGGAACATCAGATAACTATATAAAATGTGTTCTTGAAAATGAAAACCTCATCCCAGGTAATTTAATAAAGATTTTAATTAAAAGAGTAGAAGACTGCATGGCTCACGGAAGTGTAGTTAATTAGATAAAAACATCAGAAAACATTTAGAAATATAAATTGCCTAATTATAAATCAACTCAAAAAATAGTTTTAAAAATTAAAAGAATTAGATAAATTCAAACAATAAATTTAACAACTTTTTAACAATTTATAGTTTCTATATTAAAGTCTGATAATGTATATTATGTTAAATTATTATATTAATTTCGAACTGTGATTTATAGTTATTCTCTTTTGCTGTCAATATGATATACTTTATTTATTATGTTTTTAAGGAGGTATTTGAATGAGATATTCAAATCTTTTTATTCCCACTATGAGGGAAACACCTGCGGACGTTAATGCCATCTCACACATTTTAATGCTAAGGGCTGGATACGTTAGACAACTTGCTGCAGGTTTATTTATTTTCCTTCCCCTTGGCTGGAGAGTTTTAAATAAAATTAATAATATCTTAAAAGAGGAGATGGAAAAAATCGGTGCTCAAGAAATATCAATGCCCATACTCCACCCTGCTGAGATTTGGCAACAAACAGGAAGATGGTACACGATAAAAGAAGAAATGTTTAGATTAAAGGATAGAACCGGAAGAGACATGTGTCTTGGAATGACCCATGAGGAAATAATGACTTGGATAGCTGCTAAGGAAATAAAATCTTATAGACAATTACCGCAAGTATGGTATCAAATTCAGACAAAATTAAGAGATGAAGCAAGACCAAGAAGCGGAATATTAAGAACTCGTGAATTTATAATGAAAGACAGTTATAGTTTTGATATAGATGAAGAAGGTCTCAATAAAAATTATAATCTCCATGCTCAAGCCTATCATAAAATTTTTACAAGATGCGGTTTAAAGTATTATCAAGTAGAGTCTGATCCTGGAATTATGGGCGATATGGAATCTCATGAATTTATGGCACCTACTCCTGCAGGTGAGGATGATATTGTTTTATGCGATAATTGTGGTTATGCAGCAAATTTAGAAGTTGCTAAAAGTCTTGTTAAATCACCTGATTTAGTAGAGATGGATTTTAAGGAAGTATATACGCCAGATAAAAAAACAGTTAAAGAAGTTGCTGAATTTCTTGGATTTGATGAGAGATACTTTATCAAAAGCTTACTTGTTATTACAGAAAAAGAGCCTGTATTAGTTTTAATTAGAGGAGATCAAGAAATTAATGAAAAAAAATTAACAAGAATAATAGGTGATTTTACTTTTGCGACTCCTGAAGAAACTATTAATATTCTAAATACGGAGATAGGATATATAGGACCGATTAATCAGAAAATAAAAATTATAGGTGATTTATCAATCGATAAAAATTTATTTTACATTTCAGGAGCTAATAAAAAAGATTATCATATTCAAGGAATTCTACCTTCAAAACATTTTAAAGCACAGTGGGTTGACATAAGAAAAGCAAAAGAAGGTGAATCTTGCCCAAAATGCGGAAGTCCTATAAAAATTGAAAAAGCCATAGAAGTCGGTAACATCTTTAAATTAGGAACTAAATATACAGTACCTTTAAATGCAGTTTTTTTAGACAAAGATGGAAAAGAAAAACCTATTATTATGGGAAGCTATGGTATAGGTCCAGCAAGAGTCGCTGCTGCTGCTATTGAACAAAATTATGATCAGGATGGCATTATTTGGCCAAAAAGCATAGCTCCCTTTGATGTTGAAATAATCCCATTAAACATTACTGACAAAAAAACTTTAAAAATTGCTGAAGATTTATACCAAAAAGTATCTGAAATTTATAACAGTTTTGCAGATAGGCACATGGAGGTTTTATTAGATGATAGAGCTGAACGCCCTGGTGTTAAATTTAAAGATGCTGATCTTGTTGGAATACCAATTCAGGTGATAATTGGTGAAAAAGGATTAAAAGAAAACAAAATTGAAATTAAAAAGAGGAGGACTAAAGAGAGTAAACTTATTTCATTAAGTAAGGCTGTTGTTGAAATTGTAAACTCTTATTATGAAACATATTGAAAATATATCAGTAATCGATATTGGAAGCAATACAATAAGATTATTAATTGGTAATTTTAAAAATGGTCAAATAAATAGATTATATTCAGATAGAGTTGTCACGAGGCTTGGTAAAGATTTAAATATTACAAAGAAATTAAATTCAGAAAGTATTAATAAATCCATAGAGGTAATAAGTAAATTTAAACTATTATCTCAAAACTATAACGCTAACATATTGATTTCAATAGGAACAAGTGCTTTAAGAGAAGCTGAAGATAGCTTAATTTTTCTTAAAAAAGTTTCAGAAATAACAGGATTAAAAATACGAATATTAAGTGGCGAAGAAGAAGCATTTTATACATTAGAAGGAATAAAATTAGGCTTGCCCCAATATAAAAATTTTATTACAGTCGACATTGGTGGTGGTAGCACAGAATGGATTTTCGAGGAAAAGGATAAAATTTTTCAGGGTAGTTTAAATATAGGAGCATTAAGATTAATAAATAACAGTAATTATATCGATGAAAATAACCTAAGATATCATATAAAAAACTTTATAGAATCTAATTTGCCTCCGAAAAAATTTACCTACCTAATTGCTACGGGTGGCAGTGCTACATCTGTCGGAATGATTAGTCTACAATTGGATAATTTTATACCAGATTTAATTCATGGGAAGAAATTTTCAAAAAATAAACTTAAACAAATAGTTCAGAGAATATCAAAAACTAACTATGAAGAAAGAAAAAATATTAAAGGAATTCCATCAGATAGATTAGATATAATCATCCCAGGACTTCTTATTCTTGAATCTTTATTAGAATATTTTAATTGTAATTTTTTTATTATTAGTGATTTTGGACTAATTGAAGGAATAATGAAAAATTATGAAAATTTTTGTTATAATTTATAATTATGAATATGAAAAAAATATTTTCAAAACCCCAATCTCTAAAGGATACACCTTTTAGATATTGTCCCGGTTGTGGTCATAGTATAGCACATAGACTAATTTGTGAAGTTATAGATCAATTGGGCATAAAAGAAAAGACAATAGGGATTGCTCCAGTTGGATGTGCTGTTTTTGCCTATGATTATTTTGATATTGATATGTTAGAGATACCACATGGCAGACCACCTGCTGCTGCAACTGGAATGAAAAGAGCTTGCCCCGATAAAATAATATTTGCCTATCAGGGTGATGGTGACCTTGCGGCGATAGGTACATCAGAGATAATTCATGCAGCTAATAGAGGAGAGAATATTTCCATATTTTTTATTAATAATGCAAATTATGGTATGACAGGTGGTCAAATGGCACCTACTACTCTCATTGGACAGAGAACGACAACCACGCCATTAGGAAGAACAGCTGATTATGCAGGATATCCGATACATGTCTCAGAATTGTTATCTGTTTTAGAAGGAACTTCCTTTATTGCAAGAGGTTCATTGGATAATTATAAAAATATTGTCACTACTAAAAAATATATTGAGAAAGCATTTCTCTATCAAATGGAAAACAAAGGGTTCAGTTTTGTCGAAATGTTATCTACCTGCCCTACTGATTGGGGTATGACTCCTGAAGAATCCTTAAAATGGTTAAGAGAAAACATGATCAAGGAATTTAAATTAGGAGTTATAAAAGATAAATGGAACAAAAAATAATTATAGCTGGCTCTGGAGGTCAAGGAATTCTTTTTTTAGGAAAAGTTATTGCATACTCTGCCATGAAACAAGGATTGGAAGTAACATGGTTTCCTTCTTATGGTGCTGAAATGAGAGGTGGTACAGCTAACTGTATGGTGGTTGTTTCTGATGAATTAATAGGTTCTCCTATAGTAAAAAATGCCAATTATTTAATTGCACTGAATGAAGCGTCATATAAAAAATTTATAAACAGATTAGTGCCTAATGGTTGTATCATATATGACTCCTCAATTATTAAAAATTCAAATGAAAGAAAAAACATCAATTTCTACCCTATTGAAGCATCCAAAGAAGCTTCTCTTATTGCTAATCCAAAACTTGCCAATATGATTCTACTCGGGGCTTTTATAAGAAAGTCAAATCTTATAGATATTAATAAAGTTTTAGAAACGATTAACGAAATTATACCGGCAAAGAGAAAGGAAATGATTGAGATTAATAATAAGCTTATAATGCGAGGTTTTTCTATATTTGAAAATTAGAAAAGCATTAACTCCTGATATAAAACCTATCCATAAATTAATTAATGAATTTGCCAAAAAAGGTCAAATGCTTCCACGCTCTTTAAATGATTTATATGAAAATATTAGAGATTTTATTATCGCCGAAAAGGACGGGGATATATTAGGAGTTTGCGCATTACATATTCTCTGGGAAGATCTTGCTGAGATAAGATCTCTCGTTGTCAAAAATGAGTTTCAAAAAAAAGGAATTGGTAAAAGCCTTGTAAAAAAATGTATTCGGGAAGCCAATAAGTTTGGAGTAAAAAAAGTATTTGTACTGACTTACATACCAGATTTTTTTAGAAAAATTGGTTTCAAAGAAATTGATAAATCGAAGTTACCACAAAAAATCTGGGGTGACTGTATAAAGTGTCCTAAATTTCCAGAATGCGATGAAATAGCTCTTATTTACAATATTAAGGTATAAAAACTTTTTTTATTTCAGCAGATTCTTTTAATTCTTCAATATGTTCTTTAAGTTTTATGTTTAATTGCTTTTCAAATAAATATTTTTCAATTTCATCCCTTACTGAGTGATATGTCCTTTGTCCAAATTTATCTTTATTTTGATCATAATATTCTCTAATCATGTTATCTGTAATGATTATTTTTGATTTAATCCTTAGGTCAATATAATTATTAATAACCTCTTCGTCTTTACCTTCTAAAAATAATTTTTTACCCTGTTTTAATAAAAGTGCTCTATTGATCATCAATTCAATTATTTCATTATTTGTAATGTTTGGAAAAATTTTTTTTATTTCTAAATTAAATTTTTCAAAATCTCTAAGCGTTATAGCTTGATTATCAACATATGCTATTACTCTATCAATTATCTCTGCATAAATAAGCGATGAAAAAATAAAATTAAAAAGCGTGACCGATGCTAAAATGAATTTCACCATGTGACTCATTCCTTTCTCTATTAAGTTTATATCCGTAATCAACTCTTAAAGGTCCTACAGGTGTTTTATATCGTAAACCAATACCAGTAGTGTATTTAAGATTTGAAGGGTCTACATCCCCTACTCTTTTCCACAAATTTCCGGCATCAAGAAAATTAACAATAAAAAAGTTTTTTCCAAGAGAAGTTCTCAGCTCAAGATTACCCATAATAAAAGCATTTCCTCCTGTAGGCTGTTCATTATTTTTTGGTCCGAGGGTATTTTGAGCATATCCTCTAACTGAATCTCGTCCACCGAGAAAATACCTTTCTGAAATAGGTAAATCATTGGTACTTCCATAAAGCCATGCCCATCCTGCTCTGATGGATATGGCAAGGACTAATCCTCGGAATATTTCTGTATATTTATTGAAATAAAAGGAAGTCTTTAAAAAATTTAGTTCAGAGCCTAAAAATTCCGAGCTTAATTTGGAACTTATGCCTGCAAGCCATCCTCTTTTAGGATCAAATGGATTATCTCTATTGTCATATATTAAAGAAGCTTTTACACCACTTATGAAAATTTTCCCAATATCTTGATCAGATATAACAATCTCGGGCATCACATCCCAGGTTTTTGAATAAGTTGCTTCATAGATTAATTCTGCTTTAAAGTTTTCTAAGAATTTTTTTTCAAAACCTATTGAAGCTCCTAATCTTTTTAGTTTATATAAAATATTCTTAGTATCAATATTTTTTACTTCAATATTTTCAAAATTTAAAGATGTTTTAAAGATTAAATCTTTCCATAGCCATGGGTCAACATAAACTAAAGAACTTCTCTTTTCAATTTTGCTCAACTCTATTCTTGAAAATATCTGTTTATTCATACCAAATAGATTTATGTAGGATAGTTCTATAAAGCCTTTTGTCCTCTCATATTCTCCATAACCAAATCCAAATTCAAAAGCACCTGCAGGTGATTCCTCAAAATTATATATAACATCAATATGATTGTTTTCTTTTTCAGTAGTTATGTCTACTCTGGAAAATAGACCTGTTTTATAAAGAGCAAGACGTTCATTTTCAATGATATATGGATTATATGGTTGATTTTCTTTTTGAATTAGTCTTTCATAGATAAATTTTGTTTTAGTCTTTCTGCTACCTAAAATTATTGATTTTCCGAAGTATTTTTTGTCCCCTGTATTGATATTAATAAAAATATTAACATCATTATTTTTTACCTCGTAATATCCATCTACAATAACATCAGCATATCCTTCTCTTTGATAAATATCGTAAATTTTTCTTTTTATTTCTAAAAAAACTGAATCATAAAAAATTATATTTTGAAATTCCTTTAGCATTTCAATTACTTTATCCTTTAGAATGTTATTCGATACTTCCATTTTTAAATTTTTGATTTTTATTTTTTCACCTTCATTAATTCTAAAAATTATTTTTACTTTTTCATCCTCTTCTTTAACTTCAGTTTGATAGATCTTTGCATAATAATATCCTTTTGTTTTTAGATAATCTTCAATTCTTTTTTTATCGTTTTCTAATTCATCTGGATTAAAAGGTGAATTCGTAGAATTTATGATAAGTTGCATAATATCTTTTTTTTCAATTTGAATATTGTTGGAAAATATTAGCTCTGTTTCTTCAATAATTTTTCTTTTACCTTCATTAATAATGAAAATAACTTTAATCGTACTGCCTTGTTTTTCTAATAAAGGATATACTTTTACGTCTATAAAACCATTTATTCTATAGAAAGAGATGAGGCTGTTAATAATATCTTTGATAATGTTATCATTAACATTTTCTTTTAAATAAGCTTGTATTATATTAAGCAAATCTTTTTTGCTTAATGCATCAACGCCTAATAATTCTATTTCTATTGCAGTCCCTCTTTTTAGGTCGATTAAAAGTTCTCCATTTCTGAAGGAATAGGTAATATTTGAACCAATGATCCCTTGTTTTTCATAATATTTTTTTGTTTTTTTAATAAATTCTTCAATTATCGTTTGATCAAAGGGATCTCCAATGGAAAAATTTAAGAAATTATGAATATCTTCGTCTCTGTCACCCTCCCAAGTTATCTTTTTAACTATTAGAGGTTTACCCTCATTTATAATGAAAGTAATATTACAGTTCTCTTTGTTACAATCAGTTTTAGAGGTTACTTTATTTTCAATGAATCCTTTTTTTCTTAAGGCTTCTTCTATATTACTAACTGACTTTTTTAGTTCTATGCTTTTTAATTTATCTTTTATTTTAAAAGTAACAAATTGCCTTAAAAATTTATCATTAACATATTGATTACCTTCAAACTTTATTGATTTAATAATCGGCTTTTCAGATACATCTATTTTTACAATATTATTATTTTTTTCTATAACAATATTTTCGAAGATATCCCTTAAAAAAAGACGTTTAATTCCTTCAGTAATTTTGTCTTTATCAATTTTTTCTTTTTCTTTTAAATCCAATAAATAAAGAAACTCTTCCTGAGTTATAGATTTAAGTCCATGTATTTCTATGTTTAATTGTTCATCAGCAAAAATTGAGTCTATAAATATAAAAATACTAATGAAACTCAAAACGAAACTTAATAGCACCAGAGAGTCCTCCAATTTCATCTCTTAATCCAACAATAGAAATTCCTTTTTTTATAACATATTCTATTTTAATTATTTGTTCAGCTGTTGTTCCCGTCGCAGTAGTATAGGTTACATTTAGTTTCCCATCCATTAGTTTTTTCCCTATGGTTATTCTTGGTGTAACTGTACCTGTAGTTTTTGAAATTCCTGGTTCCACAGATAGTACATCAAGTCCTATAATTCCTCTAACTCTTTCTTGTATTACACCCTGAATTTGTCCAGTAATAAAAGATGTTGCATCAGATAAACCTGGAATTCCTTCTTTTGCTGTTCCATTTTGTCCTATTAGTAGAAGATTTAATAAATCGTTTTCTGCCAAGGGAGGATTGGAATTTAAAATGAGATTAAATTGATCAATATATCCATTAATATTGAGATTTACATTATATTGAGATACATAAGTTCTTGCAGAAATATTTAAATAAGGTCTGATAGCCTTAGTATCATTAAATTGAACAAGTAATCTTAGTATCTCGAATTTATTTCCTCTGAAATATATCCATCCTTCATCTGATATTATCCACCCAAGCAATGAAGGATTAATAAATGTTCCTCTAAGTAATAAATCCCCTTTCAAAACCATCTCTGCAATATTATTATTCATAGAAAAAGAATCACATTGTAACCTTAAATTTAAGGATAAATTATTTAGCCAACTATCTTTATCAATGGAATTTTTACTTGAGCTAGATTTAAGAGCTAAATTAACAAAATCTATATTGTCCATATAAATTCCTCTGTTAATTTTTATATTACCTACAAGTTGAGGGTTTAAATTAGAACCAGTAAGATAGACTTCTCCATTTAAAAATGCCCAAGAACGAGATGTAAAAATCCACCTTACATCGGAGAAATTTCCCGTTAGAGCATATCTATCAATTGAAAAATCTTTTAAATATAGAGCTCCTCCTATTTGTAAATTACCTTCAGCAAATGTTCCTTTTGCTTTTTCAATTAGCACCCTATCCTCATTGAAGAATACTGTTGCATTAATATTATTTAAAGTGGGAATATCCTTTTTTAATGTTAAAGAACCATCTATTACGTCAACTTCCCCTGCTATTTCAGGATGTTTTAAATGTTCGTATATATAGACCAATATAGATGCTCTGCCTCTAATATCATCAACTTTAAATATTGATTTAAATGGTTTTAGATCGGTATATCCATCAATGAGTATATCAAAATAATCTAAAATCTTGCCTTTAATTGTTAATTCCGTTGATTGACCAATTAAGGTTATAGGTTCAATATAAACATTATTATTCTTTATGTTGATATTAACTGAAGATTTATTACTAATGCCTACACCATATAATCTTGTAAATAATCGATTTAGATTTACTTGAGCGTTTATTTTTTCATTAAATAGACCATTCATTTTCCCATCAATTAAAATTACTAAGTCTTCCGGTAAATTGTTTACAAAAAGTCCGAGTATTGAATCTATTCTTGTAGAGTTAAAATTCCCCTTAATATCCCATTCTTTCTTTTGTAGAAAACCTGTAACGTCTAATTTAGCTGATTTAAGAAGAGATGAATTTATATTTAGTATATCTTTTGAATAGTTAGATTTTAAAAAGCCATTAATTGGTTTCCCTGATTTACTCGTGATTGAAAAGTCACTTTCTGCGTTTATTTCTGGAGTTTTATAATTATTTTTTATATAAAATTTTAAATTTTTAAGTAGTACTTCTTGAACATTTTTCATTCCTATTTTTTCAGAGAAATTTTTTATGAAGCTTACTATATTAAATTTATCAGATTTGCCTGAAATATTAATTTCTCCATTGAAATTTATCATTCCATTTAAATAAAGATTGTCACTATCTAAATGAAAAGAGGATTCATTTATGATTAAAGAGTTATCCTTGTATTTTATAAATGCAGAGAATTTATCAAAAATTTTATTTCTACCAAGTAAAATACCTGAACTATTTATATTTCCATCTATATCACCCTTTCCTTTTACAGAACCAGTTATATTTAACTTTGTATTTAAATAATTTTTAATTGTCTCTAAGTATAAGTTATCGATAATTAAATTTTTAACAACAAAATCAATATCATAAATGGGTTCTTTAAAATCAAATAAAGTTTTAGCATTTGGAAAATTAATTTTACCTTTTATTGAAAGCATCTCAGAACTAAAAATCTTATCAATATTAAGCATATTTTTACGATATTGAATTTCCCCAATTAAATCATTGACAACCAATGGTTCTTTTCCAATAGCAGTAATAAATTCATTTAAAAAAATGTTTATCTTTTTGGATGAGAATTCTAAATTAATTTGGGGATCAGAAGTTTTACCTATTAATATCCCTTTGAAATAAGCATCTCCATGGAAAGCTTTCTGGTAGGGATTTAAAAGCTCATCAATATCCTCGGTTTTTCCTTGAAAATTAAAATTTAAAGTGTTATCTTTTAAATTTAATAAGCCATTTGCTGAAATTTTTGTCTGATTAAGAGTGAAATCTAATAATTTAAAGTTATAAATCTCTCCATTTGATTCAAAATCTCCTCTTATTGAATTTATCTTACCTCTAACATCATCAGGAACGTTAAGTTTTCTTAAATAAACAAAAGATCCCTTTGGAGAAAATACTTTTCCTTCAGAAAGTAGCCATCCGTCAATCACTCCTTCAGCAATATCAGGATTCCATTGTATTAAATCGAAAATTCCAGAGCTTGACACGTTATTAACTTCAACAAAAATATAATGCTTTGAAACAACAGGAATATTTATCCAAACATGTGCTTTGCCCTTTCCTCCATATAAACTTATGTCATTACTTTTAAACTCTAAAATTCCCTGTTTATAGAAAACATCTGTTTCTAAATGTTTTATTTTAATTCCTAATATATTACAATCTTTCTGTTTTGCCTTTGCTGATGCTTGAATATCACTAATTGAACCTTCAATTTTTCCATTAAATACTTCTGTATAACCCTCCAATTTTTCTGAAACTTTGAGGAGTTTCATAAGATCCTCTATAAAAAAGAAACCTTTAAAATTTATCTTAAGATGAATTTTGTCGAAAAATTTTTCCCCTTCTTTAAATATGACTTTACCATTTAGATCAATCTGTCCTGTAGATTTATCCTTGATACCTAAAAAATTCATTAAAGAGTTAAAAAATATTTTACCTGTAATTAAAAATTCCCCAAGAAATTTTTTATAATTTAAACTTCCATCAGATTTGAGGAGAGAGTGAATATCAAAAAATTTTAATTCTTGAAGTTCTATATTGTCTTTTTTAATATAGAAAGAAACTTTAATATTAGTATTAATATTGGGATATCCTGGAATAGAAAGCTTTACATTAGAAATAATATTAAAAATAGGTTCTTTTTTTATTATTCCTCTTCCATTGAGATTATATATTGCTAAAATTTTATCTTCTTTATAAACAGAGCCAGAAAGATTTTCGATTTCAATTGATTTAATTTTAAATTTAAGAGGCATTTGAGAAGGTTTTTGTAAATAACTTTTTATATTGTCTATATAAGTATTTAAAGAGTAATTATCAAAGGAAAAGTTAAAGTTCAACAAAACAATTCTTTTCAGATCAATTTCTCTATTAAAAATGTTTTGAAATGATAAGTAGATTTTAGCATTTTGTAAGTTCAGATAATTTTTATCATCTTTATATGATAAATTTTGAATTTCTACATACAATGGGAAAATATGAAGATGAATTTTACCGATAGATATGTTCAATCCTGTTATTTCTTTTATTTCCTTTTTTAAAGGATCAACTACAAAATTAGAAATATCTATTTTTGCAAAAAAAATAAGAAAAAGTATGAATAGGGTTAATATTATTAAAAATATTGTTTTTTTCAAAATAAAACCTCAAAATATATTTTACAATTCTAAATGTATTATTAATTATTGGTCAACTGAGTATATATGAGATTATTTATAGTCTGGGCTTTTTTTCCTACCAAGCCATCTCTGAAGCTTGTCCATGTAAAGATAAAAAACAGGAGTAACAAAAAGCGTAAGCATCTGTGAAAAAAGCAGTCCTCCCACAACAGCTAACCCAAGAGGCTGTCGGACTTCTCCACCAGCTCCAATTCCAAGAGCGATTGGTAGTGCACCAAAAAGTGCTGCAGCAGTTGTCATCATAATAGGACGAAATCTTATAAGACAGGCATCATAAATTGCTTCTTGAGGTTTCTTGCCTTCATTTCTCTGGGCATGAAGTGCGAAATCTATCATCATAATTCCATTTTTCTTAACAAGTCCAATTAGCATGATTATGCCCACAAAGGAATAAATATTTAATTCAACACCAAAGATAAGAAGTGTTACCAGTGCACCAAATCCTGCAAAGGGAAGTGCAGAAAGAATTGTGATAGGATGAATAAAACTTTCATAGAGAATTCCAAGTACAATATAAACTACAAAGACTGCTACGATTAGTAAAAACCAGAGCCCTTGAAAAGACTCTTTAAATGCCTGAGCAGCACCCTGAAAATTTGTCATTATCGTGTCTGGAAGTGATGCCTTTGCAATTTTTTGTATTTCACTTACGGCTTCACCCAATGAAACTTCAGGCTTTAAATTAAAGGATAGAGTGACAGAAGGAAGCTGTCCTGTATGGTTAACTGTTAATGGGCCTATACTCTGAGAGACGGTTGCAACAGATTTAAGAGGAACAAGTTCACCCTTTGAAGAACGAATATAAAGCATTGAAAAGGCTGAAAGGTCTTTTTGATACTCTGGCTTTAGTTCGAGAATAACCTGATACTGATTATTAGGAGCATAAATCGTTGAAACCCATTTACTTCCGAAAGAATTCCACAAGGCATTTTCTATCTGTTCAGCTGTAACACCAAGAGATTCTGCCTTAGCCCTATCAATTTCAATATTTAATTTAGGAGTTTTTATCTGTAAATTTGATGAAACATCTTGAATTATCGGTATCTGTCTCATTTTTTCTTCTAAAACTTGTGCATGATAATAAAGCTCCTGAAGATCACTTCCCGAAAGAGTAAATTGATAGAGAGCTTTTGTAAGACTTCCTCCTATACGGATTGAAGGAGGATTTTGGGGATATACTTTAAGTCCGGGAATAGAGTTTAACTTAGGTCTTAATTGAGCAATCAATTTATCCACGTGAGGTCTTTCTGAAAGAGGTTTTAAATGCATAAACATTCTTGCATTATTTGGAGCAGGTGCTGCAGGTCCGGGTCCCACAGAAGTCATAAATGCTCTAACAGCAGGTTCTTTTAACACAATATCTGCCAGTTGTAGCTGATGCCTTACCATTTCATCGAAGGAGATATCTTCCGATGCTTCCGTTATAACAAAAATTTGACTCTTGTCTTCGCTTGGAAGAAATCCTGTGGGAATCTTAATGAAAATATAAACAGTAAGTAATAAAATAATTCCTGAAGCAATCATCATTAATCTATGATGCTTCAAAGACCAGCTTAAGCTTATTTTATATATATTTAACATCCACTGAAAGCCCTTTTCTAAGGCATTATAAATTTTCCCTTTTTTTTGATTTTCCACTTTAAGAAATCTACTACACATCATCGGGGTAAGTGTTAGAGATACTAATCCTGAAATCAATATGGCAACAGAAATTGTTACAGCAAATTCTTTAAAAAGCCTTCCAACAATTCCACCCATGAAAAGGACTGGTATGAAAACTGCAACGAGGGAAAGGGTCATGGAAAGAATAGTAAACCATATTTCCTTTGAGCCATTTAAAGCAGCCTCAAAGGGCTTTTCTCCTCTTTCAATGTGTCTAACAATATTCTCAAGCATAACAATGGCATCATCTACCAAAAAACCAATGGAAAGAGTAAGTGCCATCAAAGAGAGATTATCAAGGCTATATCCTAAAAGATACATAACAGCAAATGTTCCAATTATCGAGATTGGTAAAGCAACAGAAGGAATTACCGTAGCTGAAAGTCTTCTTAAAAAGAGAAAAATTACAAGAATTACTAAAAAAACTGTAAACATCAGTGTAAACTGCACATCTCTTACGGATTCTCTTATTGATTTTGAGCGGTCATAGAGAAAATTTAAAGTAATACTTGCTGGCATCTGTTTTCGTAGCTCTTCTACTCTCTTTTTCACATCATCAGCTACCTGAACTGTGTTTGTTCCTGGCTGTCTGTAAATTGCAAGAACCATTGCTCTTTGAAGCTTGCCTTCCCCTCCATACCATGCGGCAAGTTTATCATTTTCAACACTGTCAATAGCTTCCCCGATATCCTTAATTTTTACTGGAGAAGTCTCTTTACTCTTTACAATGAGTTCATTGTATTGGGAAGCATTTAGAAGTTTACCGGTTGCTTCAATTGTAAAGGCTTGATAATTACCATACAGTGTGCCTGTGGGAAGCTCTACGTTTCCTTTTTTTATTGCCTGTTCTACTTCATCTATTCCAATTCCCTTACTTGCTATTGCTTGGGGATCTATTCTTACTCTTACAGCATATTTTTGAGCTCCGAATATCTGAACTTGAGCCACTCCATTTACCATTGAAATGTTTTGAGCTAAAAGCGTATCAGCATATTCATGAAGTTTATAAAGGGGCATAGTTGGAGAAGTTATTGCAAAATAAAGAATTGGCATATCAGCAGGATTAACCTTATTGTATGATGGTGGTGTTGGCATGTTGGAAGGAAGCTGTCTTGATGCTCTTGCGATTGCTGTTTGCACATCCTGTGCTGCTGCATCTATGTCCCTATTTAAGTCAAATTCAAGTGTTATCTGTGTTACACCCTTTGCATTAACAGAGTTCATTGACTTTAATCCTGAGATTGTTGAAAATTCCCTTTCAAGAGGAGTTGCAACAGCTGATGCCATAGTTTCTGGAGAAGCTCCTGGTAGACTTGCTGAAACAAGTATTGTTGGAAAATCAACATTTGGAAGTTCAGCTATTGGTAGATAACGATATCCAACCAGACCAAATATAATAATAGCAACCATTAAAAGAGTTGTCATTACAGGACGGTGGATAAAAATCTGGGAAAAGTTCATTATTTTTTAATCTCCACCTTTGCTCCTGGCATGAGTTTCAATTGGCCATCAACAACGACTATCTCTCCATTGTTCAATCCCTTTTCTATCGTTACATCATCGCCGAATCTAAGTCCTTGCGTAACTTCTCTCATTTCAGCGGATTTATCTTCTTTTATGACCCATACATACTGTCCTTTTTGACCAGTCTGGAGAGCTCTATATGGAATTACTACTGAATTTTTCTTAACCCCAATATTTAAAACAACATTTACAAACTGTCCAGGCCAGAGCATTTTATCTTTATTTGGGAACTCAGCCTTTATCTTCACTGTCCCTGTTGCTACATCAACTGCATTATCAATAAATACAACCTTACCTGAAGCATTATAGGTTATATCATTTGCTTTTATTATGACGTCTGTTTTAAGAGTTCCTTGAGTAATAGCTTTCTTTATTCTTAAAAGTTCTTGTTCAGGAACCGAAAATCTAACATAAATTGGTATTATCTGATTTATGGTAGCAATTTGAGTATCATTGGCCTTAATCATATTACCAGGATGTACAAAAAGAGAACCTATTTTACCATCAATTGGTGAATGAATGTAGCAATAGTTTAAATTTAGTCTGGCATTTTTTAGGATTGCCTCATCAGCCTTTAAAATTGCCTTCAATGACTCATAATTCGTTTTGATTTTTTCAAACTGTTGTTTTGAAATAAGCTGTTCCTTATAAAGTTCTTCATATCTCTCTAAATCAGCTCTTGCAAATTCAAGTTGTGCCTTATCTCTTAGTAAATTTGCTTCTGCTTGCCTTACAGTTTCTTCATAAGGTCGTGGGTCAATTATAAACAATAGTTGTCCTTTTTTTATTTCATCTCCTTCCTTTACATTTGCTACTACCAATTGTCCTTCAATTCGAGATTTAATAGTCACAGAAGAATAAGCTTCTATATTGCCAACTGCTAAAATCTGTATTGGCACATCTTTTATAGATGCCTGGGCAACTATTACAGGTACAGGAGGAAGCTGTTTTTTTTGTTCTGATTTAGAACATTCAAAAAGAAAAAAGATGCAAATAATAACTAAAAAAATTTTTTTAGATTTGTTCATGTTCCCCTCTTTTTAAGTATGAGCATGTAAGCAATCACTAAAATATAAAAAAGATTAACCATTTGTCAATAAACCTTTTTATTATCTTGATTTTGCAATAAAAACTATTATAAGCTAATCTATCAATGAAAGTTGCCAAACTTTATAAATTCAATGATATAAAAATAGAAGATATTCCGATTCCTGAGATTAATGAAAGACAAGCCCTTGTTAGAGTTAAAGCTTGTGGAATCTGCTCTGGAGATGTAATGCCTTGGTATATTGAAAAAAAGGCACCGCTTGTTCTTGGTCATGAAATATCAGGAGAGATAGTAAAGATCGGGAACTCAATTAAAAAAGAAATCCAACTAAAAGAAGGAGACAGAGTTTTTGTTCACCATCATGCTCCATGCATGGGATGTTTTCACTGTAAAAGAGGGGATTATGTTCAGTGTAATACCTGGAAAGAATCTAAAATCTATCTCTATCCCGGCGGTATAGCTGAATACATTCTATTACCAGATGTAATACTTAAAAATGACACTTTAAAAATTCCAGATCATGTCACCTTTGAAGAAGCTGCCATGGTAGAGCCTGTTGCCTGTGTGGTTAAATCTCTTAAAAGAGCCAATATAAAGAAGGGAGATACGGTTTTAATTGCAGGGCTTGGAATAATGGGACAGATTCATGTGATGCTCGCAAAAGAATTTGGTGCATCAAGAGTTATTGCAGTTGATATGGTTGATTTCAGACTAAAAAAAGCCTTAGAGGCTGGTGCAGATTTCATAGTAAATTTCAATCGTGAGAATGTTCATGAGAAAGTTAAAGAAATTACAGATGGACTAATGGCACAGTCTGTCATAGTTGGACCTGGAGATGTAAATGTCATAGAGTATTACCTAAAAACTGTTTCAAAGGGAGGGACTCTCTTAATTTTCACCCCTACCCCACCGGGTCAAAAAATCTACTTTTCAGTTAATGACTTATACTTTAATGACATAACAATAACAACAAGTTACTCCTGCGGTCCAGATGATACAAGAAAAGCTCTAAGCCTCATATCAGATGGGAAAGTTGACATTAATCTTCTCATCACTCATAAATTTAGAATTGAGGAAACTAAGAAAGCCTATGAAATTACTGCAAAAGCAACAGACTCCCTTAAGTGCATGATAATTTTCTAAAGGAGGTAAATAAAATGAAAAAGTTGTTTTTTATCATTTTAATCTTATCATTATCAATGCCCTGTTTACTCTTTGCGGCAACAGAAATAGTATGGTATGGTCATTCAAGCTTTAAAATTCAAACTCCTAACGGTAAAGTTCTACTAATTGACCCCTGGATTAATAATCCAGCTAACAAAAATGGTAAAAAACAATTGGAGGAACTAAACAAAGTAGACCTTATTCTCTTGACTCATGCCCATGGGGATCATATAGGTGATTCTGTTGAAATAGCAAAGAAAACAGGTGCAAAACTTTTTGCCACATACGATCTTGGTAAAGCCATGGTTTTACATGGAGGATTCCCTGAAAAACAATTCGGCTATGAAACAACTGGTAATTTTGGTGGTGAAATAACACTACTTGACGGAGAGGTAAAAGTTTTATTCGTTCCTGCAATTCACAGTTCAGGTTTAGAAATTCCAGGTACTCCCAAATCACTAATCTACGGAGGAAATCCAGGAGCCTTTCTTATTTCAATAAAAAATGGGCCTGTAATTTATCATACTGGAGATACAGACCTTTTTGAGGATATGAAAATACTCGGTGCTCTACACAAAATAGACATAATGTTGGTCTGCATTGGAGACAGATTTACCATGGGACCAAAAAGAGCAGCCATAGCAACTAAATGGATTAGTCCAAAGGTAGTAGTTCCAATGCACTATGGAACTTTTCCTGTTCTCCCCGGTAAACCAGAAGATTTTGAGAGAGAATTAAAAAATCAGAGAGTCAAGAGCAAGTTTTTAAAAATGAACATAGGAGAAGTTTATAAATTCAATAGTAGATAGAAAAACCTCTCCTATCTGACATAAAAAAATAGAGAATTAAAAGGCATAAACAAACTTAAACCAGAATTTGTCTCCCTCTGGTTTGTTTTTAACCTCAAACTCTTTCTGATATTTCAATGTGAAACTCATATTTTTATAGTCATACTTTATTTGCGGACCTAAGGCAAATGCTTGTCCCTTGTTGCCATTGGGCTCTACTTTAACTCCATTAAGTTTATCATCGGTAATCTGTTTATAGAAATAACCACCTAAACCAATTGTCCAGTTGTCAAATTTTTTCCCTATGGTGTAATCAAAATGAAATTCCTGTCCAGACAAATAGTCAGTATCATTGTTTTTTGTGTTGAAATCATACATAAATTTAAAGGAAACATCAAATCCATTTTCACTTATGTAAGAGAAGGCAAATATTGGCTCAAAAGTCCAATAATTTCTGCCTGTATTTGCAAGTCTATTTTTATTGTAATCACCAGTTGGTATATAAATATCAATTCCAGTAGCAAAATGCCAGTTTTTTGTATGCCATGATAGGATGAAGGGATCAACTATTATATCTCCGAGACCTGTTCTACTTTTACTTCCAAAGGGTAAGGAAACATTTACATTTAACAAAGGAATAAAGACATGAAACCCCCAATTTCCATCAAATATTTTCGTATTTGTCACGTGTAAGAATCTGAAAACATTCGCAGTCACCTTTAAGTCAAAATCTTTTATTGCCGATTTTCCACTATTGTCCATGAATTTATCAGCTCTGTAGTGAGTAAGATAATTTAAAAAATATGTGCCAGGAGGTGGAACAGCCCCAGCCATAAAATCTTCTGCCCCATTAGGATATGCTCCTCCTCCCCCTTCAGTGGCATAGGAATTAACTTGAAAGCAAAGAATTGATATGAAAGAGATAATTAGGAATAGATAAATTTGAACTTGCATTGATTTAGTAGTTTTCATATACAATACCTCCTTTAATTTTTCACATATATTAACATAAACATACACCCTTATCAGTCTTTGCATATTTTGAATTAAAATTACTGGCTTAAATTTTATTTTTAAAAACATAATAATTGATATTAAATTTAAAGCTAAAAATTAGAATAAATAATACAAATAAAAGAGTATTAAAAAAATCTTTACTTATACAAAATTTTCGGTTAAAGACGAAAGAAGCAAGCCAAAACAAGGGGATGGCAAAATTTAGATTGCACAACTTTTATGCAAACTCCGTAACTTTTTGATTCACAAAGCATATCAGCCCTATTTAACATAAAAATTAACATGTCAAGTTAAAAATTTTTTAAAATTTTAACTATTGAAACTTTTTTCAATTTTTCTTATAATTCCTAATAGTGTCAATTGAAAAGAAATTATAACTAAAAAATCCTCCTACAGTTTAAAATGATATATA
>FQKF010072057.1_pt1 | contig 25569 bp, 24 predicted proteins | sample 1504521 | NCBI WGS metagenome assembly FQKF01 (sample SAMEA4475357, study PRJEB15587) | soil metagenome | biome: Soil; feature: Field | place: India | collected 2015-03-11 | depth 0 m
CCGCCATAGGTATCAACAATAATTTTTCTTCCTGTAAGGCCTGTATCTCCCATAGGACCACCAGTGACAAATCTGCCTGTGGGATTGATGAAGTATTGAACACTTTCTTCATCAAGAAGCTCTTTTGGAATAACAGGTTTAATTACTTTTTCAACAATATCCTCTCTCATTTCTCTAAGAGTTATGTCCGGAGCATGTTGTGCTGAGACAACTATACTTCTAACTTGATAGGGTCTTCCATCTTTATATTCTATGGTAACCTGAGTTTTACCATCTGGTCTTAAATAGTTAAGTATATCCTTTTTTCTAATTTCTGCAAGTTTCATAGCAAGCTTATGGGCAAGCATTATGGGCATGGGCATAAGTTCCTCTGTTTCATTGCAGGCAAAACCAAACATAAGCCCTTGGTCTCCTGCACCACCTGGGTCAACTCCCATGGCAATATCTGGAGATTGTTCATGGATTGAGGTAATCACCGCACAAGTTTCATAATCAAAACCATATTTTGCTCTCGTATAACCAATTTCTTTAACTGTTTCTCTTATAACTGTAGGGATGTCTACGTAACAACTTGTTGTAATCTCTCCTGCGACCATAACAAGTCCTGTAGTTACAAGTGTTTCACAGGCAACTCGGGAATAGGGGTCTTTTGCTATTATGGCATCTAAAATAGCATCGGAAATCTGATCAGCTACTTTATCTGGATGGCCTTCTGTGACAGACTCAGAGGTAAATATATAGTCCTTTCTATCTCCTAACATTATTGCCTCCTATGATTTAGTCTGGAGACAGCTTAAGCTGTCATTTTTACAAGCTCTTCTGCTATCTGAACTGCATTCAATGCAGCACCTTTGCGAAGGTTGTCAGATACTACCCACATATTTATTCCATTTTCTATGGATTCATCCTCTCTTATTCTTCCTACAAAAACTTCGTCTCTACCAGATGCATATATAGGAAGGGGATATTCATTTTTCTCAGGATTATCTATAACAACCACCCCTGGAGCTTTACTTAAAAGCTCTCTCGCTTCCTGGGCAGTAATTTTCTTTTCTGTTTCAATATTAACACTTTCTGAATGTCCCCTGAATACCGGCACTCTTACTGTTGTAGCAGTAACCCTTATTGAAGGGTCTCCCATAATCTTTTTTGTTTCATTTACCATCTTCATCTCTTCTTTTGTGTAAGCATTCTCAAGAAATTTGTCTATATGTGGCAAGACATTAAAGGCAATCTGATGGGGATAGACTTTTATCTCAATATCTTTGAAATTAAGCAGTGCTACTGTTTGCTGGAGTAATTCATCCATTGCTTTTTTACCTGTTCCTGATACTGCCTGAAAAGTGGTAACAACCACTCTTTTTATCTTTGCTATATCATGTATAGGTTTAAGTGCAACAACCATTTGAATAGTAGAGCAATTTGGATTTGCAATAATTCCCTTATGCCATTTAAGATCATAGGAATTCACTTCAGGTACTACAAGAGGAACTTCGGGGTCCATTCTCCACTGGCTTGAGTTGTCAATCACAACACACCCAGACTTTGCAGCTATTGGTGCCCATATTTTAGACCTTTCAGCACCTGCTGAAAAAAGGGCTATATCTATGCCATTAAAAGAGTCCTCTTTGAGAGTTTCAACTGGAATATCTTGACCTTTAAATTTTAATAATATACCCTCGCTTCTTTCTGAAGCAAAAAGTCTTATATTTTCAATAGGAAAATCTCTTTCCTCAAGAACAGCGATCATTTCATTACCCACTGCTCCTGTTGCACCCACAACAGCAACGACATATTTTTCTTTCTTTTTAAGCATTTTTATCCCTCCAAAGGTAGTTCTGTAGCATATTTAGAAACTAAATCACCCACTTCTGTCGTTGAGTATCCCATTTTACCAGCAGCAAGACTCTTGAGATGCTTTCCTGTAACTTCTATCACAGCTCTTTCAATAAGTTTGCCAGCTATTTCCTCGCCGAGATTTTCAAGCATCATACCACCCGCACATATAGCAGCAAGAGGATTTATAATATTTTTGCCTGTGTATTTTGGGGCAGAGCCTCCAATAGGCTCAAACATGGAAACTCCTTCAGGATTTATGTTTCCCCCGGCAGCTATGCCCATTCCACCCTGAATCATTGCTCCTAAGTCAGTGATTATATCTCCGAACATATTATCTGTCACAATGACATCGAACCATTCAGGATTTTTTACAAACCACATAGTAGTTGCGTCAACGTGAGCATAATCAGTTGTTATATCAGGATATTCCTTTGCAACTTCATAAAATGTTCTCTCCCATAAGTCAAAAGCAAAGGTAAGAACATTTGTTTTTCCACATAAAGTTAGCTTTTTCTTTTTGTTACGTTTTTTGCAGTATTCAAAGGCGTACCTAATGCATCTTTCAACACCTTTACGAGTGTTAATTGAGACCTGTATTGCTACTTCATCAGGTGTTCCTTTTTTAAGAAATCCTCCTGAACCTGTATATAGGCCCTCAGTGTTTTCCCTTACTACAACAAAATCTATGTCTTCAGGTTTTTTATCTTTAAGGGGACAGTCAACTCCCGGATAAAGTTTCACTGGGCGAAGATTAACATACTGGTCAAGTTCAAAACGAAGTCTCAATAAAATGCCTTTCTCAAGTATTCCAGGTTTCACATCAGGATGTCCGATAGCACCAAGATATATGGCATCAAATTTTTTAAGTTCTTCAACTGCACTGTCTGGAAGAGTTTCTCCAGTGCGAATGTATCTCTCTCCACCAAAATCATAGTAGGTGTAATCAAGCTTAATGCCAATTCTTTTGCTTACAGCATCCAGGACCTTAATTCCTTCTCTGATTACTTCGGGACCTGTGCCATCTCCTGGAATTACAGCGATTTTGTAATTTTTACACTTTAAACTAACTTTTTTTGTTTTGCAAACTCTTTTACTCATTTTATGCCCTCCATGCTTAATCTCTTTTTTGTCCATTCTACAAGGCCACCTGCTTTTATTAATTCTTGCATGAATCCAGGAATTGGCTTGGTAGTATATTTTTTATTTTTAGTTAGATTTACTATTTCACCTGAATCCATATCGATTTCAACTAAATCACCCTCAACAGTTTCATCAATAAGTTCTGGAACTTCAAAAATTGGCAATCCAATATTGAATGCATTTCGGAAAAATATTCTTGCATAACTTTTTGCTATAACTGCCTGAATACCAGCAGCTTTTATGGCAATTGGAGCATGCTCACGAGATGAACCACATCCAAAGTTTCTTCCTGCAACTATTATGTCACCAGGCTTTACTTTAGTTGGGAAATTTTTGTCTGCATCCTCCATTACATGCTTAGCGAGTTCTTTAGGGTCTGATGTATTAAGATATCTGGCAGGAATAATAGCGTCTGTGTCAATATTATCGCCAAATTTCCAAACTTTCCCTTTAATTTTCATTACCTTCTCCTTATTATTAAAATAATTTATAATTTTACTTCATAAATTAAATAGTAATCAACTTTTTAAGAAATTAAAACTTTCTTATTAACAAATATGGTCGGTTTAAGTAGGCAAGGGAAGATAACTTTTTGTTTAAACTTAAAAATTTATAAAAGTAAAAGTATAGATTTTATAACTTAAAAATCGATTATAATATAAAAAATTTTTCAGGAGGTGTTCTATGGGATTTGAAAAATTTTCTGAATTAGTGGAATTAAAAAATGGTAAGGTTATCCTGAAACATAAAGAAAAAGTGAGAGAAAAGATTGATGATTTAATATTCGATGCTGTGTTTGAGGAAAATGACGAAATAAGAGTAAAAAAATTTTTATTAATAAAAGAAATTGCAAAGGAAATGGGAGCAATTCCAGCTTCAATTCAAGGACTTTATGAAGAAATGGGAAGAGTTTTTCCTGGTTTCACTGTCCCTGCAATAAATATACGAGGATTAACCTTTGATGTGGCAAGAGCAATTTTTAGAAAAGCAAAAGAGAAAGATGCGGGTGCTTTTATTTTTGAAATTGCCCGTTCTGAAATAGGCTACACAAAACAGAGACCTCTTGAATATTCAGCTTGTGTGTTAGCTGCGGCAATTAAAGAAGGTTTTGTAGGACCTGTTTTTCTTCAGGGCGATCATTTTCAGATTGTAAGAAGATACTTTGAAAAAGACCCCTTGTTGGAGACGAATTATGTAAAGGGACTTATAAAAGAAGCTATCGATGCTGAGTTTTACAACATTGATATTGATACGTCTACTTTAGTTGACCTTAGCAAAGAGACCATTTATGAACAACAAAGGCCTAATTTTGAAAATACAGCCCGTTTAGCTGAACATGTGAGAAGTCTGGAGCCAGAAGGTATTACTGTATCAATTGGTGGTGAAATCGGCGAAATCGGAGGTAAAAATAGCACACCTGAAGAAGCAAAAGCCTACCTCGATGGATTTAAGGATGTATATAAAGGTAATAAGGGATTGAGTAAACTCAGTGTGCAAACAGGAACAAAACATGGTGGAGTAGTTCTCCCTGATGGAAGCATTGCGCAGGTTAAAATTGACTTCGAGACCCTGCGTATACTTTCGGACTTTGTACGTAAAGAATACGGATTAAGTGGATGTGTTCAACATGGAGCAAGCACTCTTCCTGAGGAGGCTTTTGATAAATTTCCAGAAACTGGCACTTCGGAAATACACCTTGCTACAGGTTTTCAAAATATAGTTTATGATAGCAAACATTTACCTGAGGATTTTAGAAAGATGATTTATGAATTTCTAAAAAAGCAATTTGCCTCTGAATGGAAGGAGGGACAGACAGAGGAACAGTTCATCTACAGTACCCGCAAAAAGGGGTTTGGCCCGTTTAAAAAAGAATGGTGGAGTCTTTCAAAGGAAGTAAAAGAGAAAATAATGGAAGAGCTCGAGGAGAAGTTTGAGCTTTTATTTGGGAAATTAAAAGTATTCAATACTTCTGAAATAGTTAATAAAACTGTGAAACCTGTTAAGGTTTCAGTAGATATTAATTTTTAATTATATGGGGAATAGTTGGTTAAAGACATATTATTAAATGAATATGTTGAGTTTAATTCCCCATAGTTTTTTATTTATGAGATAAAAAATTTTTGAATTGGAAAGGTTATTCTTAAGTTGATTCAAGAAATGTCATAAGGAGGCATTTATGGAAACGGTTGGAATTATAGTTGGCGGAGGACCTGCTCCTGGTATAAATGGAACAATAAGCGCAGCAACAATTGAGGCAGTAAATCAAGGGAAAAAAGTTGTAGGAATAAGAGGTGGATTTAAGCCTCTTTTTGACGGCAATCTATCTTGTGCCATGCCTCTTACAGTTGATGATGTGTCAAGAATACATACAAAGGGTGGTTCAATTTTAAGAACTTCCCGCGAACATGCAGAAAGAGTAAAGGAGAGATTTCCTATTTTAATGGAAACTCTAAAAAATTTAGGAATAAATTATCTTCTTACGATAGGTGGAGACGGCACACTTTTCATGGCAAACTGGATAGAAAGAGAGGCGAGGGGAGATATAAACGTTGTTCATGTACCTAAAACAATTGACAATGACATTCCTCTTCCCGGGGGTGCCTCTACCTTTGGGTACGAAACAGCAAGACACTGGGGTGTGGAGATAGTAAAAAACATTATGGAAGATGCAAGAGTAACAGCAAGATGGTATTTTTTAACCATAATGGGAAGACATACAGGGCATCTGGCCTTAGGTGTAGGAAAAGCAGCAGGTGCTACTCTTACCATCATTCCTGAGGAGTTTTCCGAAGAAAAAATCTCTTTTAAAAAAGTTGCTGATATTCTGACAGGTGCTATCATTAAAAGATTGAGCATGGGAAGAGACCACGGAGTTGCCATCATGGCAGAAGGTCTTTCAGAAAAGTTTGATCCAGAGGAATTAAGCGAATACGAGCAGCTTGAAAGAGATGAAACTGGTAGAGTCCGGTTAAGTGAAATTCAGCTTGGTAGAATAATGAAAAACTTTGTTAAGAAAACTCTTGAAGACAGGGGCATAAAATTAACAATTGTCGATAAAAATATCGGTTATGAACTTAGATCTGCTGATCCTATACCCTATGATATTGAGTATACAAGAAATCTCGGTTATGGTGCAGTACGTTACCTACTCAGAGGCGGAACCGGTGCAATGATAACCTTTGAAGAGGGACACCTCCGTCCAATTCCCTTTGTAGAAATTATTGACTACAGAACAGGAAAGGTAAAAATAAGAAAGGTTGATATTACTTCAGAAAATTATGAAGTAGGAAGAAAATATATGATAAGGCTTGAAAGAGAAGATTTTGAAGGAGAGCGTCTCAAAGCACTTGCCTCTGTTGTGAACATGAGGGAAGAAGAGTTTAGGGAAAAGTTTTTCTATGTCGCAGCATGAAAGACATAGGAAAAATAAAAAAGAATTTATTCCTATAGATTGGGAAAGAGCTGAGAAAATAAGAGAAGTCCTGCATTACCTCTATGAAATAAATAAACTTGTTCCTATAATTGTAGAAGGCAAAAGAGATAAAAAAGCTCTTAAAGATATAGGGTTTGATGGACAAATAATAACCATTCACAGTGGTAAATCAATATATGATTTTTCTGAGAACATTGCTAATCGATTTGAAAAGGTTGTTTTACTCATTGATTGGGATGAAAAAGGAGAGGAGCTTTATTCAAAAATAGGTGAGAATCTACAAGGAATGTGGGAAGATTTTGCCTCCATAAGAGAACTGCTAAAAATTCTATGCCAAAAGGAAATATCTGAGATAGAGCAGATTCCTGCACTTTTTCATAGAATTGCTGGGAAGTCACTTGATGTGAAAGAATGGGAAGAATAAAAACAGGCAAAGAGGGAGAAAAATTAGCAGTTGATTATCTTGTAAACAAGGGATATAAAATTCTTGAAATAAATTTTCGAACTCCCTTAGGCGAAATAGACATAATAGCACAATACAAAGAATATATAGTAATTATAGAAGTAAAGAGAAGAATGAAAGAGAGTTTTGGAGAACCATTTCTTGCTGTTGGATATAAAAAGAAAGAAAAATTAAAAAAATTAGCCCTTTATTATCTTAGTAGAATTGGTAAAGACTTACCTGTAAGGTTCGATGTAATATCAATTAAAGATAGAGAAATAGAGCATTTTGAAAACGCCTTTTAATGAATTAAATCCGTGAAATTAGTTAAAATATGAGTTATGGAAAAGATAATCGAAATCGCCAAAAAAGTTTTATCCATTGAAGCAGATTCTGTTGAACAATTAAAAGAGAGAATAAATGAAGATTTCCTCAAGGCTGTTGAGATAATTCATAATTCTAAGGGTAGAGTTGTAGTAACTGGAATGGGTAAATCGGGATTAGTTGGTAGAAAAATAGCTGCTACTTTAGCATCAACAGGTACTCCCTCTTTTTTCATGCATCCTGCTGAAGCAAGTCATGGAGATTTAGGAATGGTCACAGAAGAAGATGTGGTTATTGCTATATCAAATAGTGGAGAGACTGAAGAAGTTATTAAATTGATTCCCTTTTTTAAATATTTCAATGTAAAGATAATAGCTATTACTGGCAATGTGTATTCAACATTAGCGCAACAGGCTGATGCTGTTCTTGATGTATCAGTAAAGGAAGAAGCTTGTCCCTTTGGTTTTATTCCTACAGCTTCTACCACATCAACCCTTGCTATGGGAGATGCCTTATCGGTGGCGTTAATCATGCGGAATGGGTTTAAAAAAGAAGATTTTGCCTTTTTCCATCCCGGAGGCTCATTAGGTCGAAAAATGTTAACAAAAGTTAGAGATTTAATGCATGTTGGTGAGGCATTACCTATAGCCTATCCTGATACGGTCATGCTTGAAGCTCTTTTAGAAATATCCTCAAAGAGACTCGGTGTAGTGGTAATTGTGGATAAAGATAGAAAAATTGTAGGCATAATTACTGATGGTGATGTTAGAAGAGGCATTCAAAAATGGGGGAAAGAGCTATTTGACCTAAAAGCATCACAAATAATGACACCGGATCCTAAGACAATTCATGAGGAAGAGCTTGCTGCCGTTGCTCTATCAAAAATGCAAAAGCATTCAATAACAAGCCTTGTGGTGCCAGATTCTAAAGGCACACTTAAAGGAATAATACATATCCATGATATCCTAAAAAAAGGCATATTTTAATGAATACCTTTCAAAAAGCTCTAATAAGTGAGCTTCTTCAAAATTTGCTTCTTTCTTTAGCTTTTTTAAATACCATTTTAATAATCGAAAAGTTATTGAAACTTAGTAGGATTTTTGCTTCAGTTGGAATTGATTTATTAAATCTATTTCTTCTAATAGTTATGTTACAACCCCAGTTGCTAATTTTTACAATCCCCATGTCTTTACTCTTAAGTGTATTGCTCACTTATGGAAGAATTATTGCCGATAATGAAATGTTAACACTTATGGTGAGTGGAATGCCTTATAAAAGAACATTTAGAGTAGTTATTTACTTTGGTCTAATTGCCTTCGTTTTCACACTCTTTATGAGTTTTTATATTGCACCGAAAGGTGTAAGTCTGGTAAGAGAAAAAATTATATCTCTTCTTGCTGAAAGAGCTCCTTTAGGACTTGAAGAGGGAGTTTTTAATCAAGGATTCAAAGGAGTAACAATTTTTGTTAGAGAAAAGCCTGATATGATGCATCTGAAAGAGGTAATAATATTTGACGAAAGAAAAGAAGATAAGATAATTATTATCGCTAAGGAAGGGCTTATAAAAAAAGAAAAGGATAACATAATACTTAGTTTAATTGATGGTAAAGCATACTTTAATAGAGGGATAAATTTCAATGAAATTGTCTTTAAAGAATACATTTTTAAACTTTCTCCTAATATTGAACCAGTTGCAAAAAAAATTAGTGAATATTCATTTTCGGAGCTTTTGTATAAGTTTCAAAGCGATGTGACAAGGAAAATTGATTATAAACTTGAGTTCTATAGAAGAATAATACTCCCTGTTTTGTGCATAATAAGTGCCTTTTTAACTCCTTTTCTTTGCCTATTGATAGGTAAAAGTGGTAGGTTAGGAGGCATTACTATAGGTCTCGGAGTTTTTACTTTGTATTACATATTAATGATATATGGTGCGAATCTGGCAAAGGCAGGGAAGATTTCTCCAGAAATAGGCTCATTTTCTCCCGTTTTCATATTTGGAATCATAGCCGTTATTTTTTACAGTAGGATAAGGGTATGAGATAAATGTTTATCAATAGGATATGTAGAAGCTATATAAAGGACTTTATTAAGACTTTTTCTATTCTTATTTTTTCCATGTCTTTATTGTTATCAGTTTTAGGACTCGTGGACAAAATTGATGATTTTTCTCAGTATAGGCCATCGGTGTTTTTTTTCCTGAAATATGTTCTTTATCTTATACCTCGATATGTTTTCTATTTGATTCCCTTTGTTACTCTAATCAGTTCTCTATTTATTTTTTCCATAGGGGTAAGGAGTAGAGAATTTTTAATTCTAAGTGTTGCCGGTGGTAGATTAAGAGAAATGTTGAAACCCTTCATCGTGCTTGGTATTTTTATTTCCGTTGTTGGTTTTATAGTAGGTGAATTTATCCAACCGGAATATACAAAGGAAATAAACAATATGGTTTCTGAATTAACTGAGAAAAGAAAAGTTCTATTAAAAAAGGATATTTATCTTAAGGGAAAGGACAACACAGTAATTAATATTGGTTCTTTATATCAAGATAAAGGAGTGGGTAAAAATATAAAAATTTATCAAATTAAAGGAAATAACTTAACTAAAAGGATTGATATTGAAGAAGCTGAAATTAATGATAATGTATGGATTCTAAAAGATGTAAAAATTTATGATTTCACCACTGGTAAGATTGAAAAAATTGATAGCCTGTCCTATTCTACAGATGTAAAAATATCTATAACAGCTTTTAAAGACATAAAAAAAATAGAAGAATTCAGTTTGGCAGAACTTATTAAAAAAAGGAAAGAACTTAAAAATGTAGGATTAAGCAACCCGAAGATTGATACAGATATTAGCGGTAAACTGTCCTATAATTTTGTAACTTTCTTTATGATGATTCTTGGAATATCTTTGCCTCTTGGTGCTTATGAAAAATTTACTTTTATTACTTCAAAAATGAGAGGAGCCTCAGGAACAAGTAGCATAATAACTGTAAGCATTGGATTAATTGTAACAATACTGTATTGGTTAGTTTATTCCTTTTTTATGTTTATGGGATATTCTAAGATTATACCTCCCTTTATAGCACCATGTATTACTCCCATAATCTTTGGATTTATTTCTTTGAAGCTTTACTATTCAATTAGAGAGTAATTAATAATAGTCAGGATTTTTCTAAAATTAAAAACAAGTCGTCTTCAATAAGGTTATCAAAAATCTGATATTTTGGTGTGAGCTTTCTTGCGATTTTATCTAATTCATTGGAATTAAAATATGTAACAAATACATCTTTTAACTTTGTTGTTTGATTAAGACATGTAAAGACAAGCTTTTCATTAGTGTGATTAAATAGAATTTCTATGCATTTCTGCATGGTATGTTTAATATCCTGAACTGCAAGGTTAAATACGCCAATTGAAATCACATAGTCAAAGTTTTTATTGAGTTCTTCCTTTTCAATGTCTTGGACAAAAAATTCTGCTTCTGGATTATTCTTTTTAGCAAGTTCAATGAGTGCTGGATTTATGTCGATGCCAGTATAATGACAATGAATTCCTCTTGTTTTTAAGAATCTAAAAAAATCTCCCTTACCACATCCAAAGTCAAGTAGACTTTTACCATAAGGTTTTAAAAAATTCAAAACCATCTCATAACGAAGTATCTGTCCCTTAGGTGTCCATCCCACAGCTTCAGGAGAGTCTTTAAAATGAATTAATCTTTTTTTAAAAAAGTCAATTACGTATTCCTTTGCAAGCTCATCCATTCTGTTATGTTATACTAAAAAATGCAGATAATTCCAGCAATTGACCTTAAAGATGGCAAATGTGTAAGACTTCGTCAGGGCAAGTTTAGCGAAGTTACCGTTTACTATGACAATCCCGAAGATGCAGCATTAAGATGGCAGAATGAGGGGGCTCAGGTTCTTCATGTAGTTGACCTTGACGGTGCAAAAGAGGGAAAAATCAGCAATCTAAACTCAATAAAAAAGATCAGAGAAGCTTTTAGGGGTGACATAGAAGTCGGAGGAGGAATAAGAAGAATTGAAGACATTGAGTTGCTACTCTCCTCAGGTATTGACAGGGTTATTCTTGGCACAGTAGCTGCTCAGTCTCCTGAGTTTGTAAAAGATGTATGCAAAAAGTTTACTAAAAGAATCATTGTAGGCATTGATGCTAAAGATGGGCTTGTAGCTGTAAAGGGCTGGGTTGAAGTTACTGAGCTAAGAGCAATAGAGCTTGCATTAAAGATGCAAGGTTATGGTATCTGGGGAATAATTTACACAGACATATCCAGAGACGGAATGCTTACTGGACCAAATATTGATGCAACAAAAGCCTTTGTTGAGGCAGTCAAAGTTCCTGTAATAGCCTCAGGTGGAGTCTCATCTATTGAGGACATTAAAAGGCTTGCAGAGATTCCAAAACTCTGGGGTGTGATAACAGGGAAGGCAATTTATACTGGTGCAATAAATTTAAGGGAAGCAATTAGAATTATAAAAAGGCAATAGAAAGTGAAAAAAAATCTCCAAGAAGATCATAAAAGTCTTATAAACTCCATTATTGAAGACAAACAAAAAGGAGTTTCTGACGTAGAAATAGGAGCTAAATATAATATCAGTTATAGACAATTAGAAAAAATCATAACTAAAGCAACAGGAGTTAGTATCAGCAGTTTTCAAGGCATCAAAAAAATTAAATCTTTAGCACCTAAAGACTTTAAGGAAGAAACAACCACTGTATGGAGTTTTAAGCAACGGGGTAATTGGGCAACCCACTCTGGAGAATACAGGGGCAACTGGTCTCCATATATACCCAGAAATGTAATAGTGAAATACAGCAAACCAGGTGAAATCGTTCTGGATTATTTCTGCGGTGCAGGTACAACAGCTGTAGAAGCAAAACTTCTCGGTAGAAAATGTATTGCTCTTGATATTAATGATGAAGCAATTAATTTGGCAAAGAAAAATATAGAATTTAACTTAAATGATATGTTTGAGCAAGTTTATGAACCGGAATTGTTAGTTGGCGATGCTCGTAATCTAAGTTTTCTAAGTGATAACTCTATTGATTTGATTTGTTCTCATCCACCCTATGCAAATATTATTCATTACACAAACCATAAAGAAGGAGATCTCTCTTTTTATGATATTGATGGATTTTTAAATGAAATGACAAAAGTAGCAAAGGAAAGTTATAGAGTTTTAAAACCTGGAAGAAAATGTGCAATTTTAATTGGAGATTTAAGAAGACATAAACATATTGTGCCTCTTGGCTTTAAATTGATAAATATTTATCTTAATGCCGGGTTTAAACTTAAAGAGCTTGTTATTAAACGTCAACATAATTGCAAAACTACAGGATTCTGGTATAAAAATAGCATAAAATACAATTTTTTACTCCTCTCGCATGAATATTTACCCATATTTGAAAAGCCTCTTACAGAAACTTTACATATAAGGGAAACCCCTGGAGATTACAACTTAAAAGAGCTATCACTCAAAAAAGTCTCTATCAAAAAGAGACTAAAAGACTTAGAGACAACTACTGTATGGCTCTTTCCTAAGAATAAATTTGAGCAACTTTTAGATAAAAATATTATTGAAAGATATGGTGCTAAGGATGGCTATAGTATAATAGATATCGGTTCTAGTCTAGGTAAATCTTATACTAAAAAGAAAAGCAAGAAAAAGCTTTTATTTATTAAATCGTCATTTTTGAAAGAAAAAAAAGATATTTCATTAAATATTAGACTATATATTAATAAATTACAGGAGATTTTAAAAAGCGAAATTCCCTATATAGAAACAGGAGGATATTTTATTGTCCAAACGAGAGACATAAGGTCGGGTGAATATATAGAACCTTTAGCAAAATACATTTTTGAATCCTTTAATTTTTCAGATTTCTCACTTAAAGAAATTGTTGTAGTTACAACAGAAAATGATAAGAATATTGCCTATAAGAGTGAAACTAAATTAAATATCACACATGAATATCTTTTGATTTATAAAAGGATAAGATAAATAAAAAATAATCTTTAAATAATGGGTTAGCGTGACATCTTGAAAGATAACCCCCTAACCCGAAAAGTTTTATTTTAGAGCAATAGGGGTTATCTATGGAAATGTCACAACTAGCGGAAATATTAAAAAAGCTTAATCCAGGAGAACATCAGATAATTTATACAAGCATTAATGGGACAAAAGTAACAGTTAAACATACAGGTAAATTTTCAAAGAATGACTTTGCAGTGGGTTTGATAAGAAAAGACGAAAAAGAATTCTATCCAACACATATTAGATTACTGATTGACTTATACATAAAAAGAGAAAGTAACATAGTAGGAAGTAAAAAATTATTTAATGCATTAGAAAAAGTATATATTGGAGAAGATCCTGTGCAATATGTTGAGGACTTGAGAAAAATAACGTTTCCTATGCAATTAGACGAAGGGGAAGTAAATTTGTATATTGCACAGCTTCTTATGATAGAGCAGGATTTTAACTTTGGTCCGGGAGCCCCAAAAAGAAGCAAATTAGACCCGCCAAGAGAATACTTAATGCGTTTTATAAGATGGATAGCTGTAGGTGATACTCAAATTGATAGAATTATATTTGCTGCTGCAGGGAGAAAATACCCTGCCCCTGAAAGATATTCAAAACCTATAAAATATTTGGAGTAAGTTATGCTTGCAAAGAGAATAATCCCATGTCTTGATGTTAAAGATGGAAGAGTTGTAAAGGGTGTCAATTTTCTTAATCTCAGAGATGCAGGAGACCCTGTTGAGAATGCCCTATACTACGATGAGGAAGAAGCAGATGAGCTTGTTTTTCTTGATGTTACAGCCTCCCATGAAAAAAGAAAAATAATCATTGATGTTGTGGAAAGGACTGCATCTGTTGTATTTATGCCCCTTACTGTTGGTGGTGGAATAAAAACCCTTGATGACATAAGAGACCTTTTAAATGCAGGTGCAGATAAAGTATCCATAAATACAACTGCTGTAAAAGATCCCTATTTTATTAAGAAAACTTCCCAACGCTTTGGTTCTCAGTGTATAGTAATTGCCTTAGATGCAAAAAGAGTGGATAAAACATTCAATCCAAAATCCTATCCACCTGAGAATTGGTTTGATGAGGAGGAACTTCAGGAAGTGCTTTACAGAGAAAACTCCAGATTCGTTCTTTCCACTCATGGTGGTAGGCTTATGCGTCCCATTGATGCAATCGCTTGGGCAAAAAAAATGGAAGAATTTGGTGCAGGAGAAATTCTTCTTACAAGTATGGATAGAGACGGTACTAAAGAAGGCTATGACATAGAACTAACACGGGCAATTTCAGAGGCAGTAAGTATTCCTGTTATTGCTTCGGGAGGTGCAGGCACACTTGAGCATCTCTATGAAGCCTTTGCCTTTGCAAAGGCAGATGCAGCGCTTGCAGCATCCATATTTCATTTCAGAGAGTATTCAGTAAGAGAGGCAAAAGAGTTTCTAAGGCAAAAGGGAATTCCAATAAGGCTATAAAGGAGGATATGTGGTAAGGGTTAGATTTGCACCAAGTCCTACAGGACATTTACATATTGGAGGAGCAAGGACAGCGCTTTTTAACTGGCTCTTTGCAAGGCATCACAATGGTAAATTTATTTTAAGGATTGAAGATACTGACAGGTCTCGTTCTACAGAGGAATACATTGAATCCATAATTGAAGCAATGAAATGGCTGGAGCTTGACTGGGATGAAGGTCCTTTCAGACAGACAGAGAGAATGGAGATATATAAAGCCTATGCTTATAAACTTCTTGAAGAAGGGAAAGCCTATCGTTGCTACTGCACACCTGAGGAACTTGAAGAAAGAAGGCAACAGGCAATGAAGGAGGGAAGACCTCCAAGATATGATAGACGTTGTAGAGAGATAAAAAATACTCTTGATAAGCCTTTTGCCATAAGATTTAAGATGCCCATTGAGGGTGAAACAATTGTTAATGACCTTGTAAAAGGAGATGTGACCTTTAAAAACAGCGAAATTGAAGACCTTGTAATTCTAAGAAGCGATGGTACACCAACCTATAATTTCTGCGTAGTTGTTGATGACTTTGAGATGGCTATTACCCATGTAATAAGGGGAGAAGACCATCTTAACAATACTCCAAAGCAGATTCACATTTATCATGCCCTTGGAATGAATCCACCCGAGTTTGCCCATATTCCAATGATTCTCGGTACTGACAGAGCTCGTTTAAGCAAGCGTCATGGTGCCACATCTGTTCTTTCTTACAGGGATGAGGGATATCTACCAGAGGCTTTGGTAAACTTTCTTGCAAGGCTTGGATGGTCTTATGGAGACAAAGAGATATTTACAAGAAAAGAGTTAATTAAATATTTCAATCTTGAACAGGTGGGAAAGGCAAATGCCATATTTAATGCTGAAAAACTTCTATGGCTTAACAGTGAATATATAAAATTAACCCCTGAAGAAAAGCTTCTTGAACTTGTGAACCCCTTTTTAATTAAAGAGGGATATTTAAAAGAAGGAGAAACACTGGATAAAGACTGGGTATGCAGGGCTATAAAATCTCTTAAAGAAAGATGCAGAACCCTTAAGGAGCTTGCCCATGCCATGAGATACTATCTTCTTGATTATGTTGATATAGAGCCAAAGGCAAAGGAAAAGTATATAAACTCTGAAACAATTCCTATTTTAAGAGAGGTAACAGAACATCTTGAAGCCCTTGAAGAATTCACGCAGGAAAGAATTGAAAAAATATTTATGGACATGGTAAATAAAAAGGGACTTAAGCTTGGACAGGTTGCACAGCCTGTAAGAGTTGTTATGACAGGTAGCACTGTGAGCCCTGGAATATATGAGGTTTTGGAGATTGTAGGCAAAGAAAAAACCTTAAAGAGATTAAGGAGGATTATAGATGCCTCTTGATAAAGATTTACTTGCAATTATAGTTTGCCCAAAATGCAAGGGAGATTTGATTTACGAAGAAGAAAAAGAAAGGCTTGTTTGCAAAAACTGCTCTGTTTATTATCCCATAAGAGAGGATATCCCTATTCTTCTAATTGACGAGGCTAAAAAGCTTGAAACTCAGTAATGATAACTCTTCCCATGAATTATTGTCATTGCTCTGTAGAGTTGCTCAAGAAGTAACAGCCTTGATATCTCATGGGTAAAGGTTAGAGAGGAAAAGGAAAGTCTGAAGGAAGCGGATTTAAAAACTGTTTCATTTACTCCATAGACACCTCCAATTACGAACTGATTAACTGCTGTATCTTTAATAAAATCAGCAAATTCGGTAGAGCTAAGGCTTCTGCCTTCTCTGTGTAGAAGGATAAAATCACCTTTTAAGGAATTCAGAATTGTTTTTGATTCTTCCTCTATAACTTTCTCCTTGTCTCCATGTCCTTCTTTAAGCTCAATAAATTCAACTTTTGCAAAGGGACTGAGTAGTTTGTTGTAATGGTCTATACCTTCTTTTATAAACTTTGCCTTTGTTTTCCCGGGATAGTATATTTTAAATCTATACAAATTCACTCCAGCATCTTAATAAATTCTTCATATGAAAGGGTTTTTACTCCTAAAGCCTTAGCCTTTGCAAGCTTACTTCCGGGCTCTTCACCAACTAAAAGATAGTCCGTGTTTTTAGAGACCGATGAAGAGACCTTGCCACCTGCTTTTTCTATTATTTCCTTGACTTCCTCTCTTGGTTTTGGAAGAGTTCCTGTTATTACAAAAGTTAATCCTTTAAGAGGAGAAGGTTTTTTTTCTTCCTCAAAGTCAGGGTTTTCCACTTTAAGTCCCATCCTTTTTAATTCTTCTATAGCTTTCAAATTCTCTTCGTTATTGAAAAACTGCTCAATTGTTTTTGCTGTTTTTTCTCCAATCTGTGGGATTTGGACTAACCTTTCTGCCTTTATATGGTATAAATCTTCCAGTTTTCTAAAATGTTGCGCCAGAAGCTTTGAGGCATACTCACCTACCTGACTTATTCCAAGGGCATAAAGAAGTCTTGAAAGAGTGGTTTTTTTGCTTTTAGCGATTGCCTCAATCAGTTTTTTTGATGAAAGTTCTGCAAAACCAGGAAGCCCTTTAATGTCTTCCTGCCTTAGTCTGTAAAGGTCTACGAAGTGTTTTATGATTCCTTTATTATGCAAAAGCTCAACTGTTTTATCTCCAAGCCCTTCAATATTCATTGCTCTGCGAGAGGTAAAATGCTTTATGCGTTCTTCAACTTGTGCAGGACAGTTAAAGTTAATGCATTTAACTGCTACCTCTCCGGGCTCTCTAACGGTTTTTGAACCACAGACAGGGCAGTTTTCAGGTATTTTTACCTCTTTTTCTTCGCCTGTTCTTCTGTCTTTAACCACTCCAATTATGTGGGGAATTACCTCACCAGCCCTTTCGACAATAACGTAATCACCAACTCTTATATCCTTTCTTTCCACCTCATCCCAGTTATGCAGTGTTGACCTTGAAACAGTAACTCCACCAATTTTAACAGGCTCAAGTATTGCAACAGGAGTTATAACCCCTGTTCTTCCAACACTTGCAAGAATGTCTCTGAGCTTTGTAATTCCCTGATGTGCAGGATATTTATAAGCAATTGCCCAGCGGGGTTCACGGGTTTTTGTGCCAAGCTTACGCTGAAATTCAAAGCTGTTTACCTTTACAACAGCACCGTCTGTTTCAAAGGGATAGCCTTGCCTTAGTTGTTCAATCCCTTTAATTGCCTCAATAACCTCCTCAATGCCTTTCGCAAGTTTCACATAGGCAGGCACTGGAAATCTTGCTTCTTTAAGCCACTCAATGAACTCTATCTGACTCTGAAACTCTATACCTTTCACATATCCTATTCCATAGCAGGACATATAAAGCTTTCTGATTGCTGTTATAGCTGGGTCGAGCTGTCTTACAGAGCCTGCGGCAGCATTTCTTGGATTGGCAAAGACAGGCTCACCTTTTTGAATTCTTTCCCTGTTTATTCTTTCAAATTCATCAATATTCATGTAAACTTCACCACGAATATCTATTTCTTCAGGAATTTTATCCACACCTTCTATTCTCAATGGAATTGCTTTAATTGTCTTTATATTCTGTGTAATATCCTCACCAACATAACCATCACCTCTTGTGGAGGCTTTATAAAGAAGTCCATCTTTATATGAAAGTTCAACAGCTAACCCATCATACTTAGGCTCAACTGTATATTCAACATCTTCAGTAATGTTTAGAAGCCTTTTAATCCTTACATCAAAATCTTTTACTTCTTCAATTGAGAAGGCATTATCCAGTGAAAGCATCGGTTCACGATGCTCTACTTTTTCAAATTTTTCAGAAGGCACTGCGCCAACTCTTTGAGTAGGAGAATCGGGCAAAATATAACCCCATTTTTCTTCAAGCTCTTTAAGCCTTCTTAGCATCATGTCGTATTCTTCATCGGATATTACTGGGCTATCAAGCACATAGTAACGGTAGTTGTGATAGTTTAGTTCTTTGACAAGTTTTTCAATCTCTTTTTTTACATCTTCAGGAATCTCTATCATGGTTATACCTCAGAATTTATTTGACTATTTTTTAAGATTATAACATGGAATAAAGAGTTCTTAAGGTGTGTTAAAATAAAGCATGTCTATTCAAGTCGCTTTACCTTTATTTGAGGGTCCACTTGATTTATTGTTACACCTTATCAGAGAGAATAAGATAGATATTTATGATATACCCATTTCTCTCATAACAAAACAATATCTGGAATATTTGGATTTAATGAAAGAACTTGATTTGGAGATCGCCTCAGATTTTCTCATAATGGCAGCTAATTTAATATATATAAAATCAAGAATGCTTCTGCCAAAACCTGAGCAAATTGAAGAAGAGGAAGACCCGAGGCAAGAACTTGTTGAGCAACTTGTAGAGCATTTGAAATTTAAGGAAATTTCAAAAATTTTTAAAGAGAGATATGAAGTTTGGTCTAAGGCTTTTGTAAGGAAAACCTCACAGGAAGAGGAGTATTTCATTCAGGAGATAAATGTTTTTGATTTATTCACAGCTTTAAAAAGGATAATTAAAAAGACAGAACCCAAAATATACCTTCATAAAGAAACTATCAAGGTAGAAGATAAAATACAAGAGATAATAAATCTTCTAAAAATGAAAAAAACTATGATTTTTGAAGAATTTTTTGAGGAAAGCAAAAGAAACGGTTCTATCAGTAAAGTTGAGATAATAGTGACCTTTTTAGCTATCTTAGAATTGCTTAGGCTTAAAATAATTAGAGCTTTTCAGAGCAAACCTTTTGATAAAATTTTTATAAATTTGGAGGAAAAGGATGTTAGTAGGTGTAATCTCTGATACTCACGACCATATGGAAAATATTAGAAAGGCAATAAAAATATTTAAAGAAAGAGGGATAAACATTATTCTTCATGGAGGAGATTTTGTTTCCCCCTTTACGTGGAGAGCATTTAAAGATTTTCATGGAGAGATTTATGGAGTATTTGGCAATAATGATGGAGATAGGGTTTTACTTAAAAAAATGTATGGAGATATAATTCAAAAACAAATTAGAAAGATTGAAATAGATGGCAAAAAAATAGCTCTTATGCACGAACCACAGATGATAGAAGAGTTAGCTCTATCTGGTAAATTTGATTTAATAGTATATGGGCACATGCATGAAGTTGATATCAGGAAAATTAATAATACCCTAATAATTAATCCAGGAGAGGCTTGTGGTTGGCTTTACAGAAAGGCGACTTTAGTAATAGTTGATCTTAACAACTTAATCCCAGAGGTAATAACCCTTTGAGAAAATAATAGAATCAATTCTTTTAAGTCCATATTTCAAAGCTGTTTTTACAGCCCTATCAAATTCGTCTCTCCTAATTCTTCTGTTCAGTTCTTCGTATTCATTGGCATGCCAGCAAGGTCTGTATTGATCCATTATGTTTATATAAGTATTTTGAGATATTTCTGAGGCGATAAATTCAAGCACTCCCTCTGTGCCTGATATGTCATTAGGGAGAATGAGATGCCTAACAAGTAATCCTCTTACTGCTATATCATTTTCAATAATTAAGTCTCCTACCTGTCTATGCATTTCTTTTAATGCACTTTTAGCTACTGAAGGGTAATTTTTTACTTTAGAATATTTTTCTGCCAATTTTTCGTTCCAATATTTAAAATCTGGCATGTAGATATCAATTATTCCATCAATAATTTTTAAAGTCTCAACTGACTCATATCCTCCACAATTATAGACAATGGGAATTTTTAAGCCATTTTCTCTTGCAATATAAAGAGCCTTTAGAATCTGAGGGACTTGATGAGTTGGTGTTACGAGGTTGATGTTGTGACATCCAAGATTTTGAAGATAAATCATTATACCAGCCAATTCTTCACAGGATATCTCATCCCCCTCACCAAGATGGCTTATAGTCCAATTCTGGCAATAGACACAGGCCAAGTTACAGAAAGCAAAAAATATAGTTCCAGAACCATGCTGCCCTACAAGAGGTCTCTCCTCACCATGATGGGGACCCCAACTTGAAATGTATGGTATATCAAGGGTTTTACAAAATCCCTTTTCTCCTTTGATTCTATTAACTTTGCAGTTTCTTGGGCATAAAGTGCATTCTTCAATAATATGATAGGCTTTTTCTATTTTTTCTCTAAAATCCTTATCAGAGAGACTTAGGTACGAAACCTTGTGTTGCCTCATAAATATATTATCGCACTTCTCTAATATTAATAGCTATACTCCTTCATAGCCATTCAAAGCTTTCTGGAAAAAACTTTTTGAAAGATAATTAGCTTTTCATGATGAATCAGATCTGCAAATTAAAGGAGTTCCAAAAGCCAAATAGATTTTTTGCAATTTTTGCACTTTATTTGCAAAATTTTCAAAACATAGTCTCTTTAACCTTTAAAATCTCTTATAAAAAAAGGATTTTAATCTTGGTATGAAATTTGTTTTTCTATACTTTCAAAAATTATTCCAGGAGGGTGTCATGGAAAAAATTAAGATGGAAGGAAGAAAGGTTTTTTTCAGTACGTTCATATTTTTGCTGATGTTTTTCAATTTAGCCTGTACCCAATCTTATTCCAAAGATATTGATGTGGGGATGCATTTTAGAGATGGAGATTTGAGAGATTTCTATTTTTCTTTAAGCGATTATTATCTAGTACCTGTTAGGGATGTTTATATTTTAAAAGAGAGATATCCATTTATTACATATGAAGAATTACCCGTTCTTTTCCTTATAGTCAAAGAAGCTCGAGTAGAACCTGATTTGGTAATAAAGTATAGAAAAGTTGGATATAGTTGGTTTGATATTATGATTAAATTGGGATTACATCCTGAGAGAGTTTATGAGAGATACATTATTGTTGATGGTCCTCCCTATGGTAAAGCTTGGGGTTATCATAAGAAACATAAAAAGAAAGTAGTAGTTTATAGAGATATTGATATTATCGAACTTTCTAATATTAAGTTCATAACTGACTATTATCATGAAAGACCTGAGGTAGTTGTAGGTGTGAAAAAGAAACATGCAAAATATATAGATGTTCATAGGGAAATCCATCACAAACACAAGGAAAAGGAATATAAGGAAGAGAAAAACAGACATAGAGATCGTAATTTTAAGAGATAAGGTATAAATTGAATCTCCTTTTCAATTTAATGAGGAGGAGATTCTTTTCTTTCACTTAAATTGAAACTTTTAGTGAATTTAAGAATTATTTTTTTGAGAATTCCAGAAGTTGCCTATATTTCTGAATTTATTGTATCTTTCTCTTAATAATTCTTCTATTTTTTTATTTTGCAATTCATTAAAAGCATTTAAAAGGGCTGCCTTTATTTTTTTTGCTACCTCTTGAGGGTCTCTGTGAGCACCCCCTAAGGGTTCTGGAATTACTTCATCGACTATATTAAAATTTTTCAAATCTTGAGCAGTTAATTTTAATTCTTCAGCAGCTTTTGCATATTCTTCTACTCCCACATCAGAATTCTTTTTCCACAATATGGCAGCGCAACCTTCTGGTGATATCACTGAATATACTGAATTTTCGAGCATGAAAATCCTATCGCAGACACTAAGAGCCAATGCTCCTCCACTGCCTCCTTCTCCGATTACAACAGCTATTATTGGTGATTTAATTAAAGACATTTCCATTAGATTTGTTGCAATTGCTTCAGCTTGTCCCCTCTCTTCTGCTCCAATCCCAGGATAGGCACCGGGGGTGTCAATCATTGTAATAATGGGGATAGAGAATCTTTCTGCTAAGTTCATTAATCTCAAGGCTTTTCTATATCCTTCAGGATGTGCCTGCCCGAAATTTCTATAAACTCTCTCTTTTACTGTTCTTCCCTTCTGATGCCCCACTAAGGCGAAAGACTGTTTTTCTATTTTTCCTATGCCAGCAATTATGGCTGGGTCGTCACCGAATCTTCTGTCGCCGTGAATTTCTATAAAGTCATCAAATATCATGGAAACATAATCTAAGGTATAAGGTCTTTCTGGATGTCTTGCTATTTGAGTTTTTTGCCATGGAGTAAGATTAGAAAAAATTTCTACCTTTAACTCTTTTAATTTTTTGTTTAGTTTTTTTATTTCCTGTGATAAATCTATGTCACTGTCATCAGATAATTTTTTTAGTTCATCTATTTTGAGCTCTAATTCCTGAATTGGTTTTTCAAAGTCAAGATAGAATCTCATAGGATTTTAACCTCACATCCTTCTATTTTCTCTAATTTAAGTTGTAAATCTGTACAAGGCTCAAGAGGGCTTAAAATTGTAACACAGTAGTCGGGGAAATTCAAAGATATATATAAATTTCCGTTTCCATTATTACCTTTTTTTAAAAAATGCTTAATATTCTTCAAAATTTCTAAGGCTTTCTCTTGATTACAACAATTAATTGTTATTTCATATCTTATTTTTAAATCTTCTCTTTTAATTTCCTCTATTTCTCTTGCAAAAAATTTAGTTGCTTCCCCATTTTTATTTACTATTCCTCTGATAAGTACTAATTTGCCTTCTTTTAAGATTTCTCTAAATTTTTTAAATAGTTCAGGATACACAACTACCTCAAGAATTCCTGTTTCATCTCCTATTGTTATATATCCTATAACGCCTTTCTCTTTTGCTTTACTTCTTACTTTTTCTATTATTCCTGCAATGCTTACTTCATGGGCATTTTCATTTTCCTCTGAAACTTCTTCATCAGTTAGTTCAATTATCTCTCCGATTGATAGAATATCTTTCTTTTTCAGAATAGGTCTTAAGTTTTCTATGGGATGTCCCGTAAGATAAAAACCAAGAGCATTTTTCTCTTCGGATAATATTTTTTCATTTTCCCAAGCCTCAATCTTTTCATCTAAATGAAAAAGTCCTTTCGGTGAGACTTTGCCTTTATTTGAATTCATCTCTTCCAGCGCTAAGGCTCTTGATTCAGCAGGAGAAAGTTCAGAGTAAAGAGAATCAAAAGCGCCAGCTTTGATTAAAGATTCTACAACTTTTTTATTGACTTTCTTAGTATCAACTCTTGATAAAAAATCATCTAGAGATTTAAATTTACTCTTTTGTTTTTCTTTTAATATAGACTCTAAGGCTGCCCCTCCAACTCCTTTAACAGCTTCAAGACCGAATCTTATTGCACTGCCAGATATGGTAAAGAATCTTTCACTTTCATTAATGTCAGGTCCTTTTATTTCTATCCCGAAAGCTCTGCATTCATTGAGAAATTTTAATATTTTATTGGTATCACCCATTTCATTAGATAGGTTTGCAGCAAAAAATTCTAAAGGATAGTGTACCTTTAAATAGGCAGTAATATATGACAAATAGGCATAGGCTGCTGAATGGGATTTATTAAATCCGTATTTACCGAATGCTGCCATTAGATTAAAAAGTGATTCTGCTTTATCTTCAGGAATTCCCTTTGATACAGCTCCCTTTAGGAAATCTGCTTTGAGATTTGTCATTAATTCTTCTATTTTTTTACCCATAGCCTTTCTCAATAAATCTGCCTGTCCCATTGTAAATCCAGCAATTACATTGGCTATTTTCATCACTTGTTCCTGATAGAGAATCACACCATAGGTTTCAGCAAGGATATTTTTTAATTCTGGTAGATCATATTCAATAGGTATCAACCCTTTTTTTCTTTTAATAAAATCATCTACCATTCCACTCCCTAAAGGACCGGGCCTGAACAAAGCTACAAGAGCAATTAGGTCTTCAAATTTTTCTGGCTGCATTTTTTGTAATAAATCCCTCATTCCTCTACTCTCAAGTTGGAAAACGCCGATTGTTAGTCCTGATGATAGTAATTTATAAGTTTCAGGGTCATCAAGAGGAATATTATCTAAATCTATCTCTTTACTGCTCTTTTTTGCATATTCTACAGTGTCATTAATTACTGTTAAAGTTTTAAGTCCTAAAAAATCAAACTTTAGTAATCCTATATTCTCTAAAGCCTTCATATCGAACTGACTTATAATGGAATCTTCACCCGGATTTTTATATAGGGGCATGAATTTCTCTAAAGGTTCAGGGGAGATAACAACCCCTGCTGCATGTTGAGAAGTATGTCTTGCTAAACCTTCCAATCTAAAAGCAATATCAAATAATTCCTTAATTGATTGTTCTTTTTTATAGAGTTCTTTTAACTTGGGTTCTAACTCTATAGCCTGATTTAGAGATGAACAGGCATTTGGTATCATTTTAGCAATTTTATCAACTTCTCCAAAGGGAATATTCATAGCTCTTCCAACATCTCTCACAACAGCTTTAGCTGCCATAGTCCCAAAAGTTATTATGTGTGCAACTTTGTCATTTCCGTATTTTGCCGATACATATTTAATAACTTCCTCTCTTCTATCTTTACAAAAATCTATGTCTATATCAGGCATGCTGATTCTTTCAGGATTTAAGAATCTCTCAAATAAAAGTCCGTATTTTATCGGGTCTATATCGGTTATTCTAAGGGCATAGGCAACGAGGCTCCCCGCAGCAGAACCTCTACCTGGCCCGACAGGAATTGAATTTTTTCTTGCAAAATTTATGAAATCCCATACGATTAAAAAATAGGAGGAAAAACCCATTCTTGTTATTACGGACAATTCATCTTCAAGCCTTTGGTAGTATTCATCAGGAATCTTATCCCTAAATCTCTCTTTAAGTCCTTCTACAGCGATTTCTTTGAGATAACTTTCGGGAGTATAACCTGTTGGAACTTGATAGATAGGAATTTTATATTCTCCAAGTTTGAAGTCAAAATTACATCTTGCAGCAATTTCCAAGGTATTTTTAATTGCTTCTGGAACCTCTTGGAATGAAAATAGCATCTCCTCGGGAGATTTAAAATAAAATTCATCAGTCTGGA
>FQKF010094146.1_pt1 | contig 25485 bp, 20 predicted proteins | sample 1504521 | NCBI WGS metagenome assembly FQKF01 (sample SAMEA4475357, study PRJEB15587) | soil metagenome | biome: Soil; feature: Field | place: India | collected 2015-03-11 | depth 0 m
TTAACGAATCCTTTTTAGCATCATCCAATGTTCCAGTGTAGGTGCCAGTACCCCGAATTACGGTATAACCAGCATCGGTTAAAATTTTTACTACACTCGAATCGTTTTCATTTGAGCCAACCACTAAAATATAATTATCGGCCATAAGTGCATTAGCACCCATCAATGCCACCAATAATAATAGGTAAATTTTTTTCATAGTTGATATAGTTTTTTAAGTTTAACATGAGCATAAATTTACATGCACTCATGTCCCAACTATGTCGAACATTCGTTCGAATTTAGGCAATGCTTTGTGCTTTGGGTGGTTAATTTAAATAAAATTGATATATACAATAATGAAAAAAGTGGAATTTTCTTTTACTCAAAGTGGAAATTTCTTTCAAAATGATATTCAATTTTCGAAATAATCATTTAAGAAGCGTATCAAAAAATAAGAAACAAATGTAGAATTTTAATCAGTTAGGCTTTGCTGAACGAATTATTTTTATTTCATTATGAAGACCTACCTTGATAATTTCTGAAGGTCTTCGAATTATTCGTTCATTTTGACGATATTCTACCACGTAATCGACCTGTTCCATAATAATTTTATCAATTTTCGAAAAAGTGGATGGATATGGTGAGCCATAAATATTAGCAGAGGTCGAAACCAATGGGGCATTCAGTTTGCTCAGAAGTGTTCTGCAGAAATTATCGGATGTAATGCGTATAGCAACAGAACCATCAGGTGCCAGAAGAGACTCAGGTAAATTTTTAGCTTGAGGATAAACAATGGTTAGTGGGTCAATAGCTACATCGATTAGCTGATAAGCAATTTCAGGTATTTGAGGCACATATTTTGAAATCCAGTTTATATCAGGAACCAAAATTACCATTCCTTGTTCGTTGGGAATTTTTTTCAAACTTCTAACTTTTTGAATGGCTGTTTCATTTGTTGTTAAGCAACCAATTCCCCAAATGGTATCGGTAGGATATAATAAAATTCCACCTTGAGTTAGAATTTCAATAACCTTTTGTATTTCACCGGTATTGAAATTATCGGATTGAGAGTTTTTAGAGGAGTTAGTCATTTAAATTAATTTTTCATACACACGAATCAGATCCTGAGCAATCTTATCGTGTTTAAATTGTTGAGCATGCATTAAACCGTCAAAAATCATGTTCTCGCGCAAGGTACTATTTTGAAGCACCTCTTTTATAGCCATTCCAATTTCTTTAGGGTTTTGTGGATCGACATAAATGGATGATTTACCACCAGCCTCGGCAAAACATCCACCTTTTGAGGTAATAACAGGGCATCGAGAAACCAATGCTTCCAGAATTGGAATTCCAAAACCTTCAAAAATAGAAGGATACACAAACACACTGGCCATTTGATATAAAGCTGGTAATTCTTCAGTAGGAACATTATGCAGAAAATATACATTTTTCATCTGGTATCGTTCAATATATGCTTTTACTGTAGCCAGATACTTGGTAGGTTTGCCTACAATTACCAGTGGATAATCAATATTGGCTTTTTGCATGCCAATTAATATATTCAACACATTTTTACGTTCCTGTATGGTACCAACAAATAATATGTAATGATCGGGAATTAAATACTTCATTAGTATTTCACGTCGACGAGATTTATCCCAATTTTCCCAGAAAATTGGATGGCAACTCTGATAAACGACATCAATTTTATGCGAGGGAACTTTATAAAATTGTTGCAAATCGTCGGCTGTTTGGTTACTTACAGCAATAATCCGATTAGCATGAGTAGCTGCATAATAAACTTTGTTTTTATATACGAGTCGGTCGAAAATAGGATAGAAATGCGGATAGCGTAAAAATATAAGGTCATGAATAGTTACTACAGTGGAAATTCCTGTTTTATCAATACTGAATGGAAGTTCGTTGCTTAAACCGTGAAAAAGTTCAATTTTATCAGCTTGAATTTGTTTGTGTAAATAAAACGAACGCCACCAGAAAGGAAACATTCGATGCAAACGTTTTTCAGGAACTCTCAAAATCTGATTTTCACGATTTAAATGATATATGGGCTTTTTACTTTCAGGTGTATACAAATAGTAAGTGTTCATTGGAAAGTATTTCGATAACATATTCAGGGTATCGCGGCTATAGCTTCCAAGTCCACTTCTATTGAAAAAAGCTCGTTTTGCATCAAAGCCCAACCTCATATTTTATTTTGTTTTAAAAAATTATTTATATGGTATTATCATGCACTTTCAGTCTGAACCTTTGGCCTTATTTTGTCAAATATAATAATATTTTAATTTAACATTATCAGGATATAGGATATAAGCTGTTATAATTTTTTTATTCGTTCGGTAAATTCAATTACCTGTGTACGGTTGGCAAAGGCCGAAAAACGGAAATATCCTTCGCCCGAAGGCCCAAAGCCTGATCCAGGTGTACCTACTACATGGATTTTTTGAAGTAACAAATCAAAAAAGTCCCACGATTTCATGCCGTTTATAGTTTTTACCCATACATAAGGCGCATTTTCTCCCCCAAAAACTTTAAAACCTGCCGAAACCAGCGCATTCCTCATTATCGAAGCATTTTCAAGATAAAATTGAATGGTTGATTGAATCTCCTCTTTTCCTTCAGTTGTATAAATTGCAGCAGCAGCTCGTTGCACTGGATAAGATACACCGTTAAACTTAGTGGTTTGACGCCGCAACCACAATCCATGTAAAGGATAAGCATTGCCTTTTACATCATATGCTTTTACGGTTTTTGGCAGTATAGTATAAGCACAACGTGTTCCGGTAAATCCAGCGGTTTTTGAAAAACTTCTGAACTCTATTGCACATTCTTTTGCACCATCAATCTCAAAAATGGAATGAGGAATGTCGGGATTAGTAATAAAGGCTTCATATGCGGCATCGTATAGAATTATAGCTTTATGCTTGAGTGCAAAATCAACCCATTTTTTCAAAGTATTTCTGTCAATGGTAGTTCCAGTAGGGTTATTAGGAAAACATAAATAAATGATATCAACAGGTTGATCGGGTAATTCTGGAATGAAATTATTCTCCTCTTTGCATGGCATGTACACAATATTATCGTAATAACCATTGGGTAACATTTCGCCTGTACGGCCATCCATAACATTGGTATCAACATAAACCGGATATACCGGATCGGCAATGGCTACTTTGTTGTTCCTGCCAAAAATATCGAGAATATTCCCCGTATCGCATTTTGAACCATCGGAAATAAAAATTTCGTCGGCTGCAATATCAACACCACGACTTTTAAATTCGTTTTCAACAATTGCTTCTCTCAAAAAGTCATAACCTTGTTCTGGTCCATAGCCCTTAAAAGTCGATTCATTTCCCATTTCATCAACTGCTTCTTTAAAAGCTTTAATTACGGATGGTGCAAGGGGTTGCGTAACATCGCCAATACCCATTCGAATAATTTTGGCCTCGGGATGAGCCATTTGAAATTCTCTTACTCTTCGCCCAATTTCAGGAAACAGATAACCAGCTTTCAGCTTTAAATATCCTTCGTTTAAATATGCCATATTTCTAATTTTTAAAATTGCAAAGATAAAAAAATATAAACGGCTTCGATAAAAATAAATGACTGTATCAAAAACAATGAATTAATGTAATTAAAAGTGTATATTTCAATATTTTGAAGTTATTTTGCTCTATCAAGATTAATTTTACGTGCAAGCTTTTAGTTTACCTATAAATTTTTATGTTTTTTTGAATGTTACAGGTTAAGTACCCATATATACCAACCAGTGTTGAAGAAACAAAGAAGCTGGGGTGGGATCAACTCGATGTAATTTTATTTACGGGCGATGCTTATATTGATCATCCTGCTTTTGGAATAGCTATTGTAGCTCGTATTCTGGAGAAAGAAGGTCTTAAAGTGGCTGTAGTACCCCAGCCTAATTGGCGTGATGATTTACGTGATTTTAAAAAATTAGGCGCTCCCCGATTGTTTTTTGGTGTTACATCGGGCAATATGGATTCGATGGTAAATCATTATACTGCCAATAAACGACGCAGAAGTGATGATGCTTATACCCCGGGTGGCAAATCGGGTCAGCGTCCCGATTATGCTGTGACCGTGTATTGTCAAATTTTAAAAAAATTGTATCCCCACATTCCCATAGTAATAGGAGGCATTGAAGCCTCGTTACGCAGATTTACCCATTACGACTATTGGAGTGACACTATTAAACCTTCAATTTTGATTGAAAGCCAGGCCGATTTATTAATATATGGTATGGCCGAAAAACCATTGAAAGAATTAATACATTTACTTCGCCAGGGTTTTGCGGTCAACCAAATTACAACTCTTCGTCAATCGGCATTTTTGTTACCAGCTGGTTCAAAATTACCTGAATTAGAGAAAGTAAATACAACCTTTTTGCACAGTTACGAACAGTGCCTGAAAAGCAAAAAGGCTTTTGCCGAAAACTTTAAGATTATCGAAACCCAATCGAACCAATATCACTCCGATCGATTAATTGAACCTTATTCCGATCAATGGATAGTGGTAAATCCTCCATATCAAGAATTTACTCAAGAAGAAATTGATGAGCCTTATGACTTACCATATACTCGATTACCCCATCCCAGGTACGCTAAAAAACCTCCTATTCCAGCATTTTCAATGATCCAAAACTCAATTACCATACATCGTGGTTGTTTTGGAGCCTGTAGTTTTTGCACAATCTCAGCACATCAAGGGCGGTTTATCCGAAGCCGTTCAGCTCGATCAATTTTAAATGAAGTAAACCGAGTTACTCAAATGCCTTACTTTAAAGGAGTATTAACTGATTTAGGTGGCCCTTCAGCCAATATGTATCAGATGAAAGGCAAAAATGAAGACATTTGTAAAAAGTGTAAAAAACAATCCTGTATTTTTCCATCAGTCTGTAAAAACCTGGATACCAATCACCAACCATTACTCTATTTATATTTGCAGGTACGCAGCCTACCTTCAATAAAACATGTTTTTATTGGAAGTGGAATACGTTATGATTTGTTTTACAACCCTCATCAATCCGACATTGATAAACAAACTTCAATAAATTACATCCAGCAATTGATTCAACATCATATTTCGGGTCGTTTAAAAGTGGCTCCCGAACATAGTAATTCAAATGTACTTCGATTAATGCGCAAACCCTCATTCGACATGTTTAAAGTTTTTCAAAAAGACTTTGAAAAGTATTGCCGACTTTACCAGAAACCGTATCAATTAGTACCATACTTTATTTCAAGTCATCCGGGCACCACATTAACTGAGATGGCACAATTAGCGATTGAAACCAAAAATTTACACTTTCGATTAGAACAAGTACAAGATTTTACTCCCACGCCATTAACCCTTTCAACCTGTATGTATTATACAGGATTCGATCCATATACAGGTGAAAAAGTATACTCAGCTAAAACTATCGACGAAAAAAAACAACAACAACTTTTCTTTTTCTGGTATAAGCCCGAAAATAAAAAACAAATTAAAAATATTCTTACTAAAATAAATCAGCTACAGCTGGCACAACAGTTATTAAAATAGTTAATATAAAAAAGGATTAGTTAGTAATTAGGTATGTGTTTTACTATAGCCATAGAAACTACGCGCGAATACTTAGAAAAGCGCTTTAACAGGCAATTGGTCGATTTTGAAAAATTTAAGCCAGAAAGAGTCATAAAAGCTTTCAGCATACCAGAAATTCCGGTAATCTGTTCTGACCTACCCGACCGAATTGAAATGGCCTATTGGGGATTAATACCACATTGGGTTCAGGATAAAGCAAAAGCTTTAGAAATTCGCAAACAAACTTTTAATGCACGAGCCGAAACTTTATCTGAAAAGCCCTCGTTTCGACATAACTTTTTAAAACATCATTGTCTTATTCTGGCAACCGGTTTTTACGAATGGCATACTGACGGAAAGAAAAAAACTCCATATTTCATAAAACTTCGGTCAGGAGAACCATTTGCATTTGCTGGTTTATTTGACTATTGGACAGACCGTCAAACGGGTGAGCAAATTAAAACCATAAGCATAATAACAACTCAAGCCAATAGTCTTATGGCAAAAATACACAACACAAAAAAACGTATGCCAGTTATTCTATCGGCTGCTGATGAGAATAACTGGCTCGATACCACAAATATAAATGCTGTAAATCTATTAAAACCCTGTCCTGATGATTGGCTCGAAGCAATTGAACTAAACGAAAAGATTTAGAAATATTGACGGTGTTGCTTTAATAATATTCGATAACGATTTAAAATACGGGAGCGAAACACAAAACCAACATACACATGGTTGGCAACAACAGGAACACTCCATAAATCAAATTCTTCCATTTTTTGAAGCACTTCATCAATATTATCGCCAATGTTTGCTACATATTTTACAGGTTTTATTAAATAATTCCAGTTAATATCAAGTTTAGGATTTTGAAGGAAAAAATCTTTTAACTGGTGAAAATGCAATAATCCCAGAAATTTTCCATTATCATCTACAACTGGGAAAAACTTATGTTTTGAACCAAACACTTTTTCACGAACCACTGTATTTGGGTCATTTACATTTAAAACAACAAAATCAGTTTCAAGCACTTCTGTTAATTTAATTTGTTCTAGCAGGAGCATATCCACATTATCACGATTCCATCCTCTGGTTTGAGCGAGTAACTTGGTATAAATGCTATATGGTTCGAATTTACGAGTAATAAAATATGAAATAGCAACAACAACCATAAGTGGTATAAATAAATGATAACCACCTGTTAATTCGGCAATTAAAAATAAACCGGTAAGTGGTGCGCCCAATACGCCACTCATTAGTCCAGCCATACCAAGTACAATAAAAATCTCGACAGGTAGATTTTGCCAACCCATTAAATTAAAGAAATAGGCAAAACAAAAACCAGCCATTGCGCCAATAAGTAAGGAAGGCGCAAAAATACCACCATTACCACCGGCACTTAGGGTGAACGAAGTGGCAAGCACCTTCATAAATATAATAATTAATGCAACGATTAATAAACCCCATGGAGTAACTACATAATTTGAAAAAATACTATTCTCGAGCAAATAATTATAATTTTTATTCACCAGAGCATTAATGGTGTCGTAACCTTCGCCAAATAAAGGAGGTAACAAAAATATCAGTATAGCTAAAGCTGTTCCCCCAATGAGAAACTTTTTTAATGTACTTAAAGGTTGAAACAATTGATCAATTTTATAAATAGTTTTAATGGTATACGACGAAAAAAAACCAGAAATAACGCCGAAAAGAATTACATAGGGTAATAAACTAATATTCCAATCATTAGCAGGAACATGAAGAATTTGGTCAGAAATTAAAAGATTAGAAAAAATAGAAGCACTGGCTGAAGCTATTATTAAGGGTATGAAAGATGAAACAGCAATTTGTGGCAATAACACTTCGAATGCGAAAATTATTCCGGCAATAGGACTATTAAAAATAGCAGAAATACCAGACGCTGCACCACAAGCAATCAACAAATTTCGATCGTTGTTAGTAAGACGAAATCGGTTTGATGTATTTGCCCCAATAGCTGCTCCTGTCATTACAATTGGTGCTTCGAGTCCAACCGATCCACCAAAACCTACTGTGGCTGCACTGGTAATCAAATGCGAATAAATATGTTGCCGGGGTATTTCCGGATTTTTTCGTGAAAGTAGATAAATAAGATGACTAAGTCCCTTATTAAATTCCCCTTTATAAATATATTTTACATAAACAATAGTCATCAAAATGCCTATTAAAGGGAAAACAAAGTATAAAACTTGGGTATGCTGTATAAACCAATCTGAATGAAAAAGTAACCGACAAAGTTGTACAAGATTTTTAAGCAACACAGCAGCAATTGCTGATAATACGCCAATAAGTATACTTAATAAAACAATGTAAGTGTTATAACTAATATACTTTTCTCTTAATTCATAAAATTTGTTTAATATCTTCTTCATCATGGTTTCTATTTTGATTTGGTTACTAAATAAACTCCTCCAAAGACTAATAATGCTGCTGTAATATTTAAAAACGAAAGCTTATCAAATCCCAGCAATACAGATAATACAGAAGCTACCAGCGGTTGGACATAAATATATATACTAACTGTAGTTGATTTTAAATATCGTATTCCATAATTCATAAGTAAATAAGTAAGTACTGTGGTAAAAATGACAATATAAAAAAGCGCCCAGAATACCGTTGCAGGCAAATGGCTCCATTCTATTCTTATAAATTCGGAAAAACCAAATGGAAAATACATGATAGCTCCAAAAATAAAAATCCACTTAAGTACATCCAATGCATCGTGTTGTTGCATTAAAGGTTTGGTATATAAAATGTATAAAGCAAATGAAATAGCATTAAGTATTAACAAAGTATTACCTAATACATGTTCTGAGTGAAAAGAAAAAGCTACTTTCCCTCCAACCAATAAAATGGCTCCCAACATCCCCAAAAATATGCCAATTACTTTTAAAATTGTAGCTCTCTCTTTTTTAAATATTATGGCAACCAGTAAAACTATAATCGGGTTGCTGGTTAATAAAATAGCAGCATCAATAGGCGTGGTTAAATTTAACCCTTCCACAAATAAAAACTGATTCAAAAAAACACCAAAAAATGCTGCCAGAATAAGCAACTTAAAATTTAATTTTTCACTTTTTTCCTTTTTTAGCCATAGCGATACAAACCAAATAAGCAATGCAGCGGGAATAATACGAACAAAAACTAACGCCGCTGGTTGTATATAATGGGGCATTACACTTTTTACAACAATATAATTGATACCATAAAAAAAATTCGCCAGAAAAAGAGCAATATGTGCTTTATTTTGGTTCGACATGAATATTGATATACAATAGTTTACGGGTTTTTAAATTAAAATTAACAATACTTACATACCAAAAGTAGAAATTATTATTAGGTTTGTCGAAAAAGTTGTGCAAAGATGCAAAACTTTTAAATACCTCAAACCTTAATTAAAATAAAATTTATGAGTGGAATACATCCTAAATTTCTCAAGACTTTTCATCCTTCACGAATTATTTTGGCAGCTATATTGGGTATTGTAGTGGTGGGGTATTTTTTTATAAAAGATTATAAACCAGGGATATTTAACGCACTAAATTTTAGTTATTGGTCAATTTTATTTTTATTTTTTGCATCGCTGTGTATGGCAACTCGAGACATTGGATATATGATACGCATAAAAATACTTTCCGATGGAAAATTAACATGGCTACAGGCATTTCGGATCATTATGTTATGGGAATTTACATCGGCCATAACCCCTTCAGCTATTGGCGGAACTAGTGTGGCAGTTTTATATGTCTCGAAAGAAAATATTTCCGTTGGACGAAGTACTGCTATGGTGCTAGCAACTTCAATACTTGACGAAATGTATTTTGTAATCATGTTTCCTCTTTTACTAATTCTGGTAGGTTATCAGAAATTATTTAATTCGGTCGACTCAATAGTAGAAAATTCTTCACTTTTATCGAACGAATTATTTTGGTTTGCCATAATTGGCTACAGTATAAAACTAACTTATGTATTATTAGTAATATATGGCTTATTTTTCAAACCCAGGGGACTTAAATGGTTAATATTAAAAATTTTTGCTTTGCCTTTTTTGCGTCGGTGGCGTGTAGCAGCCGGTAAAGCAGGAGATGATATAATTGTTTGTTCTTCGGAATTTAAGCACAAACCTGTATCATTCTGGTTAAAAACCATACTGGCTACTTTCCTTTCATGGACCGCTCGTTATTGGGTTGTAAATATGATTTTTATGGCATTTTTCATTGTACCCGATCATTTTTTACTATTTGCCCGACAACTTTCTATGTGGATAATGATGCTCGTTAGCCCAACACCTGGAGGAAGTGGCTTTGCAGAATTTATATTCGGACGCTATTTACAGGAATTTATTCCTATAGCAGCTCAAAATTTTTCTATTGTAATTAGTCTGGCATTTTTATGGCGATTATTTAGCTATTACCCCTATCTACTAATCGGAAGCATAATTTTACCAGGCTGGTTACGTAGCAAATTTGTTCATAAAAGTGAATCATAGCACATTCCAGCTCAATAATGATTGAAAAATTATCCTTGAATCTAATGTATCTTCAACTATTGAATTTATACTCATATCGGGCCTGGCTAATAACCCATGTACATTTCCTTCTAAGTTACTGACACCTGCAATATTATCAACCGAAGAAACAATATTTGCATTACTGGTTAAACGACCATTACTTTCGCAAAAATGAAACAGAATCTGTTTTTGCTGTCGCATACCTACCAACTCTTCTGTACTGGCATAATAGGTATAACCGTACATTAATATTGGCAACTTTAAAATATAATTCCGATCAATACGGTGAGTTAAAACTGAGTAAGCATTCGATATTTTAAAATAACCTATTGACGAAATTGCCATTCGATCATCTTTTCTAAAACAACCAGGTAATATGCCTAAATGACATAATAATGCAAAACCTTCGCCAAATCCGATAATTATTTTTCCAAGTTCTGCAAATTTTATAATCGATTCAGTTATACTTCTGCTTTCGCTTTGAAATGCCTGTACCCATCTAAACCCATTCGAAATTAATAACATATCTATATCAGAACTAATTTTTTCATCAGGCAAAATTTGCTTGATGCTGGCTAAGCTATATTGAGTTATTGACTTAACTAAATTTAATCCTTTATCCAAATCAGGAAATATAACTATACCAATTCTCATTATTTACCTTTAATATAACATTTAAATTAACAAAGAAATAATATTGTTTCAAAATAAATGAATTGATTTTCTTTTTTTCACTAAATATAAAAACAGCTATTCCTATAAATATAAAATAATCAATTTAAAGAAATTAAAGACAGTTTTTGAAAAATAAATTTTTGTTACTAAGTTTTCCCAAAGATAATCAAATATGAATGAAGAAACTTTTAACTCAGAAATAATATTAAAATCTCTTTTAAATAATGTTCTAAAAAGATTGATAGAAAAACCTAGCTGATTTTATCAAAGTCGAAAAGCTCAGGTAATTGTTAATAATTTAAATTGAAATAAGTTTAATATATTTGAGGCTTTTAGAAATTAATTTTTAAATATTGAATTGTATTGAAAAATCTTTAACTTTATATACACAAAATTGTAAAAATCGAATTTTTGTTGCATTTTAGAAGAATGATTATTGAAGACCTTAACATACCATTATTTGTAACGACTTTAAAAACTGCTGCTGGTTACGATTTCTCAGATTATTCCGAAAAATCGTTACGTCGAAGGCTGGCTAAAGTATTAATGGACAATAAAATGGATTTACCGACATTAGTATCGGAAATTCGCAAAAATCAGTCTTTTGCCGAAAAAATTGTAAAAGAAATAACTGTTAATACCACAGAACTTTTTCGCGATCCTGCAATCTGGCAGGTTATACGATATCGGGTGTTACCTAATTTTCGCGATTATAAATCAATTAATATCTGGCATGCAGGATGTTCAACAGGTCAGGAAGTATATTCGATGATGATTTTATTAAATGAACTAGGTATGTTAGAAAAAACAAAAATATATGGTACCGACCTTAATACCGATGTCCTTGATGTAGCTCGTAAGGGAGTTTATAAGTATCGATTTAATATAGGTTATCTCGATAATTTTGATAAGGTTATTAAAGAAAATCCATATAATTATGAAATCTTTTATGATGTGCCATATAATAAGTATTTTGAAATAGACAAAAACAAGGATATTATTTCGATGCATAAATTTTTGACCGAAAAAGCCATATTTTTAAAACACGATCTGGTAAAAGACGGAAATATATTTCACACAAAATTCGATATTATTATGTGTCGAAATGTAATTATATACTTCAATTATAATTTACAAAATCGGGTATTTGGATTATTTAATGACTGTCTGTACCCGGGCGGGTATTTAATTCTTGGCATGCACGAAACAATTTTAGGCCCTTATTCGTCGATTTTTGAAAAAAAAGAACAATTTTATTTGAAAAAGTTATAAATTTCACGAAAACTTGGTTATACAATGAAGCCAGTAATTATTACTTTAAAACAAAGGTTTGCAATTACCTTAATGGTAATTACAATCTTAATTATTGTTTTTATGGCTACGGCTATTAATCAGTTCAGAAAAATAGAAAAATACAATCAATTATTAGATCAAACCATTATTCTTTCTGAACAGATATCTGATATAGACAGTGTACAAACCATTCTTTTTCAAAACCTACCTCGCGATATTATATTTTTTAAAACACAAAAAAACACGTTGCTCGACAATCTTCGCCAATCCATAAATAAAGCTTCTTTTGAAATCAATCATATTTCAAATCATTTCTATTTAAAAAATAATTCTCAAATCAGAATTAAAGCTTTTGAGCTTAATCAGCAACTTAAAAAATACCTCGAGGCACTTGATAAATATCAGTTATATACCTTTCAGAAAGGATTTGAACAATATGGTATTAATGGACAAATAAACTTACTGGGCGAAAAAATTATAAACTTAGCATCGCAAGACAAAGCAATTGAATTACAAAACAAAGTTGAGGAAATAATTGATTTGAAAAATCAATATTTATTAACAAAAGATTTTACTTTAATTAACAAAATAAAAATCAATCTTGAAGAAGCAAAGACTATAATCATTTTGTCGAATAAACCACAAAAAATAACCTTACTTACTTCGGTTGAAAAACTAGAAAACCATATTAACAATTTATTTGATCTCGATCGTGCCATTGGCTTCACATCGAAAGATGGCATTGCTGGCAAAATGAAATTGGCTACAGAAAATTATAAACTTGGTTTAATGGAGTTTCGTAAACTCATTAAGGCCGACATGAAACGAGCTGTAAACTGGGGTTATTTCTGGTTGGCTTTATTGTTTATGGTAACTTTAATTGATATCTGGCTTATCTATTACCGAATAAACAAGTATATTCACAAACCTCTGGAAAAACTATCGAACTTCCTTTCAGAAATGGTTCGTGGTAAGTTACCTGAAAAACTCCGATTTAAACGTAAAGATGAAATAGCACAAATGGGCCAGTATTTAAATAATCTGGTCGATGGTTTACACGAAAAAGCCCGGTTTGCTACTGAAATTGGTCAGAACAAATTATCAGTACATTACCAACCACTTAGTGAAGACGACATATTGGGCAATGCCTTAATTGAGATGCAAAAAAGTTTGCAAAAAGCCGAACAAGAAGATATTAAATACAAAAATGAAGAAAAAAAACGTATATGGACTAATGAAGGACTGGCTAAGTTTGGGGAAATACTTCGATTGCATAATAATGATATAAATATTCTATCGGACGAAACCATCCAAAATTTAGTTAAATACTTAAATGCCATTCAAGGCGCGCTCTATTTTATAAATGATGAAAATCCACAAAATCCATTTATTGAACTGATATCGGCTTTTGCCTACGACCGGAAAAAATATTTGAAACAACACATTGAAATTGGTGAAGGCCTTATTGGTACTGCTGTTTTAGAAAAAGAGAAAATTTTTATTACCGACATTCCCGAAAACTATTTAACCATAACATCGGGTTTAGGCGAGGCTCCACCCCGGAGTATACTAATAGTACCCCTAAAACACGAAGATAAAATTTTAGGTGTAGTTGAATTAGCTTCGTTTCAAATTTTTGAGCCTCATGAGATTGAATTTGTTGAAAAAATAAGTGAAACCATTGCCTCAACCATAGTTAACGTAAAAATTAATGCCCAAACAGCCAGGTTACTCGAGAAGTCACAGCGTCAGGCAGAAGAAATGGCAGAGCAAGAGGAAGAGATGCGCCAGAATATGGAAGAATTGCGTACCACCCAGGAAGATTTTGCCCGTCGTGAAGCTGAACTTCAGGGTTTAATTAATGCTGTAAATATATCGTCGATGCTGATGACACTCGATAGTGTCGGAAAAATAATTGAAGTTAATCAGAAACTTTTAACCTTCCTTCAAACTAAACCTGAAGAAATTATAGGTCGGTCGGTTATTGAATTTGTAAATCTAAACAAAGAAAACTTCGACTTACTTTGGGAGCAACTTTCACTTGGAAAAGTTAAATCGACCGAAAGCAAAATTCGCATAGCCAATGGAATTGAATTAATGGTAAAGCAAGTTTTTGCCCCGGTCTTCGACAAAAATGGAGTTCTTACAAAAGTACTACTCGAATTCATTGATTACACTGAACAACACGAACTTGAAAAGAACCTTGAACATCAGAATAAAGAAAACCAAAAACTTTATGAACAACTAAATAAACTAAATTTAATCTTAGACACTGCCTTTTTGCACTGTGAATTCTCGGCCAAAGGCGTGTATACCCATGTAAATGACAATTATTGTCGTATAGTAGGCTTATCACCAAACGAACTGGTTGGCAAGGGTTATCTTGAATATCTTAAAGACGATGAAAAAGAGCAATTTATTGCCATCTGGAATGAAGTACTAAAAGACAAACCGTATTCAGGTGTTTTAAAACGTACACGTCCTACTGGCGAATCATCATGGATTATGGCTTCTATCCTGCCCATTAAAAATGAAAAACAACAAATTGAAAAAATATTATTGCTGGCACAAGATGTAACCGAACGAAAACTAAAATATCAATTGCTTGAAGAAGCTAATAAAGAAATAGAACGTTTAAAAAAGGAAAGAAATTCTGAAAAATAAAGTTTTGTAATGGATATTTCAACTGTAGCTGAAATTACTATAAACGAATATCGTAGTATATTGAAAGCAATAAAGGAAGTACATGAATACGATTTTAACGACTTTGCTTTAACGTCGTTTAAACGTCGTATTGAACGTTTTATTACTATAAATCGCTTTATTTCTGTTGAAACATTAATTGCCAAACTTCAAAACGACCCCGACTACTTTAATTATTTTATAAAAGAAGTACTGGTACAATCAACTGAAATGTTTCGAGACCCTTCTTACTGGCGGTATTTACGCGATCATCTACTACCTCAGCTACTTAAAAATAAAAATAAACCAACAGTTTGCTTCCCAAATTGTGTTTCGGGAAATGAACTTTTTAGCTTCTGTATAATTCTTAAAGAAAATAATTGGCTTGATCACTTCCAGATCTCAGCTGTTTATTTCAACGAATTAATTCTTGATTCCATAAAACAAGGCAAAATGGATGCATCGCAATACGAAATAAGTGCTGAAAACTATCAGAGGTTTCAAGGAAAATCAGATTTTTCGAGTTATTTTAAAAAAAATGGCGAAAATCTAATTCGTGATATTGCTTTAATAGAGCAGGTAGCATTTATTAAACAGAACACAAATTTTGACTACTTGCCCCAAAACAATGACCTTATTATATTCCGAAATCAACTGATATATTACTCTCAACCCATGCACGATCGTATTTTAAAAAACATTTATCGTTGTTTAAACCCTAACGGTTTTTTAGCTATTGGTATTAAAGAACAAATCGGAATTATATGTCAGCCACTATTTAAAACAGTTAATGAACAAGAAAGTGTTTATACAAAAAATTAAAAAGCAGTGTATAAGGCAGTAATTATAGGCGGTTCAGCAGGTAGTTTTCAGGTAGTAGCTTCTATATTGCAGGCTTTACCTGAAAATTATAATTTTCCCGTTATTTTATGTTTACATCGTTTAAAACATGTCCGTTCTGGCTTCATGGAAGCACTTTCAATAAAATCGTCTATTCCTATAGTTGAACCATTCGATAAAGAACCCATAAAACCTGGAAAAGCATATCTTGCACCTGCAAACTACCACTTATACGTCGATCTGGCTAATAAATTTGCTCTCTCGACCGAAGAAGCCGTTAACCATTCACGCCCCTCCATTGATTTATCGTTTATAACAGCTGCCGAGGCTTATCGAAACAAACTGGTAGGAATAATTTTGTCAGGAGCAAATAAAGACGGAGCTTACGGAATAAAAAAAATTGCTGAGCTAGGAGGTTACACCATCGTTCAGGACCCTTCTCAATGCGACGTAAAAACTATGACCGAAGCTGCCCTACAACTTTATCCAAAACATCAGGTATTATCTATTGAAAAAATCATTAAATTTCTTATAAATTTAAAATGAATACTTTAGATTTGCAATACATTGAATTTTAGAAAATTAGTTTTTATGCAACAAAAAATACATAAATATTTAATATACATAATTTTAGCTCTTGTGCTGGTAGCATCATTCTTACTAGCTAACCTTCTTATTCAATTAATTTCAATTGGAAAAATCTCAACTAATTCAATCGTTTTTGTACTAATAAATATTATCCTTAACTTCGTAATGTTACTTTTTCTGTTCAAATTTTCAGAACAACTTGAAGAAAAAAAACAAATTATTGCCCAACTTCAAGATCAAATAAACGAATTACAAAAACCAACAAAAGCAGATACAGAAGAAAAAGAAGAAAAAGCAGTAAACATTGACGAGATTGTACAACAACTTATACCGGCATCGTTACAAAATATTACTATAACACAATTATTTGAAAAAGTTTTGGCCAATTTTGGTAAAGTTTATCAGCTAGCTTGCGGTATAGCATATATCAAAGACAGTGAAGGGTTTTTCCAACCTACAGGTAAATATGCCTACTATTCGACCGAGCCTATTGAACCATTTAAAGAAGGAGAGGGACTAACAGGTCAGGTGGTTAAAGATAAAAGGTCTATTTATATTCAACAGGTACCACCAAATTATATGCGAATAGTTTCTGGGCTGGGACAGTCATCACCTCGATATTTATACATTTTCCCAATTTTAAACACTAAAGACGAAGTTATTGCGGTGATGGAACTGGCATCGTTTACTGCATTCGACGATTCAATGCAACAAATCATAAACAAACTATCCGTGTTATTAAGTAAAATTATTGTAAAAATAAAATAAGCAACTGTTCGATGGCTATAAATAATACATACCATCTGATTACTATCTCAAAAGTGCGCAACATTGCAATAATAAGCGCTCTTATTAGTATCATAATTCCTGTATTGTGCTGGATTATTGAACTTACCATCTGGAAATCGAACATTACCCTTGAAAACATCTGGTTTATCCATTTAAAAAGCCCGGCATTATGGCTTGCCGATATTTTTCCAATCATTGTTGGTGTTTTAGTATACTGGCTGTATAAAGAGAAAATGCAGGTAAACAATAATCTGGTAAGTACCATTAGCCAGATGAAAGAACAAATGGATATTAATGCTCAATTTGCTAAAGCCATTGGCGAAGGTAACTATTACAGCGAATTTAAAATTGCAGGTCCCGACGATATACTAGGTCGTTCGCTACTTTTAATGCGCGACAACCTGCTCAAGAACTATCAGAAAGAAGCTGAACAAAATTGGATTGCCGAAGGTAAAGATCAAATCTCGAACATTTTACGACTACATAACAAAATTGACGAACTAGCTCCAGAAGTACTGGTCAAACTGATACATTATATTGATGCCATACAGGGTGCATTTTATGTATACGACGATGAAAAAAACAAACTGGTAAATGTAGCCACTTATGCTTATAACAGAAGAAAATATATTAAGCAAGAATTCTCAATTGGAGAAGGCTTAATTGGTGAATGCGCATTTGAAATGGACATCATTTACCGTACCGAAATCCCCGACGACTACGTTACCATTACCAGTGGCATATTGGGCGATAAAAAACCGAAAAGTTTATTGATAGTACCACTTATATCGGACGAAAAGCTTCAGGGCGTACTCGAATTTGCCTCATTGCGAGACGAGATTCCTGAACTTACCATAACTTTCCTCCGTGAACTGGGCGAAATTATTGCCCGTACCATATTCAACCTGAGGGTAAATGAAAAAACAGAACGTTTATTGCGCGAATCTCAAAAAATGACTCTTGAACTTCAGGAAAACGAAGAACAACTTCGTCAAAACGCTGAAGAAATGAGAGCCACTCAGGAAGAATTACGTAGATCGAACGAACAACTCGAAAAACAAATTAAAGAAGTTGAAAATGCACAAAAACGCATTAACTCTTTACTTGAAAACTCACGCGAAATTATAATGATATACGACGAGTATCTGAACCTTACCTACCAGAGTCCTTCGGTACAAAAAATACTGGGCTATACTTTCGAAGAAATGGATCATGGAAAATATTTCGATCGACTAACCCGAAAAGGTGAAATTGAGGTTCGGGGCATGTTTAAACAACTATTTGAAAACCCGCTTGAGGTAATTACTATTCAATACACATACATGAAAAAGGACGGCCAGAAAATATTTCTTGAAACCACTGGCCGAAACTTACTCAACGATCCAGCTATTAAAGGAATACTTCTAAACTCACAAGACATAACCGAGCGTAAACGAGCTGAGAAAGAAGAACGAATGCGCAGTAAAATGCAATCGCTTTCAGAGAACTCACTCGACCTTATCTTGCGTGTAAGCTTACAGGGGCATTTCTTTTATGCAAACCCGGTGGTGGAAGACTATTTTGGAGTTGAGCCTCGAAACGTAATCAATAAAACCATTGAAGAACTAGAGATGCCTGAGGAACTGCGTACCTACTTTAAATCGACCATAAAACAAATACGCTCGAAACCTGAAAAAATGAACCACGAAATAAAAGTTCCGCTTGTGCTTGGCGAAAAAATAATTAATCGAATTCTCAGCTTCGATGCAATTCCTGAATATAACGAAAATGAGCTGGAAACCATACTTTTTGTGGGACATGATATTACCGAAGCTAAACGTATTGAACTTGAAATACAAGAAAAAAATAAGAAAATTGAAGATAGCATTAATTATGCTCAACGCATACAATCATCTATATTACCCGACAATCGTGTAATTCGTGAATATTTTCCCAAGTCATTTATATTTTACAAACCCCGAGATGTAGTAAGCGGCGACTTTCCATGGTTCTTCCATCATGGCGATGACATATATATTGCAGCAGTAGACTGTACAGGACATGGAGTGCCAGGTGCAATGCTTTCGTTCATTGGTTACTTTCTTCTCAATAACATTGTTGATAATGACAAAGCTTTAAATGCAGGTGAAATTTGTGATTTATTGCATTACGGGGTAAGAGCCACATTGAAACAAGATCGTGAAGATGCCAGTGGGCGTGATGGAATGGATATTGCACTGTGCAAAATTAACATGAAAAAGAAAGAGCTTCATTATGCTGGTGCACACCGACCATTATATTTGCTACGAAAGGGTGAACTAATAGAATATAAGGGCGATAGAAAAGCAATAGGCGGTATACCTTTAGGTAAAAAAGAAGAACTACCTTTTACAAATTATACCATAAACATAATAAGTGGTGATCGTATCTTTTTCTTTTCCGATGGACTACCCGATCAACTAGGAGGACCTGAAAATAAAAAATACTCACCAGCCCGTATTCGGCAAATTATTCTTGAAAATTCCGATAATACTATGAGTCATTATTACGAAACTTTTGTACAGGACTTTGAAGAATGGATGGGAAATCGTAAACAAATTGACGATGTATTGCTAATTGGCATTGAATTTTAAATACATTTGCAATAATAATTTGAACTCTTAAATTTTTGAAGCATTAAAACAATTAGATAATTACAGATTATTTTTATAAATTTGAAAATCAAATATTAGTAAGCTATAAATTTGTCAAACTTTAATAAACAAATATATGTTTAAAGATTCAAAAGGGTTTCTGGAGTTTGTGTATGAATTTTACAAAACCATGAAAGCTCATGAAATTTCTCTGGTTTATGAAGGAGAAATAACTCATCAGATTACCAAAGCATTTACTTCGTTGGCCGAATCAAACATGGCAAAAGAAGAAGAGTCGGGAAGTGTTCAAAGAAAAGTGTTCCATGTCATGGTCGAATGTTTACAGAATATTAGTAAGCACGCCGACGACTTTGCCGATAATGATTTTCTATATTCCGGGCGAGGAATATTTATGGTTAGTAAAAACCAATCGGAGTATACGGTTACCACCGGAAATGCTATTGACAATTCAAAAATTCCGGAAATGCGTGAAATGCTCGAGAAAATTAACTCAATGAACAAAGAAGAACTTAACGAACTATATAAGAAGCAAATAAAAGAAGGACGTTTATCAGAAAAAGGTGGAGCAGGTTTAGGGTTTATTGACATTAAACGTAAAACAGGCCGACCACTTGAATATCACTTCTTACCTATCAGTGATAATCTTTCGTTCTTTCTTCTTACATCGTCAATACCAAGAGAATAAATATTAATTCGAAAAAATATATGGAAGCAATAAAAATAAAAGGCACCGAAGATACCCCTACTGTTATTCTTGATGCAGCCGAAAATAACTTTGAAATATCGGGTCGCTCGTTACCGGAAGATGTAACTAGTTTTTATGCACCCATACTTTCGTGGTTGAGCGAATATGCAAAAAATCCCAATCCTAAAACAATATTTAACTTTAAATTGGAATATTTTAATACGGCATCTTCAAAATTATTGCTCGATGTACTAATGAAACTCGAAGAAATGCATAATCAAGGTAAAGATGTTTTGGTACGCTGGTATTACCCCGAAGACGACGAAGATATGCAGGAAGCAGGAAACGAATACGCCGACATAGTAGAAGTTCCCTTTGAACACATTGCCTACTCGAAATAATCATAAAAAACCCACGCTTTCAAACTACTAATATATGAGTGAAGAAATACTAAGGGCACTGATGCAACTGTTTGCAATAATTGCAAAACAGGACGAAGGTGTTGAAAGTAACGAACGCGAATATGTAAAAAATTTCCTTGCCCAACATTTATCTGAAGAACAAAGTAGGGAGTATTACGCTCTCTTTGAAAAACATGCCGATTGGGGCGCTGAAGAAGAAAGTGATGGCGAGGTTAAGAAAAAACGTCTTACAAAAGTTAATGACTCGGTTCGCATTCTTGGTATTTGCAAAAAAATAAACAAAACACTCACTCAAAACCAAAAAATTGTTGCTTTAGTCCGAGTTTTTGAACTAATTAATTCAGAACGCAAATTTACCGAACAACGCATGGCCATTATCAATACAGTGGCCGAAGTTTTTAACATATCGCACGACGAATTTAAAAGTATTGAAAAATTTGTTATTTACAACAACCCCGACGAAATTAATGACCCACTTGTTCTGGTTATTAACGATAAAGAAGTAAATAACAACAATTGTAAACATATTAAAACTGAAAAACTTGATGCGGATATCTTTATTCTTCGCATTCCCAGTGTCGATTTATACTTCTTAAAATATACCGGTAATCAGGACTTATTTCTTAACGGACTGGCAATTAACAACAAACGAATTTATTTATTTGCCAGTGGCAGCACTGTTAAGCTTCCCAAAGGTAAACCCATTTATTATTCCGATGTATCGGCTCACTTTTTGGCCGATATCCATGCCAGTAAAATTAGTTTCGAAGTACGTGATGTTTCATACAAATTTCCCAATGGCGATTACGGGTTAAGACGTATCAATTTTTCGGAAACCCATGGTCGGTTGGTCGGAATAATGGGAGCCAGTGGAGCTGGTAAAACTACGCTGCTGAATGTGCTATGTGGTATCGAAAAACCATCGTCGGGCGAAGTATTAATTAATGGTATTAACTTACATACCCAGAAAAAAGAACTTGAAGGTGTAATTGGGCTTATTCCTCAAGACGATTTATTAATTGAAGACTTAACCGTTTTCGAAAATTTATTTTATGCTTCAAAGCTTTGTTTTAAAGATAAATCGGATGAAGAATTAACCCGAATGGTTAATGACACCTTATCAAGCCTTGGGTTGCTTGATAGGGCGAACCTGAAGGTTGGAAATATTTTTAATAAAACCATTTCCGGAGGTCAGCGCAAACGGTTAAATATAGCACTTGAACTTATTCGAGAACCTTCCATTTTGTTTGTCGATGAACCCACCTCAGGGCTCTCATCGCGCGACTCGGAAAATGTAATGGACCTTCTGCGCGAACTGGCATTAAAAGGTAAACTGGTATTTGTAGTTATTCACCAACCCTCGTCGAACATCTACAAAATGTTCGATAAAATGATAATTCTCGATACCGGAGGTTATCAGGTTTATAGCGGCAACCCGGTGGAAGCTGTAATGTATTTTAAACGAATCGATGCCCAGATTAACTCCGATGTGGGGGAATGCCCCACCTGTGGAACCGTTAATCCTGAGCTTATTTTTAATATAATGGAGGCTCAAGTAGTCGACGAATTTGGAAATTATACCGGTGTTCGAAAAGTACCTCCTCCTAAATGGGAAGAATTTTATTATCATAATTTTCCTGTCGAAAGAATTGAACCAGCTAAAGATGCTCCTCCTAAATCGCTGAACATTCCTAACTGGTTTAAACAACTTAAAATTTATTTTATCCGCGATTTTCTGTCGAAAATCAGCAACAAACAATATATACTCCTTAATTTATTTGAATATCCAATACTTGCATTCATTCTTTCTTATATTATACGCTACATAGCCGACCCTACTTCAAATGTCTATATTTTTAGAGAAAACGAAAATGTATCGATTTATATTTTCATGAGCATTATCGTGGCTGTATTTTTTGGACTTACAGTTAGCGCCGAAGAAATATTCCATGACCAGAAAATATTAAAACGTGAAAAATTCTTAAACCTCAGCAAATCGAGTTATTTATTCTCCAAAATTCTTATTCTCCTTCTTTTATCGGCTATTCAAACCTATACATTTGTAGTAGTAGGAAATACTATATTGGGACTAAAATCGATGTACTTTTCATATTGGTTCATTTTATTTTCAGTGGCAGTTTTTGCCAATTTATTGGGATTAAATATTTCTGCTTCATTCAACTCGGTAGTTACCATTTATATTATTATTCCTTTCTTAATGATACCCATGATGGTACTTAGCGGAGCTATGTTTAGTTTCGACAAACTTAACCGAAACATTTCCAGTGTCGATAAAGTACCAGTAATTGCCGACCTTATGCCAACCAAATGGGCTTACGAAGCACTTATGGTTCATCAGTTCAAAGACAATAATTACGAAAAATACTTTTACGATCTTGAAAAAGAAATAAGCAATGCCAATTTTAAAATTGTTTATTACATTCCTCAACTCATTAAACATCTCGATGCGGTAATTACCGAATTAAACACTTCTCCTAAAGTTGATAAAACCATTAACGATTTTTTGATTTTACGTAACGAAATACTTATACAAAAACAATTAGTTCCAATGGTTGAGTGTACCATTGACACATCGCTAACCATTGAAAAATTTAACCAGCAAGCAGCTATTAATACGATGGACTATCTGCTGGCACTAAACGAATATTATGAAAAAGTATACGATACCGCCGATAAGCGTAAAAACAATATGATTGGTTACCTGACTCAAACAAAGCCTGATGTGTATCGCAAGTTTTATGATACATACTACAACGAACATTTGGCCGACATGGTGAAAAAAGTATTTGAAAAAGAAAAGAATAAGCTGCTTATATATAAACATCGGCTTGTACAGCAAATTGATCCCATTTATCTTGACCCAATTCCCAATCATTATTTCGATTTCCGCACCCATTTGTATGCCCCACGAAAACACTTTATGGGTAAATATTACGATACTTATTGGTTTAACCTGCTGGTAATATGGACATTTACTGTAATTCTTTACATTACTTTATATTTCGACGTTCTCAAGCGACTAATAGAGTTGCCTGAATATATTAAAATGAGAAGAAAAAAATAGTTTATTTTAACTAATAAAGCATATGACAAAACGACTAATTATAATTGTATCCGTTGTACTCTTTTTTGGCATTACAGGTTATATTATTTACATAAATAGCCATCTGCAAAAAGATGAGAATTTATATGTACCATACGACGAGGTCAATAAAGGAGTAATGGATATAGAAGTAGAAGCCGTAAAAAGTATTACGGAAAATATTTCTTCACCTATTGAGATAGCTGCTTTAATAAAGGATCTGGGTATTCCTTTTAATAAAGACTATCTAGCACCTACTGAGTTTGTAGCTAATTATAGCACCAACTATGCACAAGCTTTTGCACTAGGCGTTTTCAGTGCTGATTTGGGTTACTTGAATATGTATAATAAAACAGGTTCTGTGATCGACTACTTATCGACCATTAAAAACCTGGCCGATGCGATAAATGTAGGCCAGTATTTCGATTTTGCCACACTGAAACGATTAGCCAGCAATAGCTCTAATATTGATTCGCTTAAATTTATCTCAGTTCACAATTTTAATCAGATTGATAAAAATTTACGTGAACGGAAAAGAGGAAACCTTAGCGCCCTTATTATTGCAGGTGCATGGCTCGAAGGCATATATATAACCATTCAGGTTTCGAAAATTAAGCCCGATCAAAAACTCCTGGAAAAAATTGGTGAACAAAAAATTATTTTAACCGACCTGATGACTTTGCTTACATCGTATGCCAAAGACCCAATATTTAAAAACTATGTCAACGAATTTAATGTAATAAAAGAAAAATTTGACGACGTACAAATAACATACGAACAAGGCGAACCTGTTTCAGTAGTGGAAAACGGAATGCTAACGGTAGTGCAAAAAGATAAAAGCATTGTCCACATATCGACCAAACAACTGAATGAAATATCGGCAGCTGTTGAAGCTGCTCGTGCCCGACTTATACGACAATAAAATTAAGAATTGGGTAGGGTTTATGAATAAAAACAAATTAAATATAAAAAGCATTCAAGCTGACGGGCAGCTAAAAAATCGGCAAAAAATGATATTCGGGTGTTTTTTAACAAATTTTTTCGGCTATGATGAATTATAATTCTAAACAAAATAGTAATATTGTCAAAGATATTTTTACTTTACTAAATATGCGCATAAACCAATTACATATATTCAAATTTAAGTCGTTAATTCTAATATTTTCAGTAGTAACAATTGCCTTTATCAAACCAGGTCAGGTATTTGGTCAATCGAGCTCAAAACTTGTTGAATTATGTAATTCGGTAGCAGGCGATGAAGTTACTTACTTAAAAGATTTTTATGTAGAACTCGATGCAGCAGGACCCGATGGTAAAGCTCCTGAACAACGTTTTACAATAGTACTCAGTAAAAATAATGAATACCGTTTTACCGTTTGTAATGCCGAAGGTTCGCAGGGTAAAGCAATACTACAATTATACGATGTATCAAAACTGTACGCCAGTACATATAATGCCCAAACAGGCCAAACATTTCAGTCATTTAACTTTCAATGTCAGAAAACCGGGGCTTATCACTTAATTGTTTCGTTTCTCGATGGAAAAAAAGGTTCGGCAGTGGTTATTGCCTCATTTGTACGAACATTATAAACTAATTGTTAATTTTATTAGTGGGTTGTACTGGATTCGAACCAGTGACC
>FQKF010087504.1_pt1 | contig 25395 bp, 20 predicted proteins | sample 1504521 | NCBI WGS metagenome assembly FQKF01 (sample SAMEA4475357, study PRJEB15587) | soil metagenome | biome: Soil; feature: Field | place: India | collected 2015-03-11 | depth 0 m
AAATGCAAATGTCTGAGCAAAAATCAGCCGCAGGGTGATTATTACTGGGGCACTCCGGCGGCAATTGTGCATGGAGACTCCATGCGAAAGCAAAACTGAATAGAGCAGTAAGCAGTAACCTGACCATTGAAGCTTGGTAGTTTGAAATAATTGGATTAGCTATGCCATAACACCTGGCTTTTGAGCATAATGCCGTAAAAGTTTGCAAAGGAAGCAAGAAGAATTTATTTTCAGGTGGCGCCTCTGCCAGATTTAACGGTTTGCAAGGGTAAACAACCGGTATTCATCCATCAGAAAAAGGCCTTTTTGCGCTGCTCGATGTTGCTGTCAGCCTTTGAGATAGACACGCCAAACAATATCGAACGCTGCCCGAGGTGTATTGTTTTGGCCAATTCTGGCATTTGAGCAGAGACCGGCAGCCTGCTTTTGCCGGTGTATATACTTTTGCGGGACTCGGTTGTTACGGGCGTTATGAAAAAAAGTGCGCTTTTTATAGGGTTAGTGGTCGGCCTGTTCGGAGGGTTGTCCGCACAGCCTGCGCGCGTGCCGGGGCAAGCGCTTTTTCAGCTGCAACCGGGCTATTCAGCGTCGGTGCTGGTACAGCGCATGCAGACGCAGCTGTGGGCCAGACGGGTCTCCTGTTCATTGGTGGCAGAAGCGATGAACATCTGGCTGCTGGCCGTAGACCCTCCTGAAGTACCAGAAATGGAGTTGCTGCAGTGGCTAAATGCCCAGCCCGAAGTGCTGGTGGCTCAATACAATCATCGACTCGAACACCGAGGAGAGGCGCCCGTAATCACCCCGGACGACCCGCTGTACAGCAGCCAATGGCACCACCGCAATACCGGCACCGGCGGTGGCCTGGCCGGTGCCGATTTGGCTTCGGAACAAGCCTGGGACATTGCCACGGGAGGCCTAACGCCGCACGGCGACACCATTGTCATTGCCATCGTGGACAGTGGCATTGACCCACAACACGAAGACCTGATGCCCAACCTGTGGCGCAACTGGGGCGAGATCCCTAACAACGGTATTGACGACGACCAGAACGGCTACGTGGACGACTTCCGAGGCTGGAACGCCCTTGCCCAAAACGACCAGATAAGCGGCACTTCGATGACCCACGGCACTCCCATCGCAGCCCTGGCGGGCGCACGCAGCAACAATCAAATAGGCGTTACCGGCGTGAACTGGGACATCCGGTTGCTCTTCGTGGCTGGCAACAGCACGGAGGCCACTATCCTGAGCTCCTTCGACTACGCCCTGCGCGCACGGCGGCGCTACAACGCCACCCAAGGGCAGCAAGGCGCTTTTGTGGTGGCCCTCAATTGCTCCTGGGGCATCAACGGCGGCAAGCCCTCCGACGCTCCCCTTTGGTGCGCCGCCTTCGACTCATTGGGCACTGCCGGCATCTTGAGCGTGGGCGCTACGGCCAACATCCCTGTGGATGTGGATGTCTTTGGCGACCTGCCCACCACCTGCCCCAGCGATTACCTCATCAACGTAACCAGCCTTACCCGCCAAAACCAGAAAGCGTCCAACGCCGCCTGGGGCGCTGTATCAGTGGACCTGGGAGCCTATGGCGAAAATGTCTTCACCGCCCGCCCCAACAACAACTACGGTACCGCTGCCGGCACCTCCTTTGCTGCACCTTTGGTGGTCGGCGCCATCGCCCTGCTCTATGCCGCGCCCTGCCAAAACCTCATTGCCATGGCCAAAGTCAACCCGGCAGCAGCAGCCCTTTGGGCTAAAGATCACCTGCTCCAAAGCACCATTCCCCTACCCGCCCTTCAAGGCATCACACTCACCGGCGGACGGCTGCACCTCTTTCACTTAATCAAAAGCTACGAAGACCGGTGCGCCTCTTGCGTGCCTCCTTTCGGTATTGCCGCTACATCTATTCTTAAAGACAGCATTCGCCTCTCATGGTCAGTTGTGAACGACTCGTTGCGCACCGACATTCGCTGGCGCGAGAAAGGCGCGGCAGCCTGGAACATGCTTCAGAACGTCAAAAGCCCATACACTATTAGCGCCCTCAAAGCGTGCACCGACTATGAGTTCTCGCTGCAAACGCGCTGCGGCGCCACAGACTCCAGTGCCTGGTCGCCCTCATATACGGCCATCACAGCGGGCTGCTGCACACCGCCGGATAACTTCAAGGCCACTTTTATCAGTCCTACCCAAGTTGTCCTGACCTGGAAAGGCCCTGAGGCGGCTACCGGGTATTCCGTCCAGTTGGCGCACCCCGACAGCACGATAAGCCATTTTGCAATCTCTGAAAATCGCCTGATGTTGGCCAATCTGTTGCCTTGCGCGCTTTATCGGATTGCTGTAACGGCACTCTGTCAACCCGACACAATTACTTCCAGTGCCACCTTTACTTTTCTCACCGGCAACTGCGGCCCCTGTTTGGACCGAAACTACTGCACCGCTGGCGCTACCAATGCCGACCAGGAGTGGATTGCCACCGTTCAGATAGGCCCCTGGTCACACCATCCTACACCCGGCATGGGCTACCACAACGCTGCCTCTGCAGTGGACGAAGTCCCCGTCCTGCTCATCGGTCTTCCGGTGCCCATTACGCTCAAACCCGGATACGCCGCTCAGGCCTATCGCGAGCATTTTCGCGTTTATGTGGATTACAACGGCGACGGTGATTTCCTCGACGCCGGTGAACTGGCTTTTGACCCGGGCTTTCCGGTAATAGATGCCGTGGAGGGCGTCATCACCGCTCCAGCGAACGCCCAGCTCGGGTTGACCCGCCTGCGCGTTGTGATGAAATACCGCGGCGTGTCGGGGGCACCGCCCACGCCGTGCGAACAGTTCGAGTTTGGGCAGGTAGCCGATTACTGCGCCCGTATCGAAGGCGGCGTAAATACCCAACAGCCGCTGCGTGCCCTACCGCTGCGCCTATATCCAAATCCCGCACAGGACCGGCTTTTTCTTGCCTGGGAGGGAGCAGTTGGTGAACACCTGCGCCTGCGCTTTTTCGACGCTGCCGGGCGGATTGTCTCTGAGCAAGGCGCATTCCTCGGCACCAATACGGCCACTTCTGTTGACCTAGCAGGGCTACCTGAAGGGCTTTTTTTTGTAGAAATAACCGCCTCAGCAGGTTCTTTTTGGGAGAAAATCTGGGTCAAACGCCGATAAAGCTAAATAGCGCTGAAGTAGCTTAAAGTCACGCCCACTTCGGGCGCGTGATTTGCAAATAGGGCCGCAGCAGAGCGCCAAAAGCGCGGAAAACGCGCTCTACCCCCGGCAACATGCTGCCCTCAAAATCAAGCGTCAGCCCACGCTCGGCGCAAAAGCGAATGGCCTCCCAATATAAGCGGTGCAGCGCGCCCGCAGGCGCCCCCTCATACACACGGCCGGCCACCACCACAGCAGCCCGCTGCTCATCGAACGCCAACAGCAACCCGGCCACATCCGCGCCGCTACGGCGGCAACGCGCCACCCAACCCGCTCCCTGCTGCTGCTCTCGCAAGGCAGCTACTAAGCGTTCGAACGGAACTTGCGGACGGCTTAAGCCCCGGCGCCGCAACGAGGCCCGATACAGGGCAAACAGCCGCTTGCCGTCGAGTGCAGCCTTTACCTCCACTGCCGCCTCTGCATTCCGCAAGTCGGTGCGTAGGGTGTTTTTCAGGCGGATATAGGTGTGCTCCGCGGTCTGTCCGGCAGGAATTTCGTAGGTATAGCGCGTCGTCAGCCGGAAGCCCGCCCATATCATGGGCAGCCCGTTGACCAAGTTGGGCAGGCAGTTCTGCCGGAAAAAAAGCGATTGCGGCAACCGCTTCACCAATTCAGCCAGTATGCGCTGCTCCTGGCGCAAGCGTTTGTGCGAAGGCCAATGCTCGGGCAAGGGTGCCCAACACGGCCCGGCATAGGTCGTGTAAGGCGGCAGCTGAACCACCAGCAGCCCCCAACGACGCGTGCGAAAGTAGGGCCAAACACCGCCCTCGGCAACCGCCGCACTCCACCCCGTAGGGCCGCAAACGGCGTCCAGCCACCAGGGCTGATGCGACAGCGGCACGGGCTGCCTGGCGCAGAATTCCCGATAGGCGTGTTGCCCGCCCTGCTCCGACATCATACTTTTGCTGCTCATCTTGTATTTCGCGCCAAAACTCGATAAATAAAAATGACCTTAGGCGATTTCATACGCTCCGTTAGCGACGACCCTCTACCGGCCACGTTCTACTTTTTGGCCTTGCCCTCGCTGGCCTTACTCACCAACTGGATAGCGGGCAAAGAAGCCCGGCAGTCGCCGTGGAAGTATTTTTATTCCCTACTCGTATACGCCACCTGCATTCCGGGCATCTTTGCGGCCTGCCTGAGTGTGTACCTATTTCTATTCCAGGGCGGCGGCAGCATCTTCAACGTCAACCTGATTACGCAGGTGTTGCCCATCCTGTCCATGATCCTGACGCTGAGCGTCATCCGGCAGCGCGTGTCTTTTGCTTACGTGCCCGGCTTCGGCAAGCTCTCCAGCCTTATGCTGGGTCTGAGCGTTATTTTTTTCCTCATGTACCTGCTCGACCGCACACGCATTATTGCCTTCGTTTACATGCCCGTGCAGTACCTGCTGCTCATTATTGTCGGCTCACTCATTGTGCTACACTACACCTTCCGGCAGCTGGTGCGATAACACGGCAGCAACGATGTTTTTTCTCATGAAAAGGCGTTAGCCTGAAATATGAGCACACCTTTTTTTCTGCTCCCAAAAAAGCATTGGGTATTCTTGAGCAGCATCTTCTGGGCGGCATTTGCCCTGCTTACCGGCTGCGGCGAAGGTTTGCCCAAACGAGCCGACATTTTTTACACCACCGACGATGCGGCCGTAGAAGTGGCGCGAGGTGTGGAAATTCTGTATTCCGACAGCGCCATTCTGCGCGTGCGCGTCAAGGCGCCCACGCTTCACAACTACCTGGACGTTGAGAACCCGCGCCAGGAGTTTCCCGACGGCATTCACATTGACTTCTTCACTCCCGGCGGCCTGCGCATCAACAGCACCCTGACGGCCCGCTTTGCGGTGCGCCAGACCGACAAAGGCCTCATCACTGCACGCGATAGCGTCGTACTCATCACCGCCGACCGCGAGATACTTGAGACGGAGGAACTCATCTGGGACGAAAACAAAGAACAACTGCGCACCGACAAGTTCGTCAAGATCACCCGCCCGGGCGAGATCATCTACGGCTTTGGCTTAGAGGCCAACCAGGATTTTTCTTTCTGGAAAATCATCGTGCCCAAAGGAACCATTAAGGCCGAACAGCTGGACGAGGCCCTGCAACAGTAAGGCCAAGGCACCTCAATGGCGCATTAGTCGCCCGACGTAAGGCCCAGAGTCGGCCATCACGCGCACGATGTAAGCGCCTGGCGGTAGTACATCGAGCGACAGGCGCACCAGGTCGGCCTCCACAGCGTACTCGACGGCACATCGCTGTCCACCAAGCGAGAAGACTTCTACGGAGCGAATGCGTTCGCCCGGTAAGAGGGCCGAGGCAAAATCCACGGCCGGATTGGGTGACCAACGCACGGTCCGCACAGCCGGCGCCTCCGATGCGTTGGTGAACACGGGGTCGAAGCGCGTGCCACTATTGAGTACCGCCTTCATGTTGGCCTCCTGCACAAAAGCCAGCACGTAGAGCGAGTCGAAGTTCGACGTCCAACCACTGGGCTGCGTATGGGTGTAGGAAAAATTGAACGAAGCCGAGCCGCCCGGCGCCGGCAAGGTAATATCCTGCCCATTTATGTCGGTGAGCATGGCACGAAACACGTCGTAATGCTTGCTCTCGCCGTTGGGCGCATTGTAATTCACTGTACTCTCCGCCACAGCCACGAAGAGTTTGTAATTGCCCGCCGGCACGGCGCCAAAGGTGCGCACGGTTACCTCAGCGGTCTTGGTCGGAGCGACACCACCTTCCTTCACCTCGATAGCAATAGGACTGGTTTTGCCCAGAGCGGCCTGAAGCGTCGCCGCCGGCAGCAACGGATTACCTGCCGGCACCAATGTACCGTTGAGAGCCACGCGCGGCGTCCCGCTGATGCCGTATGCATTGGCGCGGATGCTGTTTTGCGTTGGGTTCGATAGATAAAACACGCAGTTGTTGTACGGTACCGGCGGATGTATGGCTAAATGGTGAACATCCTTCGGATACTGCTGGATGAGCGCGTAAAACGCCGGATTGCGGCTAGCACAAATGGGACAGCGCGAGTTGGTGAAGTGCTCAATGAGTACGTACTGCTTAGGTTGTTGTTGGGCCCACAGGACTTGTGCCAGGAGCCAGGCGGACAGAAGAAGTAGTTTTTTCATGTTCACGAGAAGATGAATTTGGATGACAAGAAGAAGCAGCCCCCTCCTGGGTGGCTTGTGGACAAAGGTAATGCCTCGAGGCGAACAAACGCCATCAGAGAGGCCCATGGCTGTTTTATGTCGGGTAAATGCCTATTTTTTTTCCTCGATACCGTCTCCACCAGCCTCCTCCGTTATCTCTTGCCGAGTCTGAGCCACCATCTCTCTCGTAGCATTCATCAGCGAGGCGACAACAGCATCGGTCCATGGCGGGAAATTGCGCAACAGGCCGGCTATGGCCATTTGCCTCTCCTCTTCGCGCCCCTCCGCAAGGCCCTCTTCGCGGCCCAGGTCACGCTCATATTCCAGAAGTAGTCGCTCCAGCAGCGGAGCCTACATTCGCTCTAAAACTTCGAAGGACTTGCGTACCTCTTCCAGCACGAGTTTCAGGTAGGCCGCAAATCGTATCATTCATAGCCAGCAGTTTTGACGGATAGAAAAACCGGGACTGCATCAGCATGTAGTCGCGAAGTTCGGGAGTGCGGCGTCTTCTTCACCGAATAAGCGGTGCGACCGGTAAGTGCTGAGCCTGTTGCTGCGAGCTGTAGGCAAATTTATACGTCAGGTTCAACACGATTAGATATTTATTATACAGACCGCTCTTCCCGCGTCTCGCATAAAAATTTCAGCGGAGATGCGATTGACATCAAGGAAGTAGAGTTTAAAGGTAATAAATGCCGAGAAAAAACAGGCGCCACTCCTTGGGCAGGTCTCCTGGGTGGCTATTGCTGCAAGCGCTTGCTGCAGTAAACCTTGGATCGGACAAGCAAAAGGAGGCCTTCTCGACAGGTGTTTGTTATTCAAAGCCGAACCGCAATGGTGGAAAGCAACACTGCTGCAAACAGCATGCCCTGGTATTCGTTCGCAGAGCACACAACCACTGGGTATCTGAGGATTAAGTTTTTGTAAAAAAGCGGCGTCTCGCTGTTTCCAAAACCGTTCTAAATGAGGCTTTAAGGCTGTCGGGAGCAAAGAATGTGCGGCCCTGAGGTCGGCTCTTGTGTGTGCGGTGTGCTATTTTTAGGCCGCAAACGCACTGCTTATGAAAAGATTAGCCCTTACACTACTGACCTGCGCTGCCCTGTTGCGCGGCGCCACCACGGCTCAGGATAGCCGCTCGATGCCCGACAGCACGCTGGCGCCTTTTTACCACGGTGTAGCATCAGGCGATCCGCTGACCGACCGCGTTATTCTGTGGACTCGCCTGACCTTAGAAGAGGCCATACCTTCTGCTATACTCAGCTGGCGCATCGCCACGGATACCCTCTTTCAAAACGTAGTTCGCTCGGGCTTCGCAACCACCAGTGCCGACCGCGACTACACGGTGAAGGTGGACGCCTCCGGCCTCCAGCCCAACACGTGGTACTACTATCAGTTTGAATACAACGGCACCCGCTCCATCATCGGGCGCACGCGCACGCTGCCCGAGGGCAATTTAGACCGCCTGCGTTTGGCTGTTGTCTCGTGTGCCGACTACCAGAACGGCTACTATCACGCCTACCGCGACCTGGCCCTACGCAACAGCGTGGATGCCGTGCTCCACCTAGGCGATTACATCTACGAATACCCGGCAGCCTCCACGCTGCTGGACCGCAACCACCAGCCGGCCCATGAAATCATCACAGTGCAAGACTACCGCCTGCGCCATTCGCTCTATAAGCTGGACAAAGACCTGCGCCTGCTACACCAGCAGTTGCCCATGATTGCCGTTTGGGACGACCACGAAACGGCCAACAACGCCTGGACAGACGGCGCCCAAAACCACCAGCCCGACACCGAAGGCCCCTGGGAAGCCCGTAAACACGCTGGTAAACAGGCCTACATCGAGTGGATGCCCATTCGGGAAAATGCAACTGCCAACGACGAAATCTATCGCAAGTTCGCTTTCGGCAACCTGCTATCGCTCTACATGCTCGACACGCGCTTGGAGGGTCGCAGCCAACAGGTGCCCGCCAGCAGCCCGGAGATTAACAACCCGAACCGCACCATCATCGGCCCAAAACAGTTCGACTGGCTGACCAGCCACCTCCGCCAGGACTCGGCCCGCTGGATAGCGCTGGGCCAACAGGTCATGATGGCTCCGCTTCAGGCCTTCGGTCAGGTCCTCAATACTGACCAGTGGGACGGCTACCCCGTGCAGCGCCGAAGCCTGTACGACAGCTTGCTACAATACCAGAAAAACAACCTCATTGTGCTGACGGGCGACATCCACACGGCCTGGGCCAACGACCTGCCTTTAGTCAACTACTCGCCCGCCACCGGCAATAATGCCATTGGCGTGGAGTTTGTGGCCACCAGCATCACCTCTTCGAAAGTCTCTGTGCCGGGTGGGCCTACGCTCGTGCAGTCGCTCAACCCACATGTAAAGTTTGTGGACCTGACGCGCTACGGCTATTTCATCCTCGACCTCATGCGCGAGCGCGCGCAAGCGGAATTTGTCTTTGTCAACGACGTAAAAAGCACCAACTACACGGTAGAGGTCGGCCCGGCGTGGGCCACCGTGCACGGCTCGCGTCGGCTGAGCGCCTCTGTGCTTTCCACGCCGCCGCCCTACCCGCCGCTGGCGCCCATAGGTAGCGGCAGTGTTGGCGTGCGCCGCCTGAGCAACGTTTTGATCAGCTTAGTAGCAGCGCCCAACCCATTTGTCAATCAGGTAGTGCTGCAATTTGCGCTGCTGTGGCCGGAGCGGGTAACCATCGAAATCAGCGACAACGAAGGCCGCATTTGGCAACGCCGCGCCCTGGAGCATCTGCCGGCAGGCCTGCATCACGCCCACTTCGACGCCGCCGGCTGGCCAACCGGCCAGTACATCGCTACACTGCGCACCAGCAGCGGTCAGTCTTCGACCCGACTGTTGCGCGTTGGAGCGCCGTAGCCTGGCCGTTCTGGTACGGATTTTGGCGAAGGGCAGCCGCTGACTCAGATCGCTGACACCTATGAGATGCCTGTTGCTTGCCCCCTTACAGTATCCGTTCCTGCAGTCCATCATTGCCGGCTTAGAGGCCAATGGCGTCGAGCTGAAGGCTGTGGACTACCAGTCTTTCTTCTCGCCGCGCGTCAACGCCCGCTACAACAACTACACGACGCTGCCCATGCGCCTGCGTCGGCTGTGGGAAGAGCCCTACGTGCGTAAGGCGAATACGGAGTATCTGCGCATTTTCCGTGAATTTCAGCCCGACCTCGTTTTTATCTACAACAACCAGCTGGCCCGGCCGGCGCTAATGGAGGAGTTTAAGCGTTCGGCTAAAGTAGCGTTCATGTTGGGCGACAACCCGCTATACACGCCCTCGAACATCTACAATTTGCATATCCTCTTTTACGCCGACTATATCATCAGCCCGGATTCGCTGTGGTGCGAACAGCTGGCACAAATGGGTGTGCTTGGTATGACGTTCGATTGCTTTGGCTTCAATAGCCGGATTTATTACCCGATGGAAGTGCCGGAACCGGAACGGCAACGCTACCGCTCGGACCTTATCTATGTGGGCAGCGCCAGCAAGACGAACTGGGGCTACAAGCGGATGCTGTTCCTGGACCTATTCAAAAACTTTGATTTCAAAGCCTACATCAGCGGCAGCATGGAGCGCTGGTACGACCTCTTCCCGGGGGCAGCCAGCAAGATTGTGCCGCACGACCGCTTCGACGCGTCGTTCAACAACCTCGTGTATAACTGCAGCAAAGTGGCGCCAGTGGAGCTGGTACCTTCGTTGTTTCGGGGCATCCACGTTCGGGTGTTTGACATTCTAGGGGCCGGCATCCTGCCTTTATGCGAATACAGTGCCGATTTGGAGCGGGTTTTTGAGGGAATGGAGCTGCCGCTCATTAAAAACTATCGCGAAGCTGAGGAAGTGGCGCGGTTTTGGCTTGAGGATGAAGGACGCCGCAAGACCTGTGTGGAGGCGATGCGCGCCCGAGTTTTGGAGCGCTACACGCCGACGATGGTCATCCGGCGCATGTTGGACGCACTGAATTTTTCCTCTTAATCTCATCCTCCCTATCCTTAAGCGACTATGACACGCAAACTCGCTGTTTATTTTTTCTGGTTGGTCGTGGCGCTGGCCGCTACGTACTATTTGCCGGAGTTTGCGCGCACGCCGCTGTATGTGCTGATGCTCGTCGCCTATGCGCGCTCGTCGAATGAGCCGATGTGGCTGGCGCTGTTCCTGACCGTCAGCGATGGCTTCTGGGGCTTTTTCAACCCTTACGAGGCTGTTACGAAGTTATTACCTGGGCTGCCGGGGATTGAGTTTGAGCAGCTGTATGTGCTGGCAGCCTTCATCAAGTCACTTCGTAGAGAGGCGCCCGAGCCGATGTTTCACCGCGGGCTACTGCAGATGATGGGCATCTATATCATTTTACTGGTGTTGCAGGGCTATGCGGTGGGCCTATCGCCCGCGTTGAATGTGCAATTCCGCTTGGTGAAGTTTTTGCTACCGCTAACGCTGCTATACTCCATTCCGCGCTTGTTGCGCACAGAAGAGGATTATCGCGAGCTATTCTTCTATGTTTTTCCAATGGTGTTCCTGGCGCTTTTTGCGCAGGTATTCACGATTGCCACCAGCCTTACGCCTTCGCAGGCACTGGGCGTAATGAAGAAGGTTTGGTTTACGGTGGACGTAAAAAAGGGCTACACCTATCGAGGGTTTTACAGCGACAATAGCGTGCTGCTGGGCTATTTCGGCGCTTTTTATTGGCTGACGCGCCCGGGCTTTTTCGACCGGCGCTATTTGTTCGGGGTTATTGCAGCGGCGGCATTGTGTGTGGTGCTTTCAGCCACACGAGGGTGGATCATCGGGTTTTCGATATCGCTAATACTTTTCTTGGTTTTTGTAGAAAAATTGAGTCTGAAGCAGACCTTCTCGATGGCGATGGTGGGTACGCTGTCGGTCGTGCTATTGCTGCAAATACCGGTGATAGAAAAGCAGTTTTCTAATGCTTTTGAACGCTTTTCCACTATCCAGCGCTTGATGGGTGGCGACGTAACGGCTGGTGGGACACTCTCTCGCCTCAATGAGCGCAGCCCCCGAGTGATGGATAAGTGGAGCGAGTCGCCTATTTCGGGTTGGGGCTTTTCGGATGAATTTTTCAAGTACGGCGACTTTCATGTGGCCAACCAAAACATCCTGCTGCACGCCGGCATCATTGGAGCAATCTTGATGCTGGTATTTATATTGTCTTACCACGGTTGGCTTTTGCTGCGCAGCTGGCAGATGCCTGCGGGCGCGCCCTACCAGAAGTCGTTGCTGGTGTGGTGCACATTTTTCCCAGGGTGGTTCTTTATCCACTCCACTTCGGGCCAGAAGTTTGCTTTTTACGCCGACCCTACGGCTGGCATAGTGACTGGGGTGTACCTGACGCTGGGCGCCATCGCGTATCGGCTTTCCTTTAATCCTCCCTCGGGCGCCAAGGCTTAAGTTTTCGGACTTAAGCCCGACGCAACCTCATCCCCCCGCCTGCCTATTTTCATTTCAGAGAAAATCTCTAACGCACAGCGCGTTATGCACCAACAGAGAAAGGCATTGCAGGCGGAAAAGCCCATTCATTACGTCGTGTGGGAAGCCCTTCCCGGCGGCATGGAGTCGTACATCACGCGCTACACCGAGCACTTAGAGGGGCGGCGCCTAATGTACATTTACAGCCTGCGCCCGTCGGGCAACTATCTGAACCCGCGCCTCAACGGACATTTTTCCGAAGGCTCGCGCAACAACTGGAGCTGTTACACCGGCTTTTTTCGCTATACGCGCCGGCATCGCCACGACGTGTTTCATTTCATCAATAGCGGCCCGGTCATCCTGCTGCTGGCCCTGTTGGCCGGTGTGCGCAATCCGGTATACCACATCCACGGCACGAAATACTGGAAGACGTGGAAAGACCGCCTGTACCTGAAAACGGCCTGGCGCTTGGTGAGCCTGTTTCGCGTGCGCTATGTAGCCAACTCGCAGCATAGCGCGGCCATCTTTGAACGCGACGCGCTACCGCTCAAACCGCGCGTGGTGTACAACGGCTTTTCGCTTCAGCGCTTTTTGCAACACCGGCACCGAAGAACACACTTGCGACGCATGGCCTATGTAGGGCGACTTGACCCAGACAAAAACGTTCATTTAGCCCTCCGGCTCTTTGAGGAGTTGGCTGCCCAAAGGCCGGAAGTGGAACTGCACATCGCCGGCAGCGGTGCTTTGGAACAGGACATCCGCCAACAGGCGCAACAAAGCCCTTTTGCCGGTCGCATCTTTTTCCATGGCTGGATAGAGGATGTAGCGCGCTTCTACGCCGAGGCCGACCTGTTTGTCTTCCTAAGCGCCCATGAATCTTTTGGCAATGTGGTGGCCGAAGGGCTGCTTACCGGCCTGCCCGTGCTGACCAGCGACGTGCCAGTGTTTGAGGAAATCCACGGCGATGCGACTACCTTTTGCTTGGGTAGTCCCGACGATTATGCGCAAATAAGCCGGCGCTTTTGGGCGGCCATTGAAGACTTTCCAACACTGGCCCAAAAGGCTTATGACTCAGCCAAGCGCCTGCAGCGGCTTTTTGACATCGAGACCCATCTGAAAGATATCGAAGAAGTGTATGCAAACGCTTAGCCCGCCCGTCTTGTACTTCCACTCGGTGGCGCCGCGCCCTTTTGCTGGCTGGCCGCTGCGCTTCCTGACGATGCGCTTAGACCGCTTCGAGCAGCAAATGCGCTATTTGCGCGACCGCGGCTACCGGGCCATTTTCTTAGACGAATGGGCAGCCATGCGCCGGGGCGAACAGCCCTTAGACGAGCGCGCCGTATGCCTGACATTCGACGACGGCCTGCTGGACAATTGGGTCTATGCCTTCCCGATAGCTCGAAAGTACGGGATGAAAATCACCCTCTTCGTATGCCCGGAACTCATCGAAACGGGCGACCACGTGCGGCCCAACTTGGAGGATGTGTGGGAAGGGCGTTGCCGTTTGGGCGATCTTCAGGGACTGGGTCAGCTGTCGTGGGGCGAATTGTGCCGCATGCAGGCCTCGGGCTTGGCCGATGTGCAGTCGCATACGATGAGCCACGCCAAATTCCCTGTCAGCGACCGATTGCGCGGCTTCTACTACGGCGGCTTTGCCGGCTTTTATCCTATTTTAAACACCTATCCTCTCTCGGAAAAGCCCTTATATAGCCAGGACAAAGGCTTTGAGCAGCGGTTGCCCTGGGGGACGCCTCTTTTTGAGGAGCAATCGGCCGTGATTGCGAGAAGAAAGGTCGTCTCGGCGGCATTTATGGAAGAAATCAGCGGATTAGCGGAAAAATATGACCTGACCATTTTGGAGCATCGCCCTATCTTTGAGCGCAAAGCAAAGCAGATTTATCAGGACTGGAAATCTGCCGACAGCTTAGTAGTTAGCGAAGAAACGGAGGCTGAATACGGCCAGCGATTGCGCTATGAAATTGCATACTCCCGCCGGGTTTTAGAAGAGCGTCTTCAGAAGCCGGTACACTTTTTATGCTGGCCGCACGGCGACAACAGCCTGCCAGCGCATTTAATCGCCCTTGAGTCGGGCTACGTAGCCACAACGGCCGGCAAAATGACGACTGAAAGGCATCGACCCGACCGAATTCCTCGCCTTGGCACAGACTGGGGGGACATCCGCCCGTGGTGGATGTACCGCAAACTGGACTACAAGTTGGGCAGCCACTACGGCCGACAGCCATACTACGCGCTGTGGTGGGCCAACGAATGGAAGAATCGACTATTCTTGAGGAATTAGCTATGTTTGCCTATCTACATTATCGCCTCCAGCCCGACGCGCCGCCTGTACAGGTGGAAGTACTGAACAAGGTGCCGCTCAAGCAAGCGACGCTGCAGACGCTTTACTTGTACGCAGGCGCACAATGCCTTGAGGTGCTCGACTTACCTGACGACAGCCGCCTCTATCTGCTGGGCGACCCGGTCTTTGGCGACCGCCAACGGGCTGCCGGGCGCGTCACGGACTGGTATACCGGAGCGCTCAGCCTACGCGCGCTGCACAGCGAAGTGCGCGGCCACTACTACTGGTTCTTGCTCAAAGACGGTCTGCTGCGCTGCGGTACATCGTTCGGCGGCATCTACCCACTCTACTGGCAAAAAGATGGCAACCAGGTGTACGTCTGCACCTCGTCGTTTTACCTGGCCCGACGCCACAACCCAGGCGGGCTTAACCGCCGCAATCTACTGGAGCGCCTGCTGTTCAACTATTCGCTGTTCAACTCGACGTGGTGGACCAACATTCGGCTACTGGGCAGCCACCGCTGGCTGACGCTGGGCGCTGAGGGCGCACGCGAAGAGCGGGCTTTGGGCTTAGAAAACTACTTCGGACATGGCTTCCTCAGTGGTGCTGACGTGCTGGACGAACTGACAGAAGTCTTCGAGCGCGAAAGCCGGCTGTTCTTGCCGCCCGAGCCATTTGCGGTCTCGCTTACGGGGGGCTTCGACGGGCGCACGCTGGTGGCGGCAGCCCGGCAGGCATATCGCGACGACTTTTTCACCTACAGTTTCGGCATGCCGGGCGAGTCAGACGTAGCACTACCGGCCCGTCAATCGCAACAGCTGGGCATTCCTTACCTGCCCATCTACTTGGATGACGCCTATGTGCGCGAACACGCACTGCGCTCGGCCCTGGGCTTCATACAGCGCTCGGAATACAATGGCAACCTGGGCCGCCCTCACTACTTCTATGCCGCCGAGGTGCTGGCCAAACGAACGCGCTTCATCCTGACGGGCAACTTCGGCAGTGAGCTGTTTCGCGCTATGCATCACCCGGGTGTGATGATGACGCAAGCACTCATTCAGGTGTTCGAGACGCCCGACGACTCGTGGAAGGACTTCCTGCGTAAAGCCGCAGGGCGCCAGGTGGCCATGTACTTCCGAATGGAACTCGACTCGCTTATCAGCGACTTCGAGCACTTCCTGCGCGTACGTGCAGACATGGACATCAACCAGCAATTTTACTGCTTTGTCTTGGAGGAGATATTTCGCAAATACTTTGGCCCGGAATTGGTCATGCAAAGTCATGTGCTGTGCAACCGCACGCCTTACTTGTCGTTGCCTTTTTTCGAGGCACTCAATAAAACGGTGTGGTCGGGCCTGCATGCACGCCTGTTCGACAAGCAGAAGAACCGCCGCATGAAAGGGCAAATGTTTTACTCGGCCTTCTTGCGCCGCACCGACCAGCAACTGTATCACCTGCTGACCAACAAAGGCTACAGCCCGGCCGACGTTCTGGAAAGATGGCGACGCCCGATACTGGCTACCCGCGCGGCTATGCAAAAATTCTTCCGCAAAGAGGTGGGCGACTCCAATGCCGTTGAGACTTACTTCCGCCGCTATCAGCACGACCTGCTCAATTACATCCGCCCCGAAGACCATCCGGAGCTGCTACAGTCGGGCATCGCTTACCTCATGGAATCGGGCCTATCGCGCAGTGCCGTCTCGCTGGACGAACTCATCCATCTGTACTCCGTAGCCGCCGGCTGGACGGCCGCCGCTCAACCCGTACAACCGCTCGAACCTTCGCTCACGGTATGACCTGTACGCTCACATACCAGAAACCGAACGCCGACTTCTGGGCCGAATACGCCCAGCTGTGGGGGCAAAGCAGCCACCCGTCGCCCTTCCAGGCCCCGACCATCCTGCGTTACTACGCCGAACGGCAGACCGACGGTGTAGCGCTCTTCGCCGCCCGTCAGCACGGCCAGCTTGTCGGCGCCACCCTTCTGCGCCAAAACGGCGACCACTGGGTATTCCTCAGCGACCTGAAAACCGATGCCAACTTCTTCATCCTGCACCGTGACCTCAGCCCTCAACAGCAGCGCACCTATTTCGAGCAGCTCTTTCAGACCGTGCAGCGCGAAAACTGGGGCCTCATGCTCAACCACAAACCCGCGTGGGCCAGCTACATACCCGCTTTCGAGGAAGCGCTGAAAAACAGCGGTCTCTACAAGCTCAGCTTGGACTATTCGGTGTGCCCTATTGCCGAGGCAACTACGCCCCAGGCGCTCTTCGACGAGGTGCGCGCTTCCCAAAATACACGCCGAAAACTGAACAAGTTTGTCAAGCAAGAGCAAGGCTCCTTTGAAGTCCTCACCGACAATAGCGACCTCGACGGCTGGACCGAAGACTTTTGCAACGCCCACATGCTGCGCTGGGCACCCACACCCACCCCCTCCGCCTACCGAGATCCGGCGCGCCGTGAATTCCTGAAAAACTGCCTGTGCGCCTGGCAACAGGACGGCCTCCTAGTGCGCTTCGCCCTGCGCACCCCCACCGGGGGGCGCATCGGCCTCATGGCCGGCCTGCTGGAGGGCGAAACGCTCATCTACCATACACCCACCTTCCACCCTGAATACTCCCATGTCAGCCCAGGCCGCGTACTTATCTACTACATCGCCCAATGGATGGCCGAAAATGGCCTACGCCGATTAGACTTCGGCGACGGCAACGAACCCTATAAATACTACGTCGCCTCCAAAGATCAGGTGCTGCGCCGCGTGTTCGTCGCCCGCAAAAACAACCTACCCTTCATCCTGAAAACGCGCTTCATCCAAGCCGTGCGCGAAAATCCGCGCCTGTACGGTTTTTATCAAAACCGCCTCAAACCGCTGTACCGCAACCTGCGCCGAAATATCGCCATAGCCAGCCTGATTGTTGCTGTTGTAGAGACGTTGCATGCAACACCTCTACCCGATTACCCAATTGCCCAACTTACAACGCCAATCCCCTTTACTACACACCGCCCGTCTTCACCATTGCTGGCGTCCGCGCCAACGGTACCTATGCCTTCGGTCTGCTACACACCCCCCTGCTTTCGTAAACGGCTCAGCGCCAATTTCTTCACTCGTTCCACATTCCTCGCGTTATGAACACGATTGACGCCGTAAAAGACAAGCAGGTATGGAACTCCGACAATGTCATCCGCACGTATGCATCGGTAGCTGACCTGCAAAAGCCCGAACAGGCCATTCTAAACGCTCTGCGCGACCGACTGGCCAACTGGCGCATGCTCGACCTGGGCATCGGCGGCGGACGCACCACCGTGCACTTCGAGCCGCTCACCTACGAGTACCACGGCACCGACTACGCTGAGCGCATGGTGGACGCCTGCCTGCAGCGCTTCCCTAACGCCGGCCCGCGCACGCGCTTTTTTGTGCTCGATGCCACCGACATGAGTGGCGTACCCAACCAGTACTATGACTTTGTGCTGTTCAGCTTCAACGGCATTGACTGCGTGGCACCCAATGACCGCGAAAAGGTCTTCCGCGAGGTGCAGCGCGTATGCAAACCTGGCGGCTACTTCGCCTTCTCAAGCCACAACCTGCTTTACGTGCCGCGCATGTATCGGCTAAAGTGGTACCACCGCTGGCGCGAACTTCTCTATCAGTTCTATCGCATCGCCATGCTGCTGTACTACAACGGCTTGCCCGGCCAGTACGCCGACAAGAAGTTGGCCGTCCTGCGCGACGGGGTGGAGCATTTCTCCCTGAGCATCTACTACGTGCAGCCAGAGTATCAAGTGTGGCAATTGCAGCGTCTGGGCTTCCGCAACGTGCGCGTTTTTTCTTACAAAACCGGTCAGGAAATTGACCACTCGCGCCTGAATACGCTGGGCAACGATGCCTGGGTGTATTACCTGTGCGAGGTATAGCCTCGTGTTGGCTTCCCACAAACCGGCGGATATCCGTTCACCTTTTTCAAAAAACACCCGCTATGGCTGACGCTGCCCTGCTAACGACCGGCATACCTTCGGAAACCTTTTGGGAAGCCTACGAGCGCCTGTGGCGCAACAGCGCCGAACGCTCACCTTTTGAGGCGCCGCGACTGCTGCGCTATTTTGCCAACTGCACACCTGAAACAGTGGTAGCCTTTTCCTTCTACCAGAACGGCACCCTGCGCGGCGCAGTGCTGCTCAAAGAGCGCCGCGGCGTCTGCACATTTCTGAGCGACCTGAAGACGGATGTCAACACGTTTGTACTCAATCTACACTGCACCGAAGCCGACCAGCGCGCCTTCTGTTATGCATTGCTGGCAGCCATACGCGAACGACATTGGTCGCTGGAATTCAACAACCAGCCGCTATGTTCCAGGTATCTTTCTCATCTTCAGGCTGCTGCACGTGCCAACGGCCTGACCTGGACGCTTGTACCACATTCGGTGTGCCCACTTCTGACCGCCGACGCACCTGCTGAAGTGGAAAAGTATTTGCAAAGAAACCAGCGCTATCGCTACTATGCCAACCGCCTGCGCAAGCAAGCCGGCGCCACCTTCGAGGCCCACACCGACACTGGAGAACTGGAGGCATGGGTAGAAGCCTACTGCAACGCACACATGCAGCGCTGGGCAAATACGGCCACGCCCTCCGATTTGCGAAACCTGCGTCGGCGCCAGTTTCTATTGGGTTGCCTGCGCGCCTGGTACAACGACGGCCTGGCCGTACGCTTCTCGCTGCACCTGCCCGACGGAAAACCCATCGCTTTTGCCATCGGGCTAATGCAACCGCCAGCGCTGGTCTTTCACGCCACGACATTCGACCCTACCTATGCCCGATACAGCCCGGGCAAGGCTCTCATCTTCTACATCGCCACCTGGATGGCTCAAAACAACCTCTCGACACTGGACTTTGGCGACGGAGACGAACCCTACAAGTACGACGTAGCCAACAGTGAACGCCCCTTGAGTCGTCTGTTTGTTAGCCCACGCAAACGTCTTGCTTTCCGGGCTAAAGCCCGCTCGTTCCAATGGCTGAAAGCACACCCGCGTGTAGAGAGCATCTACCGGCTCAAAATGAAGCCATTAGCGGCTAAGTTAGCCCTGCTGCTGCATGCTCTCCAGGAGACGATGGAGGTGTTCTTAGCCGGTCTCTAAAATCGCTCCTAATCCTATGCCACACCTTGCCATTCTGCAAAACGAAGTGCCTGATGACCACCTCCTTTGGGTGCATGCTTGCGCTGAACGCGCCAGCGAACTGACATGGGAAGTGGTGGACATTACGCGTGCTGACTGGCTCGAGCGCATGCGCCGGGGCCATTTCGATGCCATACTGGCCACGCCGCCGGGCTGGAATACAGCCTTTCGCATCCTCTTCGATGAGCGGCTGACCATTTTGCACCATGTGCTGGGCATCCCGGTCTATCCGTCGTTTGAGGAAATTCAAATTTACGAAAACAAAAAATACCTGGCCTACTGGCTGGAGGCGCGCGGCATTCCGCACCCCAAAACACATGTGTTCTATCACCGTGATGAAGCGCTTGATTTTCTTTCTCAAGCCTCTTTTCCATTGGTGGGCAAAACCAGCATCGGCGGCGGCGGCAGCGGGGTAATGATTTTAAAAAATGAAAAAATGACTCGCCAGTATGTGGAAAATACCTTTTCGGGCCGAGGGGCATCACTCCAAGTAGGGCCTAAATGGCGGAAGAAAGGCTTCCTGAGGCGCGCCCTGCGCAAACTGCTGCGGCCGCAGGAATTGCAGCAAAAACTGCAGCAGTACCGCATTCAGCGGGCCGAAGTGCAGAAGGATTTCGTCATCCTACAAGCCTATGTACCGCACGATTTCGAGTGGCGCGTGGTGCGGATTGGCGAGTCTTTTTTTGCCCATAAAAAACTCAAAAGGGGCGACATGGCCAGCGGCAGCTTGCTGAAGGGCTACGACAATCCGCCGTTGGCGCTGTTCGATTTTGTAGAAGCCATTACTGAGCCGTATGGCTTTCTTTCTCAGGCAGTTGACCTATTCGAGGCACCCGACGGCAGCGGCTATTTGGTCAATGAAATGCAGTGCATTTTTGGCCAATCCGACCCGTATCAGATGCTGGTGGAGGGTCAAATGGGCCGCTATCGGCGCCATGATGGGCACTGGGTGTTTGAGCCGGGCGATTTCAACCGGCTTGAGTGCTTTGCCCTGCGCGTAGAGCACGTGCTGCAATGGCTGCAAGAGCACAAAGCGGGGGTGTGCGCATGAGGGTATTGTTTGTGTTCAGCGGCAATTTCAAGGCCTTTCCGGTGTCGCCATTCACCCACGCGCAGGCGGAGTCCTTGCGGGCGCGCGGCATCGATGTGGACTACTTTCCCATTCGGGGCAAGGGTTGGAAGAACTATTTGAGAAACATCGGCCCATTGCGCCGGCATTTGCGCGCGCAGCGCTACGACCTCATCCACGCCCACTACTCGCTGTGCGGATGGGTGGCTGTACTGGCCTCGCTGGGGCGCGTGCCGGTGGTGGTGTCGCTCATGGGTGACGACGCACAAGGCACGTTCGTGGCTCCCGGGCGCATCGAGTGGAAGAGCCGCATTCCGATACTGATGACGCGGCTGTTGCAGCCCTTCGTGCGGGCAGTGATTTCTAAGGCACCCGACCTGGCGCGGGTGGTGTGGCGCAAAGGCATTTCGCACATCATCCCGAACGGCGTACGGCTGGAGCTATTTCAGCTCATGCCCGGTGGCTGTCGCGAGGCACTGGGCCTGCACCCGGAGCGGCAGTACGTGTTGTTTTTGGGCAACCCCGAAGACCCGAACAAAAACATATCCCTGGTGCGCAAAGCCGTGCGCCTGCTCGACCGCCCCGATGTGGAAGTGCTGGCGCCTTACCCGGTCAAGCACGAGCAAGTGGTGCAGCTGCTCAACAGCGCCGACGTGCTGACGCTGTGTTCGTTTGGCGAAGGCTCGCCCAACGTCATCAAAGAGGCCATGGCTTGCAACTGCCCCATTGTGAGCGCGCCAGCGGGCGATGCGCCCTGGGTGATGGGCAACACACCAGGCTGCTATGTAGCCAGTTATGAGCCGGCCGATTTTGCGGACAAGCTGCGCGCAGCGCTCCAGTTCGCCCGTGAGCAGGGCCGTACGCGCGGACGTGAGCGATTGCTGGAACTGGGCCTCGACGCCGAAACGGTGGCATGGTACCTCGAAAACGTCTATCGGGAGGTGTTGGGGTGGCCGCCCGGCGCTCGTCAATCTCAAGCACAGACAGCGCAACAGGCTGCTCACGAACGCTAACAGAGTATTTCCCACTCGCTTTCTGATAGCAGCACCTTCTTTACAGGGGATGTCGTGGCTAAGGTCAGCTTAGTGGCTTTCCACCTCCTTTTATTTCCCACGAGACGCCTCTCGGGCTTGTCACGCAGGGCTGGCGTCGCCGCTGAAGGTTTTCACTGTTGGAGGCATCGACAGGCGACATGGCTGTACTTGGGCCGTGCGACTCGCCCTGTCTTTATTTGCCCTCATCGCCCGTGCGGGGGTTTCGTAGCTATGATGACGTGCACACAGGTAGCGGAGAGTTGTTCGCCCATCTTTGGCACCAGGCAACGCTTTGCCTTCTCATACGACGACCTAAAGGCGGCTAATGCCTCCAGAAGGGGCGACTACCACGACGCGCACTGCCGCCAGATGGCATTGGAGACGCCGTTTGTCCCGGAATGCACAGCCGTCAGGTAGGAGACGGCTAAGACGCTGCCGAAACTCCGCTGAAGATTAGAGAGACTCAAAAAGCCACTCAGCGAGCAGTTGGCGGTTGCGCGGTTTTATCAGACGGCGCTGGTCCCAGGGGTTTCGGATGTTGCCCAACTCCACATATACAGCGATGGGGATTTGAGTTTCGCGCAGTGTGAGCAATCCGCGTGAGGTAACGGAGCCTTTGTAGTTTTTGTGTGCCCGGTAGCGCGAATATTTAACCTGCATCACGCGCTGCATATTGAGCGCTAGGACTTTACTTTGTTCGCAGCCGGGTCGGTAGTAGAAGAAGACATCAATTTCCTGGGTTTGGTGGCGCGAGTCCACGTGGATTTCGATGAGGGTTTGCTTTTGGGCTCCCGATTTTTGGTGCGCTTCGGCCAGTTGGTTGACCAAGGTGGTGCGCTGCAAGAGGCGCTCCTTCTGGTCATACGGGATGGGCTGGTCGCCCCAGACGACCTCGTCTTTGTCGCAGGGTAGGAAGGCGTCATTTCGGATGCCGTCATTGTTGTCGCGCACGATCATGTAGGTGGTGGCGCCGTGGCTGATGAGTAGGCGGGCCAGTCGGAGCGAGACGTCGTAGGCGTACTCATCTTCGCACAGGGTGTGTCCATCGCGTTTGCCCTCAGCGCCGACGTCGGGGCCTCCGTGGCCGCTGATGATGTAAAAGACCTGTCCTTTGAAGCGCTGGCTGAGCAGTGGCACATGCTGATGCGCCGGGCCGAAGAGGGGGAAGATGCGTTTGCCGGAAGCGGCAGCAGTGGCTTCCTTTTTCATTTCGCCCGCCAGCGCCGGTGGAGCAACGCTGGCGGCTGCAGCAGCCGGCTGCTCGTTGCGACAGTGAAGTTCGTGCCAGGGTACCCAGAGCTCTTTGTCGTCTAAGAAGCTGCGGTCGCGCAGACCTTTGGCAAGGGCCTGTTTATTGAATTCGACGATGCTGCTGGCTATCTGCCAGCTGTCAATGCCCAAGGTAGAGCGCACGGTTTTGCCGTCGTAAGCAACAATTTGAATGGGCAGGCGATAGGTCGTTTTGGCTTTCAGGCGGTAATCCTCCCGGAGACTGTTGATGTGGAAGAACTCGGTGGCGTTGCAGGTGTAGCCGTCCAAGCCGAAACGGGCCAGCAAATCGGGCACGGTCTCGCCCGGCTGGGCAACAGCCTCCACGTAGCGCACATCCACGACGCGCGCGCGGGTGGCGGCAGCTGCTTTGGGCTGGCTCATAGCTTCTGCATACAGCAAAAACAGCAAGGCGAGCGCTCCGAAGAGTCGCGCCAGCAGCAGTTGTGTGAGGATGGCCCGGGCTTGCATTCAGGCAAATATGAAAAAAGTTTTGAGTCTGGTGTAAAGGACGGACTTTTGAGCCCAAAGGCGTGCCTTTTGTTGCGCAGGGCGTCGCTTTCGGAGGCATTTTCTCATCAAAAACAGAATAACCGCCATGGCTGTGAGCAAGAAAAGTATTCTACAAAAATACGCCGCCTATCGTCAGCGCGTGGAGGCGCTACTGCGTTTGATGGAGCCTTACACCGATGCTCGGCTCAACCATGCACCGGCGCCCGGGAGCTGGCCAGCCATTCAGGTGGCACATCACCTGCTGCTGGTGGAGTCGCTGGCCTTGCGCTATGTGGAGAAGAAATTGAGCTTTCATCCCGATTTGCGCAGAGCGGGCTTTCGGGAATGGCGTAATTTAGTGGTTTTGCAGGTGTATTTGCGCACACCGCTCAAGTTTCGGGCGCCCGATGCTGTGGGCGAGCAACACTTTCCCGCTTTTGCCACATTAGCCGACACGCGCCGGCAGTGGGAAGCAGTGGGCGCGGCATGGCAGGCCTTTTTGGAGAAAATGCCGGAGGATTTATGTGACAAAGCCGTCTTCCGGCACCCTATGGCGGGCCGGCTGAGCTGGAGTGGAACGTTTGCTTTCTTCCGGGCGCATTTGGAGCGCCACCGTCGGCAGCTGCTCCGGGCGCTGCAAGCAGGGTAAGAAAAGACAGAGGCCCTCTCCGGCACCGCGATGCCGGAGAGGGCCTCTATTGAGAGCACTACTGCTGTGGCATTAGGCGATGGTCTCGCTGGCCACTGCGGCGAAGAGATATTCGCGGTTCATGCGCGCGATGTTGCTCACGGAAATTTCCTTTGGGCATTCGGCTTCGCACGCCTTGACGTTGGAGCAACGGCCAAAACCTTCTTTGTCCATTTGCACGACCATGCGCAGCACGCGGCGTTTTCGCTCGACCTGGCCTTGTGGCAGCAAGGCCAAATGGCTGACTTTAGCCGCCGTAAACAGCATGGCCGAAGCATTCGGGCAAGCAGCTACACAGGCGCCACAACCAATGCAAGCGGCAGCGTCAAAGGCGCGGCTGGCTACTTCTTTTTCAATGGGTATGCTGTTGGCCTCGGGCGCCTGGCCGGTGTTAACGCTGATATAACCGCCGGCCTGAATAATGCGGTCGAAAGCCGAGCGGTCTACCACCAGATCACGAATAACCGGGAAGGCCTTGGCGCGGAAGGGCTCAATGACGATGGTCTCGCCGTCTTTGAACATCCGCATATGGAGCTGGCAGGTAGTTGTGCTTTTCAGCGGGCCGTGCGGGCGTCCGTTGATGACTAAAGAACAGGTGCCGCAGATACCTTCGCGGCAATCGTGTTCAAAGGCGATGGGTTCCTCCTTCTGGCTAATCAGTCGCTCGTTGAGCACATCGAGCATTTCCAAAAAAGACATGTGCTCGTTGACGTTGTCGAGCTGGTAGGTAACAAATTCGCCTTTGTATTTGCCGCCCTGGCGCCAGATTTTGAGCGTGAGTTTCATAGCGTTGAGAGTCTTGTTTTTAGCAAAGGATTTTGCCGTGGTTGGCGTCTTTTTCAATCTGGCCATTATTGGCCTTTAGTGTTCGACGGAGCAAGTTATTTGTAGCTGCGCTGTGCGATTTCGACTTCTTCGTAGATGAGCGGTTCTTTGTGAAGGGTAGGTTGTTCGCCTTCACCGCGCCATTCCCAAGCGGCGACGTACTTGTAGTTTTCGTCGTCGCGCAGGGCTTCGCCATCGGCGGTCTGGTATTCTTCACGGAAATGACCGCCACAGCTTTCGTTGCGGTGCATGGCATCAATGCACATCAGTTCGCCCAATTCGAGGAAGTCCGCCACGCGCCAGGCTTTTTCGAGTTCGGGGTTGAACTCATCGGCGCGACCGGGTACATAAAGGTTTTTCCAGAATTCCTCCCGGAGGGTTCGGATTTCGCTGATGGCCTCCTGCAATCCTTTGGCGTTTCGAGCCATACCGCATTTGTTCCACATAATTTTACCTAAGCGGCGGTGCAGGGACTCGGCACTTTCCTTGCCACCGATGCTCATCAGGCGGCGGATACGGTCGGCCACCTCCTTTTCGGCGCGCTCAAATTCGGGCAGGTCTGTAGGGATGGGGCCGGTTCGGATCTCCTTGCTCAGGTAGGCACCGATGGTGTACGGCAGCACGAAGTAGCCGTCGGCCAGCCCTTGCATGAGAGCGGACGCGCCCAAGCGGTTAGCGCCATGGTCGCTGAAGTTGGCTTCACCGGCAGCATAAAGGCCGGGGACGGTGGTCATCAGTTCGTAGTCCACCCACAGGCCGCCCATGGTGTA
>FQKF010001019.1_pt1 | contig 25348 bp, 26 predicted proteins | sample 1504521 | NCBI WGS metagenome assembly FQKF01 (sample SAMEA4475357, study PRJEB15587) | soil metagenome | biome: Soil; feature: Field | place: India | collected 2015-03-11 | depth 0 m
GGCGATATTTATGAACTAATTGATGTTTATCCCACTAAAATGCCGAAAAAGGAGATTCCCTTCAGTCCACAAAAAATACGCAATTTTATAGGAATTAGCATTAAGGATAAAGAAATTTTAGAGATTCTTAATCTTCTCGATATTGAGACAAGCAAAGATAAAGAAAAGTATTTGGCTAAAGTACCAACACACAGACACGACCTTTCAATTGAAGAGGACATCGCTGAAGAGGTTTCCAGAATTTATGGATATGATAAAGTTCCAGCAGAACTACCTCAGTATCTTAAACCTGTGAGAGAAAATTATGAACTTGCCCAAAGAAGAAAAATTTTATATAAAATCAGGGATTATATGATTACTTTGGGCTTTAGTGAATCACTAAATATGAGTTTCACGTCTCCAGAAGATTTAAAAATTCTGGAGATACCTGAAGATGACCAGAGAAGAAGAGTGGTTTCTCTTATAAATCCTTTAAGGCAGGAAGAATCAGTGATGCGAACAATGCTTACTCCTACACTTTTAAGAAATATTGAGAGAAATTCATCAAGAGGAATTGATTACATTAAATTATTCGAAATTGGAAGAGTATTTATTTCGCAAAAAGATACTGCACTACCCTATGAACCAAATTACCTTGCAATGGTATCAAAGAAAGAGGAACTTAAATCACCTTTTAATGAAGATAATTATGATTTTTATGCGCTGAAAGGCGTTATAGAGGGTTTAATTAGACATTTCAAGTTTAATGATTTAGTCTTCAAGAGGTCTTCTGAGACTTTCTTACATGCTGGTCAATCAGCAGATATTTATCTTAATGGAGAAAAAATAGGTTTTATCGGGGTTTTATCTCCCAAAATACTTACAAAGTTTGACTTTAAAACGAAGCCCTATATTTGCGTTGCTGAATTGAATCTTGAAGAGATAATCAAAGCTCTAAGTTTGCAGAGTTCCCTCTCCTATAAGCCTTTTTCTAATTATCCCCCCATAAAAAGAGATATAGCAATACTGGTTTCAGCAGACTTTGAAGCACAGAAAATTTTTGAAATAATTAAGGAATTTGGAAGTGAGTTAATCGAAGATGTATATATTTTTGACCTTTATAAAGGTAAAGGAATTCCAGCAGGAAAACAAAGTGTAGCTTTTCGTATTACCTATAGAGCTTTTGATAGAACACTCACATCAGAAGAAGTAGATTCTATCAATTCAAAATTAGTTGAGAAAATATTATCTGAACTAAAAGCCGAGTTAAGAACCTAATTTTACCCTTTTATAATTCTGCTGTTATGAATTATTGATGATATATTAAGGGGAAAATGCCCATCTATTGCCTAAACTATTAAATTAATGTTAGATTTTAATATATATCTTTTAAGAGGAGGTTGAGTATATGCACACATTGAAGACCCTTGTTTTAATGGTTTTTCTTACAGTATTCTTTATTTTTGCAGGTTCATTAATAGGAGGAAAGCAAGGCGCAACAATTGCTCTTATAATGGCATTAGGAATGAATTTTTTTGCCTATTTCTTTAGCCATAAAATTGTTCTTGCTATGTATGGTGCAAGAGAGGTAGCAGAATCTCAGGCACCTGAGCTATATGGTATAGTGAGAAGGCTTGCTATGAAGGCTGGATTACCAATGCCTAAGGTCTATATCATAGAATCTGAGCAGCCAAATGCTTTTGCTACTGGAAGGTCTCCTAAGCATGGAGTTGTTGCTGTTACAACAGGAATAATGAGAATACTTTCAAGAGAAGAATTGGAAGGTGTTATAGGACATGAACTTGCCCACATTAAACACAGAGACATTTTAATTAGCACAATTGCTGCAACTATCGCAGGAGCTATATCATATCTTGCTCAGATGGCCATGTGGGCAAATATTTTTGGTAGGCATGATGATGAGGAAGGAGGACATCCTATTGTAGCTCTTTTAATGATGATAGTTGCTCCTTTAATTGCTATGATTATTCAGCTTGCAATTAGCAGAGCAAGAGAGTATGCTGCCGATGAAGAAGGAGCAGAAATTGCAGGAAATCCTCTCTATCTTGCCAATGCTTTGAGAAAGCTGCATTATGCTTCACAGGCAATTCCTATGGATGCAAATCCAGGAACAGCTCATCTATTTATTGTAAATCCTCTTTCAGGCAAAACAATGATGAAACTTTTCAGCACTCATCCGCCAATCGACGAAAGAATTGAGAGACTTGAATCTATGGCAAGGAGTAGGTAATAATGGCACAGGTATTGATTTTGATGGGAAGTGACAGTGATTTTGATACGATGAAAAAGGCCGCTAAGGTTTTAAAAGAATTAGGTGTTTTCTATGAAATTGATGTTTGTTCAGCTCATAGAACCCCAGACAGGGCTAAAAAATATGCTGAAGAAGCAGAACAAAGAGGAACAGAGGTAATAATAGCAGGGGCAGGTATGGCAGCCCATCTTGCAGGCTTTATTGCTGCTCACACCACTCTTCCTGTAATAGGTGTTCCTTTAGCAAGTGGAGCTTTAAATGGGTTTGATGCTCTCCTTTCTACAGTTCAAATGCCACCTGGTATACCTGTAGCAACAGTAGCAATAAATGGAGCTGAAAATGCTGCTTGGCTTGCATGTGAGATATTATCTTTGAAATATCCTGATATAAGAGATAAAGTGAAAATAAAAAGAAAGGAAATGTACAATAAGGTTTTAGAAAAATCAGAAAAGATAAAAAAAGAAATCGAGGTTAAATAAGATAGCTAAAATTTACGGATATACAACTGGATTAAAAAGAATAATAATTAATCAGTTAGAAAAGCTTTACCGAAAAAGGCAGCCCTTAGAATCAATAGTAACTTCAGAGTTTGCAAAATCTCTTTGCTCTTTATCTTATGAGATTAACAGGCAGATAGGTGTTTTAATTGATAGAGCAGGGAATATAACTCATCTAATCATTGGGACTGCCCATTCGGTTTTAATCCCTGAACTTGATAATTTTCCTCTTGGTAAGAAACCTTTAAGAGGTTTGCGTTATGTCCATACTCATTTACATAAGGAACTTCCCGATAGAGAAGACATTGCCGATTTAAGACTTCTCAGATTTGACTTACTTGCTGTCATTACTCATGATAAAGGTCTACCTGAGGAGATTCATATAGTTCATCTTCTACCTTTTGGTAAAGATAAACAATTTGAGCTTTTATCTTCAAAATTTCATACATTAAAATTTAATTTTAAAGAATTTATCAGAAATCTTGAAGAGGAAATGGATAGAATAAGAGCCATTGATACCTCTGACAACAGAGAGAGAGCTATTTTAATAAGTGTCTCTACTGCTCCTAAATATATTTTGGAAGAACATATGGAAGAGTTAGAAGAACTTGCAAAGTCTTCAGATTTAGTTGTTCTTGATAGAGTAATTCAGAGGGTTAAGGAGATAAATCCTAAGTATCTTCTAGGTGAAGGTAAACTTAAGGAATTAATAATAAAAGCAATGGATATAGGAGCAACTATTTTAGTTTTTGATCAAGATCTAACTCCCTCTCAGATAAGAGCAATTGGTGAGATGACAGAACTTAAAGTGATTGATCGTAGTCAGCTTATTCTTGATATATTTGCAAAAAGAGCCCATTCAAGAGATGGAAAGGTCCAGGTGGAGCTTGCCCAGCTTTGTTATATGTTACCAAGACTCACTGGAAAGGGAACTGCTATGTCCCGTCTTGCAGGAGGTATAGGCGGAAGAGGTCCTGGAGAGATGAAACTCGAGATTGACAGAAGAAGAATTAAAGAAAGAATTCATCATCTTGAAAATGAACTTAGTAAGCTTAATTTAGCAAGACAACAGAGAAAGAAAAGAAGAAAGGAGATATCAATTCCCGTAGTCTCCATAATTGGATATACAAATGCTGGTAAATCTACTCTTCTCAATGCTTTAACAAAGAGTGAAGTTTTTGTGGAAGATAAGATGTTTGCTACTCTTGATACATCATCACGAAGACTAAAATTTCCGGAAGAAAGGGAGTTAATAATAACTGACACGGTAGGGTTTATAAGAGACCTTCCCGAGGATTTAGTCTCGGCTTTTAAAACCACCCTTGAGGAATTGGAAGACGCCTCTCTTTTAATTCATCTTGTTGATATCTCCAATCCTCAATTTGAAAATCATATGGAGTCAGTAAAAAATATTCTTAAAGAACTGAATTTACATAGAAAACCTATGATAGTGGTTTTTAATAAAATAGATAAATTAAGCTACCAAGAAGTAGAAAAAATTTGTAACAGATATGATGCAATTGGAATTTCTGCATTAGATAAAAAGACACTTATTCCATTGATAGAGGAAATAAAGAACAGGCTCTGGGAAGAAAAAGTTATTTATAACGTTGAACTTTAAATTTATATATCTCCACATCGGAATCGTGAGGGTCAATTCCTGCTTTTAGCTTGGTGATTCTTAACTGTTCATCAACGGTATTCACTCCTTCAATATCAGGAAGAAGTAATGCCCTTTGCCAACCTTTTACAACAATGACACCATATTTCTTCGGATCAAGTTCATCAAGACTTTTAACAGGTTCCGGTGGACTAAGTATGTCTACCGAATATTCAAGCTCGTCAAGTTCTTTTTCATGAACAGGGGGGAATCGAGGGTCTTCTGTAGCTGCTGCTATAGCATTCCTAACTATTTCTTCATATATATTTTCCCTGGCAGGCATAAATGTTCCAATGCAACCCCTTAATTGACCTCTTTTTTTAATTGATACAAAAACTCCTGCTTTTTTTCTCATTTCTTCAGGAATGTCTTTTGGAATTGGTGGAATTTTACCTTTTTTTATAAACTCTTCTACAGTTTTTTTTGCTATCTCAACAAAAAGATGCATATTTAAGTATAACAAAAATATAAGATTGTTTGTGTTAAAAAAAACTTTATAATTTGACTTATTATGCCTTTAGAGTTTAAAATTAAGCTTATGCAGACAAAGGTTAGAAAAGGTAAAATAGAGATTAATTCAGAGAGATGTAAGGGTTGTAAATACTGCATTTTGACCTGTCCTAAGAGTTGTATTGAACTTTCTTCAAATTTTAATTCTTCAGGATATTTCCCAGCTTATTTTGCCAACCCCCAAAATTGCATTGGTTGTGCCATGTGCGCAGTTGTTTGTCCAGATCTCGCAATAGATGTTTATGTAGAAGAATAGCTTTTTTGTGTTAAAATATCTCCAATTTCTTATTCAGGGAGAAATTTTTGCATATTGGTGTTATATTCTGTAATTGTGCTGGGCAGATTGGGGAACAAATTTTATTTGAAGAGATAAAAATTTTAATTTCTCAAGAAGTTGACTGGATTGAAGAATTTGAGCTTTTATGTTCTAATGAAGCACTGCAAGATTTTAAAAATATTATTGAAAAAAAACGTCCTGATGGATTAATTATACTCGCCTGTTCACCTCATAACAAGGGCTCTTATTTCCTTGAAATCGCAAAAAAAGTAGGTGTTAATCCCTATATGGTTAACATAGTAAATATAAGAGAACAGGTTGCTTGGGTGACGAAAGATAAAAAATCAGCAACTCTTAAATCCTTTGCTCTTTTAAAAGGAGCATTAGAGAGACTAAAGAGACAAAAGCCCCTTTTCGACTTAGAACTCCCTATTTCGCAAAATATCTTAATCGTAGGAGGTGGTGTAGCAGGACTTAATGCTACTCTTACCATTTCAAAAGCTAAAAAGAGAGTATATTTAGTTGAAAAGGAATTAAAACTTGGTGGCAAGATTGTAAAATATGAAAAACTTTTTCCTGATTTGACATGCGCCCCTTGTTTCGTTAATCCAATGGTTGAAGAAGTTCTTAATAGCCCAATAGATTTAAGATTAAATTCTGAAATAAAGGAGTTAAAAGGTTATTTTGGAAATGTGCATGCAAGAATTTTTACAAAACCTACTTATGTTAATCCAAAGAAGTGTATAGGTTGTTCTGCCTGTGAAAGTGTATGTCCACAGGGGGCAATAACTGTTGACCCAATGAGTTTACCAGCGATAGCTAAAATTAATGAGAATAAATGTTTATATGTTAATAATCAACATTGTGATTTATGTTTAAAAGAATGTCCTGTCGAGGGTGCCATAGACTTTAAAGATAATGAAAAGGAAGAAAATGTTACTTTTGGTGCAGTCTTATGGGCAACGGGCTTTAAAATTTTTGATTGTTCAATGATTCCTCAATTAGGATATGGTAAGTATAGAGATATATACAATTCTCTTGAATTTGAAGAGTTAATAAATAGTGAAGGACCATCGAAAGGAGAGATTTTAACAGAGAAAGGTCAAAATCCTGATGCAGTTGCCATAATTCATTGCGTGGGAAGCCTTGATGAAGAATATGAGCCTTACTGCAGTAAGATTTGCTGTCAATATGCTTTTAAATTTAATAGACTTCTTAGATATATCTTTCCAGATTTAAAAATAATACATTTTGTTAAAGAAATTGTGCTACCTGGGAAAAAGGCTCATGAATTATATTTTAAATCTATGAAGGATCCGCTGGTTAAAATTGTAAGATATGACAATATTAAAGAGTTATCAATAGACAAGGCAGATAAATTCATAATTACTCATGAAAATGAGAGATATTCTTCAGATATTATAGTTCTATGTCCTGCAATTAAATCTGAAAAATCTTTATATGATGGTAACAGTGGAATTTTTTTGACTGGTGCAGTAAAAGATGCTATGACTGTTGAAGAAGCAATAACCGATGCTAATGCAGTTTCTGGGAAAATAATCACTCAATTATATGAAGATAAAATAGTTAGAAATCCTACTGTTGCAAAAATAGATTATAATATATGCACTGGGTGCGGAATATGTATTATTCAGTGTCCTTATAAAGCTATAGAACTTGATTTTAATAAGCCTAATTTAATTCATTCACTATGTGAAGGCTGTGGAGTATGCATAGCCAGTTGCCCAGCTAAGGCTTTAGAACTTGAGGGCTTTACATCGGAACAAATAGATGCAGAAATAGATGGCATTTTATCTGCATTAAGGAGGATTGAAGATGGCTGTAATAGTTTTTGATGCTAGAGGTTTAAAGTGTCCTCAGCCCACTATTCAAATGACCATTAAAGCTTTAAAGATGAAAAAAGGGGACATACTTGAGGTAGTTGCTGATTGTCCGACCTTTGAAAATGATGTAAAAAATTGGTGCAGAAGAAATAATAAAACTCTTTTATGGATTAGAGATGAAGGAGGAGGAGTTAAGAGATGTCAAGTTCAATTTTAATTATATCTCTTGTATTATTCATTCTATTTCCTTCTTTTTCTTTTGCACAAAAGGATGATACGAACAATAACATTGTTCTTGGAATGTCTGCCGCCTTTAAAGGACCCACAGGAGGATTAGGGATAGAACTATACAGAGGTGCTATTGCTTATTTTTCCCATATAAATGAGAATGGCGGGATAAACGGAAAAAAAATCATAGTAAAAGCCTATGATGATGGTTATAATCCAATACCTGCAATTAAAAATACTATTAAACTAATTGATGAGGATAAGGTTTTTGCTCTTTTCAATTATGTTGGAACTCCTACAGTAACAAGAATCCTACCAATTTTAAAGAGTAATAGTAATAAAAATATATATCTATTTTTCCCATTCACTGGTGCTATGCCTCATAGAACTCCACCCTACAATGAATTTGTTTTTAATCTAAGGGCATCCTATGAGCAGGAAACAGGAGGTCTTGTTGAAAACTTTATAAAAATAGGAAGAAAGAGAATTGGTATTTTTTATCAAGCAGATGCCTACGGTAGAAGTGGTTGGAATGGGGTGAGAAAAACTCTTGCAAAATATGGGGGCAAAATAGTTTCTGAAGCCACCTACAGAAGAGGAGCTAAATATTCAGATAGCTTTTCGACTCAGGTTGAAATATTAAGAAAAGCAGGGGTAGACGCGATTATTTCTGTGGGAGCCTATGCAGCTTGTGCAGGTTTCATAAGAGATGCTCGCAATATGGGATGGGATGTTCCTATTGCTAATGTATCTTTTGTAGGAAGTGAGTTTATGATAAATCTACTTCTTGAAGAAGAAAAAAGGACAGCTAAATCATACACAAAAAATCTAATTAATTCTCAGGTTGTACCAAGTTATGAGGATACAGGGTTGCCTGCTGTTAGGCTTTATAGAGAATTGATGGATAAATATAATCCAATTCCTCCTCAAGATCTCATGGAACAAGATTATAAAATTCTAAAATACAGTTTCGTAAGTTTTGAGGGGTTCCTTAATGCAAAAGTTATTGTAGAGATATTAAAAAAGATAGATAGAGAGCTTAAGAGAGAAAATATTAAAAAGGCTGTGGAATCAATAAGTAATATTGATATAGGCATTGATGAGAAGATTAGTTTTTCTCCCAAAAGGCACCAGGCACTTGATAGAGTTTATTATACCACTTTCAAAGAAGGTAAATTTGTTCCTATAAGAGATTGGAGTGAGTGGAAAAAATGAGAATGTCAAAACTCTTCCAAAGAACACTACTTGGTATAATTTTTCTTTTTACCATAATATTTCTTACAATCAGTGTTTTTTCAGGATGGCATTTATATGAAAACCTTACAGAGGAATATAAGTCTAAGGGAACAGCTATTGCAAGCAGTATTGCTTCCTCCTCTGTAGAGACTATATTGAATCTTGATTCAGCTACTGTGCAGGCTATGATAGATCAATATCTTGAAATAGAGGGAGTATCCTACGTTTTTGTAATAGACTCTTCAGGTGAAATAATTTCTCATACCTTTGTTCCCTCTATTCCTTTAGAAATAGCAAGTATATCAAAGGACCACAAAGCCGGAATCAGAAATATAAAAATAGAAGGCATGGGAGAATTTCTTGACATAGTATCACCTATTACAGAAGGTGCAATTGGTTTTGTACATGTTGGGATGAGCAAAAACAGTATTAATAAAAAGATGTGGGAAGTAATTGGGAAACAGTTAGGTCTATTATTTTTAATATTTTTATTTAGCCTTGTGCTTGCTTATTTTATGGTTAATAGGATATCTCAACCTCTTAATGAACTTACAGGATATGCAAAAAAACTTCTTAATCATGATTTTAGTGCGAAAGTAGATATTAAATCTACTGATGAAATTGGACTTCTCGCAAATACTTTGCAGTCTATGGCTGATAATATAAATGAGATATTTGACAGATATGAACATGCCCTTAAAGACGCAGTAGTGGAACTTCAAGATACTCTTGCCTATTTAACAACCGTAATTGATAATATGGCTGATGGTTTAATTGTTGTTGATAAGGAAGGGGTTATTAATCATATTAATCCAGCAGCCTCAGATATGTTTGGATTAGCTGAATATGAAATGATTGGTAAGAATATAGAAATTCTTGGGAAGAAATTGGAGGATTTAGTTAATAAATCTTTAAAAACTGAAGAGATACTGTCTACAGAAATAACACTTACAAAAAATAGATTTGGCAAAGCGGTAGCAAAGAGTATAAAGAAAGAATATTTTTCAGAAGACTCTGAGGCAAAAGGCATTCTCGGTGCAGTTATTCTTATTAGAGATATAACCCAAGAAAAACAGGTAGATAAGGTCAAAACAGAGTTTATTACCATAGTAAGTCATGAATTAAGAACTCCATTGACCTCAATTCTCGGTTTTGTTGAGATGATAGAGAGAAAGTTTAGAGATACTCTTTTGCCAAAGATTGACATTAATGAACCTAAAATAAACAAAGTAGTGAATAAAATAAACAGAGATTTCGAAATTATTCTTTCAGAAGGGGATAGAATAACCTCTCTCATAAATGATATTCTTGATATGTCAAAACTGGAGTCTGGAATTATAAAATGGAATTTTGAGGAACTGCCAATTGAAGATATAATATTTGACGCCTATAGGGCACTATCTGGACTTTTTGAAAAGAAGGGAATTCTTTTTAAGCCTAATATACAGGCTAACTTGCCTAAAGTATACGCTGATAGAGAGAGACTTATTCAAGTTATGATAAATCTTTTCTCTAACTCTCTCAAATTTACAGAAAAAGGCTTTATTTCTTGTAAGGTGGAATTGAAAAATAAGGAAATATTAGTCAGTGTTGAAGATACAGGGATAGGTATTCCAGCATCAGATATTGATAAAATCTTTGATAAATTCAAACAAGTAGGCGATATTATGCGAGACAAACCGAAAGGAACTGGACTTGGACTTCCAATTTCTAAACAAATTATTGAAGCACATGGCGGTAAAATTTGGGTAGAAAGTGAGGTAGGCAAGGGTAGTATTTTTTATTTCACCATACCTTTAAAAAATAAGGAGGGAGGAAGTAATGAAAATATTGATAGTAGATGATGAAGCTATTATAAGAGAACTAATGTTACAAATAATTGATGAGATAGAAGATATGGAAATTGAGACTATAGAGGCATCAGATGGGCTTGAAGGTCTTGAACTCATAAAAAAAGAAAAGCCAGATATAGTTTTTTTGGACATTATGATGCCTAAGCTTAACGGATTTGAAATTTGTAGAATTCTTCAGAAAGAACCACCGACCTGGGATATAAAAGTTATTATTCTTACAGCGAAAGGACAGGAAATAGACAGGCAGACAGCAAAAGAACTCGGTGTCAAATGGTACATTACGAAACCTTTTAAAATCGATGATGTCATAAAACTTCTAAAGGAGCTATCTTAGGAGGTATTTGATGGATATTGATAAATTTTTTATTGAACCAGAAAATTCTATTCTTGTATTAATTGATTTTCAGGAAAAGCTTGCAATAGCAATGAAAGAGGAAGTTCTTAACTTTGTCAAAAAAAATATTATTAAACTTATCAACCTTGCAAAAATTTACTCCATCCCAATAGTTTTGACTGAACAATATCCAAAAGGGCTTGGGAATACATTAAAAGAGATTAAATCATTAATAGAAGAAGAACCTATAGTGAAAATTCATTTTAGTTGTCCTCAGGAAGAAAAATTTATTCAAAAGATAAATCAATATGGAAGAAAAAAGATCATTCTTACCGGAATGGAAACTCATGTATGTGTTTTACAAAGTGCCTTTGATTTAATAATGAGAGATTTTTATGTTTATGTCCCAAAAGATTGCGTATGTAGTCGGAAGAAGGAGGATTGGGAAACAGGCCTTAATCTTATTCAGCAGGCTGGAGGAATAGTTACTTGTGCTGAAACGGTTATATTCCAAATTTTAAGAAGGGCAGGGACTCCCGAATTTAAGAAGATGCTGGAGGTTTTAAAATGATAGATTTCCATATGCATAGCACCTTCAGCGATGGTGAATTAATACCAGCTGAAATTATCAGAAGGGCTGAAGCTATAGGTTATAAAGCACTTGCGATTACAGATCATGCAGACCATTCAAATATTGATTTAATTATTCCTCGGATAGTTAAAGTTTTTAAAAAAATACAACCTTATACTAAAGTAGTTTTATTACCCGGCATAGAGTTGACTCATGTTCCTCCAGATATTATTCCAGAGCTTTCAAAAGAGGCAAGAAAATTAGGTGCAAAAATTATAGTAGTCCATGGAGAAACCCTTGTAGAACCTGTCCAAAAAGGTACAAATGCAGCAGCTCTGCAGTCAGACATTGATATACTTGCCCATCCAGGATTGATATCTAAAGAGGAAGTTAAAGAAGCATCAGATAGAGGTATTTATCTTGAGATAACCGCAAGGAAAGGCCATAGTCTTAGTAACGGTCATGTAGTAAAGCTTGCCTCTAAGCATTCTGCCAAACTTGTTATAAATACTGATTCCCATTCCCCAGGAGATTTAATATCTAAAGAATTTGCTGTTAAAATATTAAAAGGTACTGGACTCACAGACAGTGGAGTTAAAGAGGTGTTCAAAAATATGGAAGATATAGTAAGGAGGAAGATTAAATGAAACAAAAAAAGGAAGAGGGTGTAGAGACTTTCAGAGAGAAGTTGATTTCTCAAAGAAAAAAGCTATTAATAGGTGGCATAACCTTTTTTACTATAATTTTATTAATAACTGGTTTTTATGTTTATAATGTCAAACAACAGAGTGATGCTAAAGAACTTGAGACAGAGGCATACAAATATTATTTTGGTATTGTAAAAAATTTAAATCTCTCTCAGGAACAGAGATTTATAAAATCAGCACAATTATTTATTGAAGCCAATGACAAAAAGAGAAATCCTACATATCTTTTGAATGCAGGATATGCCTATGACATGGCAGGCCAGAAAGACAAGGCAATTGAAACATTGAATAAAGCAATAAAAAGCAGTGATCCTAATATTGCTAATCTTGCCAGAATAAAAATAGCGATGATCTATCTTAAAAATAATGAAATGCAACAGGCAGTTAATAAGTTAAATGAAATAGTTAGTGGATCATCTTCAGTGATGAAGGATTTTGCTCTTTTGCAACTTGCTAAAATCTACGAAAAGGAAAAAAAGGAAGAAGCTTTAAAATATTATGAAAAACTTGCTAAAGATTTCCCTCAATCACCTTTTTCTGATTCGGTAAGGAAATTTTTAGAACAAGATAAAAAGCCTTAAAATCAAAAATAAATTCAAAAAATATTTAAATTAAGAAAAGTTAAAGGATTTCTGTTGCTTAATAAAGGCTTACAAGGATAGTATACAAAATAAGTAAATCCTATTAGGGAGGACATTTACTGCATATAGAAGCAAAAAGGGAAGTTGAAAGATATCTATCACCTCTGTCAGGTAAAATTACAACAATAACGCCACTTCTTATTTCACTTGCCTTTTTTAAGGCTATATGCATAGCAGCACCTGATGACATGCCTACAAAAACACCCTCAAACATTGCTAATTTTCTTGTTGTGTCAAAGGCTTCTTCGTCATTTACATTTATCCTTTCATCAAGCCTCGAAGGATCAAATATTTTAGGAACTATACTTTCAGAGAGATTTTTTAACCCCTGAATTCTGTGTCCTCGTACAGGCTCTACCCCAAGTATCTGAATACTGCTATTAAACTCTTTAAGACGTTTGCTAACTCCCATGAGTGTTCCTGTAGTACCCATGCCTGCTACAAAATGGGTTATTTCTCCTTTTGTTTGTTCAATAATTTCTACAGCTGTTGTTTCATAATGTGCTCTTGTATTAGCTTCATTATCAAATTGATTGGGCATAAAATAAAATTCTGGCGCATCTTCATAAATCTGATTAGCAAGCTTGATAGCTCCATCTGTGCTTTCTTCTGCAGGTGTTAAAATTAACTCTGCACTAAGTGCCTCAAGAACCCTTCTTCTCTCAACACTAACACATTTTGGCATAACAAGTTTGATTCTATATCCTTTTGCTGCAGCAATCATAGCAAGACCAATTCCTGTATTCCCAGAGGTAGGTTCAAGTATTATTTTATCTTTTGTAAGCAATCCTTTTTCTTCAGCTTCTTTTATTAGATAAAGAGCTGTTCTGTCTTTAATTGAACCACCTGGGTTAGCACCTTCAAATTTACCATACAATCTAACCTTAGGATTTGGGTTAATTCTGTCAAGCCTTATAAGTGGTGTATTACCTATTATATCTATCACGCTCATGATGTTAATTATATCACAGGTTTTTAAATTTTTTCCTTACTTCTAATAACTTACCACACGTAAAATTCCCTTCAGGACACTTTCCTGTGAGACAGGCTGGACCAGCATCTTTGAAAAGTAGAGGCGCAATTGTCTTTGATATTTTAAGCATTTCAGTGGCAAGTTCTTTTATTTCCCACTGGGCACGGTTGCAACATCTTACTCTAAAAAAGTGAAGCAGTTCTCTGGCATTCATAGTAACAACAATTTTTGTTTCAGAAGCGTTTGGCAACACAAATCGTGCATCCTGACGGGCTATTTCACCTTTAAGTCCTTTTTCTTCGAGTTTTTTGATTAGCATGCAGTAATACGTATGAGATTTTTCCATCGCCTCAAGAAAAAGTTTATAGAGTTCAGAATCATCTTTAAAGAGAGGAGGGACTATGTAGTCAAATCCCTTTTCTTCACTAACGTATCTCTGAGACTGCTGACTGTAAGAAGCGAGTCTGTGTCTTACAAGTTGATGGGAACATGCACGGGATATGCCTTCAATAGCAAAGGTAAAGGATACGTGTTCAAAGGGGCTGTGATGTCCGCTTTCTCTTAGGAAATTTATAAGCTTTTCAACGTCTTTGTCTTTAAGTTTTTCCTTAAGTTCCTCTACCCCAACAGGGCTATAACATAGCCTTGCTGCAAGAGCAACTATATTTTCGGGATCTGGAGTGTACTCAAGGAGGACAATTTTTAATGAAGCCTCTTTCATATAATGCCTTTTGTTGAGGGTATTATATCTCCTGTAATAGTGATAGCATCTTTAAGTGCCTTTGCAAAGGCTTTGAAAACTGCTTCAACTACATGATGAAGGTCTTTCCCATATAACACATTTATGTGAAGGGTGATTTTTGCATTACTTGTAAAAGCCCTGAAAAATTCTTCAAAGAGATTAATATCAATATCTTTTATAAATCCTTCAAAGGGCACATTATATACAAGAAAAGCTCTTCCTCCGAGATCTATGGATACCTGGGCAAGGGATTCATCCATAGGAACTGAAGCAAATCCGTATCTCTTAATTCCCTTTTTTTCAGCTAATGATTTTTCTATAGATTTACCAAGTACTATACCTAAATCTTCTATTATATGGTGATAGTCTACATGAATGTCTCCCTTTGCTTTGAGTTTTATATCAAAGTTTCCATGGAAGGCAAAAAGTTCAAACATATGGTCTAAAAATCCTATAGAGGTTTCAATATTATGCTGACCAGAACCGTCTAAATTAACTTCTATTTTTATCTCTGTTTCCTTGGTTTTTCTACTGATAGAGGCTTTTCTCATTTTTCTCCCTCTAATATAGACGTGAGTATTTTAATAAATTCAGCATTTTCTTCTTTTGTGCCTACTGTAACCCTTAATGAATTTTTAATCGTTGATGACATGTCTCTTATAAGAATACCTGAATTTAAAAGTTTTTCATATATTTGTTTGCTTTTTTTTGATTTGAAAAGAATAAAGTTAGCCTCCGATGGATAAACTTCAATGCCCTTTAACTTTAAAAGTTCACTTTGTAATTTTTCTCTTTCTTTTATGATTTCTCTAACAAACTTTTTTATGTTTGAATAAAAATTATTCAGAGCATAGGTAGCAATGTATTGGGTAAGGGCATCTACGTTGTAAGGAAGTTTTACTTTTCTTACCTCATTTAGTATTTTTTCGATTCCCATTAAGTATCCAATTCTAAGTCCAGCAAGACCAATTTTGCTTAATGTCCTTAGTATTAGAATATTCTCGTAATCCTTTAAAAAAGGTAAAAACCCTTTTTCGCTACAAAAGGGAACATACGCTTCATCAATGACTACAAGGGAATTTTTTTGTCTTGCAGTCTCAATTATTTTAAGGATTTTATCTGAGGAAAAAGTATTTCCAGTAGGATTATTCGGCGTACTTATGAAAACTATAGAAGGTCTTTTGTTTTTTATTAAGTTCAAAAATTCCTTTTCTTTAATATCAAAGTTTTTATCAAGTTTCGACTCTACTGTTTCTACTCCAATAGATTGGGCAATTATTCCATACATTGAAAAGGTTGGAATAGGATAAAGAACTGGACCTCCGAAAGTTAGGATTAAATAATATATAAGTTCGTCAGAGCCATTACCTACCATTATGTTATCTATACTAATTTTTGTTCTCTTTGATATAGCTTTTTTGAGATTTAAAGCCTCTGGGTCTGGATATCTATTTAGTGGAATTTCTATACTTTTGACAATATCAGAAATTTTAACAAAAAAAGGAGATTCGTTAGCATCCAGTTTAATTTTGCAAGGAATTTCCTTTGCTTTGTAGGGTTTGAGATTCTTTATGTTTTTTCTTATTATTGCTTGAATATTAAATTTATTCATAGATTTTTATGATAAACACTATTAAAAAGATTGTCAACTTTTATGTCTTCAGGATATAATAAGGGCTTATGGATATAGAATTTTTAAGAAACATTGGTAGAAAGATTTATCAAGAAGTTTACCAATCCAAGCCTCAATTTAATGGAAATGCCTTGGGTAAAGGTGCATCGGGAGATATAACCTTTCCAATTGATAAAATGGCAGAGGATATTATAATTGAGAGTTTTGAAAAGGAAGGATTGAATTTTAATGTAATAGCAGAAGAAAGAGGTTCTAAAATTGTTCATGGTAGTGACATAACTCTTATTATTGACCCGATTGACGGAAGTAAAAATGCTATTTCAGGCATTCCATTTTTTTCTACTTCTATTGCCATAGCTGATGGCGATGTATTAGAAAGTCTAAGCATAGGATACATTATAAATCTCATTAATGGAGATGAATTTTACGCCGAGAGAAACAGAGGAACTTTTTTTAATGGACAAAAAATAGGAACACATAGAGAGAAAAAACCAGTTATTATTGCTTTTGAGGCTTCAAATCCACATATAGCATTAAAGGATATTCTACCTATTCTTAAGATCGCCAGTAGAGTAAGATGTTTTGGCAGCACAGCTTTAGACCTTGCCTATCTTTCAATGGGAGCATTAAGTATATTTGTATCACCTACACCTTCTAGAATATTTGATTTTTCAGCAGGTATACTGATCGCAAGGGAATCAGAATCTTTTATAACTGATATAGAAGGACACAATATTGATAAATTGCCAATTAGCTTTGATACAAGAACAACTCTTCTTGTATGTGGGAATGAAAAGCTTCAGAAAATGGCTTTTAATGCTTTAAAAATAGGATGAAAGACTCACCAACAAAAAGGCTTTTTATTACACTTATAATAACTTTTTTAATATTCTTTGTAGAATTAATTGGTGGAATTTTTAGCAACAGTTTAGCCCTTTTAAGTGATGCAGGGCATGTCTTTACAGATTCCATAGCTATAATTTTAAGTTTAATAGCTTCAATCATTGTAAAAAGACCTTCTGATAAAAAGGCAACCTATGGTTATCAAAAAATTGGAATTCTTGCTGCATTCATTAATGGTGTCAGTCTTATTGTAATTGCAGTTTTTATATTCTTTGAAGGTTACAGAAGATTGCTTGACCCCCCAGTGATTAACTCTTCGGTTATGTTAACAGTGGCATTCTTTGGTTTTTTGGGAAATTTAGTAATGGCGCTAATCTTAGGACATAAACATGAGGACTTGAATATTAAAAGTGCTTGGCTCCATGTTATAGGTGATACCATTTCTTCTGTAAGTGTTATATTGGCTGGCTTAATCATAAAATATACACAGTGGCTTATAATTGATCCCATAATAAGTTGGCTTGTAGGTTTTATAATAATTTATGGAGGAATAAGGATTCTGAAAGACTCACTCTCAATTTTCCTTGATTTTGTTCCAAAGGGACTTGAGGTTAATGAGATAATCGATAAAATAAGAAATATAAATTGCATTAGCGATATACATGATGTGCATATATGGTCCATAGGATATGGTATTCCTGCTTTTTCAGCTCATGTAGTTGTAGACGTTATATCAATGCATGAGGCTGACATAATAAGAAATAAAATTGAAGAAGAGCTTGAAAAAATGGGGATAAAACATAGTGTTATTCAGATGGAAAGCTATAGATGCGACAGAAAAAGCTTTTATTGTGAACTAAGAAAATCTTAATCTAATAGGAATCATTAAAAATTTTTCAAGATTCCTTCTATCTTAAACTGGAGATTTAGCTGAAGTCCTTCTAATTCTCTAAGTTTTTTAATTTTATTAATTGGTAATTCTGTTTTTATTCTATCGCATATAAAGTTTATACAGAAAACATCTCTTGCAAAAAGGCAGCATCCTTTATTTTTTAAGAAAAAACACATTCCTTTTATTTCCTGTTTTTTAGGAAGATTAATTCCGTAGAGAAGATTTATCGTTAGGAGTTCAGGGGAGTACTTAATTTCTATTTCACTTCCGCAGCATGGTTTGTTTTCCATAGCGCATTGAGCGCATATTTGTGACATTCCGCTTTCATGTCTCTCCTTCTCAGCATAGTCTATATAATTTTTGAGTTCATCTAAGAGTTTATATATTTTAGGTAAAAACTCTTTTGTCTGAATAATTTTTTCTTTTTTTAACTCAGCTAAATGAATTTTTTCATAAATATTGGGCATTTATTATGATAAACTATTTTTAATGAAATATTCAGTTATCAAATACTTTATTTTTACGCTGATTAGTTGTTTTTTATTAATTAATATTCTTTTTGCTGACGATTTCACCTATTTATTTGTAATTGATGAGAATAATACTCCCCTTTTTGGTTATAAAGTTCTTGAAACTCCTAAGGATAATGTGTTTTTTGGAAAAGTAGAAGCATTAAAAAAATGGATAATTTTATCCAAATCTGAGATATACATAGCTAAAAATGGTTATCTATGTCCAGTAAAAAATTCTATAATTATAGATAAAGCTCAGGGAATAGTTTTATATTTAGCCGATTTTTCAAGCAAGAAAAATATGCATTTTAGTTTAGATAATGTCAAAATCGACAAAGATATAAAACTTATATTGGATAACAAAAGAAAACTTCTATCAAAGCTGGAAGCTTTATTACCACCTGGAGAGAAAGAAAAGGAATTGATATCAATTGACATAAAAGAGATGAATTTATTAGATATGGCAAGGCAGTACGAAAAAACAGGACAAATACAGAGGGCTATAGAAGTTTATGAAGAACTTTTGAAAAGTAAAAACTTTTCTTCGGAAGTTCTTTCTAAAATAGCTTCTCTATACTATAAATCTGGCAATTTTACTAAAGCTAAAGAATATATAAGAAAACTTCCTAAAGAAGATGAAAATGCTAAAAAACTTATCGGGATTTTTATTGTTGAAAAAAACTTTGATGAAGCATTGAAACTATTAAATAGCAATGATTTGAAAGATAAAAGATATTTACATTATCTCAGGGGAATTGTTTTTTATTTAATGGATAAAAAAAATGAAGCCTATAGAGAAATAATAGAGCTTAATAATATTGATGCAGCATTAGCAGAGTCCTTGCGGGATTTATTAAGATAGCACTAATTTTTTAATTTTATGTCAATTATTTTATCCACATTAAAATTTCTCTCTTCGCCTCTTAGACTGCAAAAGGCTTTTAATCCTAAAAAAGTTTTTTTAGAGTATTCCATATATCCAACTGAAATAGGATAAACTAATCTTTTTGTTTTCTCATCAGTTGATTTCAAATAGGTTATTTCTAAAGATTTTTTATCTTTTATTGCGTTGTTTATCAAAGAAATTTTTTCTTCTGCCGATAAAATCTTTGCAGCATGATTATATTGGAACTGAGTTAAAAATTTTATGATTCTTCGGTCTAAAAAAATATGGTTTTTACTTACAGGCTTTTTTAAGATTAGTCCATCAAGACTTCTGCATCTTGAAAGAGCCACGTATAGTTGTCCGTGGGAAAATGTTCCTTTGCCTAAATCAAGAATGACTTTATCAAAAGTAAGCCCTTGACTTTTATGGATAGTAATAGCCCAAGCAAGCTTTATAGGATATTGAGTAAACTGACCAACTACTTCTGTTAGTATTTTTTCCCTCTTACTATCATAGTAAAATCGATACATCTCCCATGTAAATGGTGTTACTTCAACAATCTTTCCATCAGTGAGTTCAACAAAAATTATATCGGGTTCTTTTACTCTGCGCTCAATGTCTATGATCTTTCCAACGTCTCCATTTATCCATCTTCCTAAAGGGTCATTATTAAGAAGCATTACTTGAGCATTGAGTTTTAGTTGGAGTCTTTCAGATGTAGGAAGTTCAGATTCAGAAAACTCTCCCTTAATGTATCCATGATAAATAAATTCTCGACCTTTTATTTTTGAAAGTCTTTCATTATTGATTTCTGATGCCATTTTGTTTGTCGTAGTAAGATAAATATAGAATTCATCTTTAGGGGGGATAAAATCTGGTATTACTCTTTGATTTAATTGGTTAATCGCGCTTTCTGTAATTGTTCCATTTCTTATAGCATTTAAAATCTCAACAAAAGAAGAATCACTTTGTCGATAAACCTTTTCAAACTCTATGAAATCTAATTTACAATCACTAAAAACATGGGCATCGAAGAAATAGGGAGTTTTATAAAATTCCTTTAAAATATCCTTTTCTTTTGAAGTTACAACAGGAGGGAGCTGATACAAATCTCCTATGAAAATCATTTGTACTCCACCAAAAGGTTTGCTTTTATTTTTACCATGTAATCTAAGAAATTTATCAACGCAATCGAGTAAATCTGCTCTTACCATTGATACTTCATCAACTACTATTGTATATATTTTCTTATATAGTGTTAAATTCTTAGGTCTGATTTCCTCTACTTTTTGAAGTGTTATATCAGGCTTGAAATTAAAAAAAGAATGAATGGTTTGTCCCTTAATGTTTACTGCTGCTACTCCAGTAGGAGCTAAAACTGCTATTTCTTTCTTTGTATTTTCTCGAAAATAATTTAAAAAAGTTGACTTTCCTGTTCCAGCTTTTCCAGTAATAAAGACGTTTCTATTTGAGTGTTCTGCAATATCAAAGGCTATTTTAAACTCTTCATTAATTTCTATACTGGAATTGCTACTCATGGAAGGATTTCTATAGGTGCACCATTAGGAATTAATTCCCATATTTCATCCATTTCTTCATTTGTAACTGCAATGCATCCTTCAGTCCAGTCTTCAATTATATGATATTTTCCTAAGAATTCAACTTTCTTTGAAAGTCCGTGTATCATGATATCTCCTCCAGGATGAAAGCCTAACATTTGTGCCTTTTCTAAATCTCTTTCATTAGGATAGGATATCCTCAAAGATTTGTAAAAATTGCTGTTTGGATTTCTATCAATTATAAAATATCTGCCTTCGGGAGTTTTTCCATCCCCCTGAATTGTTTTTTTACCAACAGGGCTTTTGCCTAAAGCTATTTTATATGCTTTAAGAATTTTGCCTTCCTTCATCAGAAACATTATTCTTTTAGATTTCATAACAATTATAAGGTCTGCAATTTCATTAGAAAATGAAAAAACAGGCGTTACAATCAAAAATATCAGACTAAAAAGAAGAATCCTCAAGAACATTTTTGCAATAACAATTCCTTTCAATGGGAAGTTTTTTTACTGTAGATTTGATTAAAGTATTAATGGTTTCTAAAGATTCCTTCATTTTTTCAATAATCTCCTTTACTGTGAGAGGATATTTAGTGATGCCAGCAGCATAGTTTACAACTACACAAACTGCTGCGTAACAGAGAGCGAGTTCTCTTGCTAAAGATGCTTCAGGCATTATAGTCATTCCTACTATATCTGCTCCAGTAGCTCGATAAAATTTAATCTCAGCAGCAGTTTCCAATCTTGGCCCATTAATACATATATAAGTTCCCTTGTCAAGAACTTTTATTCCTAAGCTATTTGCTGTTTCAATTAACAATGAACTCATTTCATTGCAAAAAGGATATGTAAAATCTATGTGGACCACTTTAGGACCATCATAAAAAGTATTATCTCTCATTCCTTGAGTAAAATCTATAATTTGATCGGGAATTAATATGCTTCCTGGTGGGATATCTTCCCATAGTGACCCTACTGCAAAAACCCCTATTATTCTATCTACAGATAGTTCCTTGTATCCCCAGATATTAGCTCTATAATTAACTTTATGGGGTGGAATAGTATGTTTTTCTCCATGCCTTCTAAGAAATAAAATTTCTTTATCATTAATAAACTCAATTTCATAGGAAGATGAGGGTTTACCAAAAGGTGTTTCTAAATTTATAGATTGTTTTTTTACTATTGTTTCACTTAGTCCACTGCCACCTATTATTCCAATTCTCATGATTTCATGGTCTTTAATAAAATTAAAATTTCTTTTATATATTATACAATAAGGAACTTGAAAAATTATTCAAAAGTGGTATTATATTAAAATTAATGTTAATAAAAAAATCCTTGGACATCTATGAAAAGTTATCTTTATTAGCTAACGGGGCTAAATATGATGTATCTTGTGCATCAAGTGGTGTTGATAGAAAAAGCTTTAAAGGTCAATTGGGAAGAACCTCAAAATTTGGTATCTGCCATAGCTGGAGTGCAGATGGGAGGTGTATTTCTCTTTTAAAAATTCTATTAACTAATTTTTGTGTTAACGATTGTGCCTATTGTATAAACAGAAAAAATAATGACATACATAGAACCTTACTGTTGCCAGAGGAACTGGCGAAAATTACCTATGAGTTTTATAGGAGAAATTATATTGAAGGACTTTTTTTAAGTTCTGGAATAGTTAACAGCCCAGAGCTTACAATGGAAATGATGATTAAAACAGTTTCTCTTCTGAGGTTAAAATACAGATTTAATGGTTATATACACCTGAAATTAATTCCTAATGTCTCAGAGTCTACAATAATCGAGGCAATCAAATGGGCGGATAGAGTAAGTATTAATCTTGAATTACCAAACAAAAAATCCTTAGAGTATCTTGCTCCAGATAAAAAAATGGATAATCTTTTTAACATAATGAATTTTGTGACAAGAACTATAGATAATCTAAAGGGAAATAAAACCTTTTATAATTCAAGAGGTGGGCAGAGTACTCAATTAATAATTGGTGCAACTCCAGAGAGTGATTATGAGATTTTAAGACTTTCTTCAATGTTATATAAGAAAAATAAGTTAAAAAGAGTTTATTATTCTGCCTATGTTCCAATTAATAACGATTCACGTCTTCCTTTTTTTAAAAAACCGCCATTACTTAGAGAGCATAGATTGTATCAAGCTGACTGGTTAATACGATTCTATGGTTTTGGCTTCAATGAGATAGTTTCAGAAAAAAAGCCTTTCCTTGAAGAAAATGTTGATCCTAAACTTTCTTGGGCATTAAATAATTTAGATTTTTTCCCTGTTGATATTGCGAAAGCTCCAATGGATTCTCTTCTACGAGTACCTGGCATAGGTTTGCTTAGTGCAAAGAAGATTTTAAAATTAAGAAAATTTACTAATCTTGATTTGAGTTGCCTTAAAAAAATGGGAGTTGTAATAAAAAGAGCCAAGCATTTCATAACAATAAACGGTAAATTTTTTGAAGATAAAAGATTATTTGATAGACCCGAGAATATACAAAGGTTATTTGTTCAACAGAATTCTAATCAATACTGTCTATTAGAATGAATGGAATTGAATTAGTCGAAAGAATAAAAAAGGTTTTACGATTTACGCAATTTAATATTTTTCATCCAAATTTATTAGACTATTGTGAAAATTTAAAAAATTTAGATGTGACAACTTTAAAGAATCTTTATTTATACATATTAAGCGAAGATAAAGAAGTTATTAATGCCTTTTTTTATTTTGTAGATATCCTGAAAAATGAAAATTGTAGATTAGAAAATTATCTTGCAGACCCTATAATAGAGAAAATTTATAAAAAAGCTAATAAAGTAAGGAGAGAAATTCATAGAATGAAAGGTTTATTAAGATTTAGGGAAGTTTATGGTGGATATCTTTACGCTCAGTTTCGACCTGAAAATAATATTATCTTGCCATTAGCTATCTATTTTTCAAATCGTTTGCGAAATGAAAGTGCTCTGATTCATGACATAAAAAGAAATATTTTAGCTTTTTGCCACAGTGGCAAAGTTTATCCTGCGAAGATGGAAGGAGAATTACCTCCATTAACTCAAGATGAGAAAATTTATTCAAGGCTCTGGCTTCAGTATTTTGATAAAATATCTATAAAGGAAAGAATGAACTTAAAAATTCAGAAACAAAAAGTGCCTTTAAAATATAGAAATTTAGTTATTGAATTTATTGGAGATAGTTTAAAATGAAAAGTTTTATAACAGATTTTGATTTATATCTTATCGGAGAAGGGAATCATTATAAGATTTATGAAAAATTAGGGGCTCATTTAGTAGAGTATGATAATAAGAAAGGTGTTCATTTTGCAGTATGGGCACCGAATGCTAAATATGTTTCCGTTATAGGAGACTTTAATGGTTGGGATCATACTAAAAATCCCATGCATTCTCTAGGAAATTCTGGTATCTGGTGGGTATTTATAGAGGAATTAACCGAAGGTATAATCTATAAATATTATATCCACGGATGGAATGACATAATACAAATTAAAGCTGATCCTTATAGTTTTTTCTTCGAAGTCCGACCTAAAAGTGCAAGTATAGTTTACAATCCCATGAACAAATATAAATGGAATGATGCTGAATGGATTGAAAGGAGAAAGAATACAGACTGGTTAAGATTGCCTATGTCTATATATGAGGTTCACCTTGGTTCATGGAAAAGAAAACCTGATGGAAATTTTCTAAATTATAGGGAACTTGCTCATGAATTAATACCCTATGTTAAAGGGCTTGGTTTTACTCATATCGAGCTTCTTCCTATCACAGAGCATCCTCTTGACGAATCATGGGGTTATCAATGTATTGGCTACTATGCACCAACAAGCCGATTTGGTTCTCCGGAGGATTTTATGTATTTCATTGATTATGCTCATCAAAATGATATAGGAGTTATAATTGATTGGGTTCCATCACACTTTCCAAAAGATGGTCATGGATTAATAAGATTTGATGGCACAGCCCTTTATGAACATGAAGACCCTCGCAAGGGAGAACATAAAGATTGGGGAACTCTAATTTTTAATTATGGCAGAAATGAAGTTAGAAATTTTTTAATTTCTAACGCCCTATTCTGGCTTGGTGTTTATCACATAGACGGATTAAGAGTTGATGCAGTGGCATCTATGTTATATCTTGATTATTCAAAAAAGCCTGGAGAATGGATTCCTAACATTTATGGGGGAAAAGAGAATCTCGAGGCAATAGATTTTCTAAGAAGAATGAATGAACTGACTCATGGATATTATCCCGGAACAATAACTATTGCTGAAGAGTCCACCTCTTGGCCTATGGTAACAAGGCCAACTTATATTGGCGGGTTAGGTTTTACTATGAAATGGAATATGGGATGGATGCATGATACATTATTCTATTTCTCAAGAGACCCTATTCATAGAAAATACCACACAAACTCTATAACATTCAGTTTGTTATATGCATTTTCTGAAAACTTTATTTTACCCTTATCTCACGACGAGGTTGTTTATGCTAAAGGTTCTTTATTTCAAAAAATGCCCGGAGATAAATGGCAGAAACTTGCAAATTTGCGTGCACTTTATGGATATATGTATGGACATCCTGGGAAAAAATTACTTTTTATGGGTGCAGAACTTGGTCAGACAAATGAGTGGAATTGGAACTGGCAGATTGAATGGCACCTTTTGGATGATGAAG
>FQKF010123332.1_pt1 | contig 25288 bp, 17 predicted proteins | sample 1504521 | NCBI WGS metagenome assembly FQKF01 (sample SAMEA4475357, study PRJEB15587) | soil metagenome | biome: Soil; feature: Field | place: India | collected 2015-03-11 | depth 0 m
TTTTTAAAATTGTCTAAAATTAGGGGGTCAAACCACTGAAATGAAAAAATTGAATTTTTCTATACTAAGTAATAAACAGCCTCAATTTCAACCAACAGCTCCTGCCGGCAAATATCAGCATGCAGGTAAATAACATTTACATCGGGTAAATATGATTGAACTATTTCTTTCACTGCACGATAATCTTCAAAATTTTTAATATATACCCTGTAAATTGCTGGTAGTAACTGAAAATGAACATCAATTCCGTGTCGTTGAATATTTTCTTTATCAATTAAATTCATAATATTTTGCATGGTCATTTCTGTTTGCACGGCTGCATTTAAATTTGTTGCCGACATTTCGCCTTTAATAGCTGCTGTCCCCGATACAAACAATAAACCTTTATCGTTAAACAATACGATTTTCCCTCGCTCAAACTTAGGTGTTGTTTTCTTGTAATTTAATGGAACATGGGTATCGAATAAAACTTGTTCGCTGTATTGATGAGCACTCACCTGAACCGGACTATGTAAGGCAAATATTTGTGTGTTAAACTCAGGTAATAAGGCAACGAAGTCAATAATCACCCCGCCATGCATCATTCCAATCCCGGTGGCAGCCGGATATCCATGTAAAAAGTGACTTTTACTGTAAAAACTTGTTCTTACATCGTTAAAAATCTGATAATGCTGATTATTATCTGTAAAACCTATAATATCCTCAATATAATTCCATTGCCTGATAATATGTCCAAAACTCATGTTTTCATTTTCCAATATTTTTTCTGCTAACTGAAAAGCATAAATTGACTGCGATAAAATATCTGAGGTGGAACGAAATTCTTCAAGTCCTGCGGCAATTACTAATTTCCCATAACTCGAATGAATAGTAACATAAGAGATTTCATCGACCTTATTAGTTTCCATTTTTTTGACAAATTCGTTCGCCATAATTGTAAATTCAGCAATTATGTTAGTTCCTTCGTTCAATGGCTCCTGCGGAATAATACTTAATGGAACGGAACTCTTAAATATATCGGAGCTTTGTTTATATATCAATTGCCTCAATTCCTGCTTTTTTGAGTTGCTTGAAATATTAACAAAATAAGTTTGCTTTATAATGATAAATTTTCTATTCTGTTCATTTATTATGGTTTCTTTTATTTGTGCTAAAATACTGGTAAGCTCTACCTCAAGGTTACCTTTAATTTGAGGAGTTATTACTATTGACCCTATCAAATCTATGTCCGAAATCAGCATGCTCTGGTTCATATTTGTTAAATCGTTTTTATCTTTCACAGGAATTTTATAAAATTGTGTGCACCAAATGTAATAATTTACTTAAAATTAATTTTGAAATATGAAACAAAATTACCAGCAACTTACTAAATGGTTTTTAGTTGTTGTATTCTTCATCTATATTTTTCAATATATTTATTCAAATATTCAGCCACTGCTTATTTTCCATGCTCAACAACCTCCATTCTTGCTAAATAAAGTTTTTTTCATGCAATATACCGATTATCCTGGAGGTATAGGTGAATACCTGGGTAATCTGTTTTCACAAACGCTAAATCATCCGTTTTGGGGAAGTTTATACTTAACTGTTATACTTTTTATACTCACTCTGCTTACCCGTTTGGCACTTAAATGGTCAAAATTGACTGAAGGGGGATTCTTCTGGATGTTTATACCAATTATTCCAGCGTTGATGCTTTTCCAGAACTATTTGTTTCCACAGTATGTAATAATTAAATTTTTATTGGCCGTTACATTTCTATGTTTATATTTTAAAATTGCTCAAAACGCTTTACTAAAATATTCTTTGCTCATCATATTTTCAATTATTTTATATTATGCTGCTGGATCAACTGCTTTCTTAATTTTTTTATCAAGCATTACCATACACAGCTTGCTTTATCCTGCCGATACTATTAAAACAAAAAGTATTCGAATCTTTTTAGTTCTTCTCCTTACAATCACCCCGCTTATAGGATTTGAAAAAATTTTTAATATTTCGAAACAGCGCATCTGGTTCGATATGGTTAATGATTTACCAGTAGCCATAAGATTTGTACCAGATAAACAATTGTATATCTTAATTGTATCTATCCCTTTTTTATTTTTTATCCTTTCGCTTTACCAACTTATTGAGGTTAAAATCTGGAAAAAAATTGAAAACCATTATTCTTTTTTTAACCAACTTACAAATCAATTAACTGTTTATCGCAACTGGATAAGCTGGGCAACAATTGTTGTGGGTGCAGTAATCATTTATTTTTCCTTTCAAACATATGCTTTTAATAAAATTGACCAACATAAAAAGAATTTGATAGCGGTTGATTATTATACCAGTCGTGGCGAGTGGCATAAAGCCATAGAAATAGCTACCAGCGATAAGCAATACGATATATTTATGAATTATAATTTTAATCGTTGTATTTACAATGCTGGACAATTTGGTAACAGATTTTTCGATTACCCACAGTTATTAGGTTCCGACGGGTTGTTCCCTGATAAAATTGCATCAGGTCAAATTGCCATGCAGGCAAGTGACTTTTATTATGAACTGGGTTATATAAGTGAAGCCTTGCATTGGGCTTACGAAGCACAATCGTCGATGCCCTATAGCCCAAGAGTTTTAAAACGTTTGGTTTTATTGCATTTAATTGAGAACCGACCTCAAGCTGCTGCAACCTATTTAAATGTTTTAAAAAATGCTTTCTTTCAAAAGGATTTTATAAAAAAATACGAGCCATATATTAACGATTCGAGTTTACGAAATTCCGACAAAGAATTTATAGAAAAGCGTAGCTTTATGCCAAGAAACTTTTATACTCCCGGAAGTGCCAGCAAACGATTTGAACTTCTGATAAAAGTTAATGATTCAAATTACAGAGCAATAGAGTATTTAGCAATGCATTATATGCTCAGTCATCAATTAGGAAACCTTTTAAAAATGATTGATTTAATTCTTAAAATTCACAATGGCAAACTTCCTGTTTTATATCAACAAGCCCTTTTGCTCTATTATGCAAAAACTCGCGATGAAACGGTTATAAAATATCCGATTGACAAAACCATTGTAGAGGACACAAATTATTTTCTAAAAACTTTAAGTAAAGCACAAAATAAAGAATTAGCCAAAATGGCATTATCTGATTCATACGGTCGGTCGTACATGTTTTATATCACATACCAGAGTCCTGTGGTAACTAAGGCTCAATTAAAAGCCCGAGAAGTTGATAATTATTAATATTTAAAAAACCAATCATATGCGTAGGTATTTAGCCATATATAGTACATGTATATTTATAACCCTTGGTTCGTGCCAAAAAAAACTAAATCATTTTAAAGAAGTTCAGGCATTGCCCTCAATTTTTCCTGATTATACTAATATAGTAATACCACCAAATATAGCTCCCTTAAATTTTTATGTTCAGGATACTGCCCAAAAATACAGAGTGGAGATTTATTCTAAAAATGGAGAGAAAATTATTATCAGGCAATCATCGGCGAGCATTATAATTCCAGAAAAAAAATGGAAGAAAATGCTCAATAATAATAAGGGCAATATACTGAATATAGATGTTTATCTAAAAAAAGGAGAATGGTATAAGTATAAAACCATTACCGACAGCATTGCATCAGAGCCTATTGAATCATATTTAGCCTATCGTTTAATTAATCAGGTAAATATATTATGGCGCGAAATGGGAATATATCAGCGAAATATTGAAACATTTGACGAAACTCCAATATTCCGTAACCGCTCAAACAATAACGGTTGTGTCAATTGTCACCATTTTAACAAAGCCAATCCTCAACAAATGACATTACATTTTAGGAAAGAAAATCCGGGAACAGTATTATTGGTTGATAAACAATTAAAGAAACTCGACACAAAAACACCATACACCATGTCGGCTTTTTCTTATCCAGCATGGCATCCCGATGGAAAACATCTGGCATACGTGGTAAATCGAGTAACACAAATTTTTACGTCAATTATTGATTATCATGAGGTTGTATTTGACGGGGCATCTGATCTGGTAATTTACGATATTGAAAAAAACATGGTAACTACCTGCCCCGAAGTTTCATCAAAAAATCGTGAAAACATGCCCACTTTTTCGCCCGATGGCAAATGGTTATATTATATTTCTGCACCTCCTGCTACAAACGATTCAGACCGAGCTTTTGCTAAATTTAGTTTGGTCCGAATTGCCTACGATATACATAAAAATATATGGGGCAAAGTGGATACCGTGCTTTCTGCTTCTAAAACTGGTAAAAGTATAACTTTTCCGCGCGTTTCGCCCGATGGCCGATATATTATGTTTACCATGTGCCGATACAGCTATTTCTCAATTTTTGATCAAACATCGGATTTATATTTATACGACACACTTACTAAACAATATCATGCACTGGAACAAGTAAATTCACCATATACCGAAAGCTATCATACCTGGTCACCATCGGGCAGGTGGTTTGTATTTACGTCACGTAGGCTCGATAATTGTTATTCACGTCCTTTCTTTGCATACTTCGACAAAAACGGTAAAGCATACAAACCATTTGTATTGCCTCAAAAAGATCCACTATTTTATAAAAAGTTCCTTAAAAACTATAATATACCGGAACTCATTATGGATAAAGTGGCAGTGAATGAAAATACCATGCGTAATTTTGTGCAAACTCAACCAACCAAAGTCACATTCGATAGTACGGTAGATGTTGATGCATTATCGGGGGCTACTTTTATTAATAAAAATGCCCATTAAACAAATAAAATGATTTATGTGGCGTCGCTGGCGATATTGGCTCGACGAGTTTGCTTACTTCTCCCCTTCTCAGAGAAGAGCAACCCATGTATTAATTATTCTTATTGTTACTGTCCAGATTTTTTCGTATCTTGGAACAAAACAGCTTAAATTACTGAAAAGAAACAGCACTATAGAAGATAATGCCACATTGGCAATTATCGATAGTATTCTACAGAATATAGATACCAACCAGAATTTTACTACCAAAAAAATGATGGTAATTAAACCATTCAATCCTAACTTATTAACTAAACAAGAATGGATTGACTTAGGCGTTCAGCCATATGTAGCTCAACGAATAATAAATTATAAAAATAACAAAGGAACATTCAGACGGGCTGAAGACTTGCTAAAAATATATGGATTCGACACCTCACTTTTTTTGCATTTAAAACCATATTTAATCATTAATACTGAAATTAAAGAACCTAATAAAGCTGCAAAAACTGACCGAACCTATACTAAAAAAGTGGAATTAAATTCGGCCGACTCTCTTCAACTGGTTGAACTGCCCATGATAGGCCCAATACTGGCTAATCGTATTATAAAGTACAGAAACATATTGGGTGGATTTTATTCATCAGAGCAAATTAAAGAAGTATATGGATTAAAAGATGAGAACTACAAGGCTATTGAACACTATATTGTTATTGATACTTCCAAAATTAAGAAACTCCCGTTTTATTCTGCTTCATTCGTACAGTTGATGAAACATCCCTATATTGGAAAAGAACTGGCCAAACAATTTGAAAAATTTAGAAAAAAAGAAAAGATTACGAACATTTATACATTAGTAAGTTCAAATATCATTACCACCCAACAAGCTGAAAAATTAAAACACTATTTAAGCTTTGAATAATCAATTCAAATAATCAAAACTAACTTTCTAAATTCTTAGCTTAAATCAAAATTAACTCATTGAATCTCAAAAATTAATTAACAAATAAATTTATAATAACCGATTTTTTTATAATTTTGTTTAAAACTCTGAAAATCAATTTTTTAATATTTAAAAACCTTTAAATCTTCTATTATGAAACTAATATTAAAAACCCCTAGTCAGAAACCTATATCAGGCAACCTTTTTATTTCAGATTTTGGAGAATTACTAATGGTTAAATTACTGTTTTGCCTGTTTTTTTGCCTTTTCTTCACTTTAGAAATTAGTTATGCAGTAAGTGGCACTTCGCCTAATAATGCCATTCCTGCCGTTGCCGACACAAACGAAACCAACTATCAAGGACTAGATGTTTGGTTTGTTTATACAGCAACAAAAACTGGAAAAATAACTGTTTACAACTGCAATATGACAACCTTTAATACAGTTGTAATGATCTATAAAAAACAAGGTTATTCACAAACTTTAATCGAAGCTAACGATAATGGATGTGGCGAACAATCAAAAGTGAGTTTTGCATCGGATTCAGGAGCCATTTATTATATAGTTTGGCGAATTTGGTATGCAACAGGAACTTTTAAATGGATATTAAAAGAACAGAACCCCAAACCAGGAGATATATGTAGCCTGGCACTTGATGCCTCAATTGGCGACAATGTAGCAGATAACAGCAATGGCAGCCAGTGGTTTAAATATGTTGCTACCGGTTTCAACAAAATTATTATTTCAACTTGTGGATTGACAACAGAAATAACTTCTGTCTCAATATATAAAGGCACTTGCGACAACTTGAAACCAGCATTATATACGATAAAAAACTGCGACAATCAAGTGGAAGTCACATTTGCCAGTGAGGAAAATGAAACATACTACATTAAATGGGACAACAATTATACTTCATCAAGTTTCCACTGGACATTGAATTTAGAAAATTATATTCCCGGGGAAATATGCAAAACAGCTATCACAGCAGAAGTTGGTGAAAATATAGCTGATAATTCAAAAGGTGAGCAATGGTTTTTGTACAAGGCAAACCACACTGGTAAAACAGTAATTTCAACTTGTGGTTTAACCACCGAAAATACCACGATTGACGTTTATACCGGGAAATGCGATTTTTTTACTTCCGTAGCTTTTAATGATAATTTTTGCGATAATCAGACTGAAGTAAGATTTGATGCCCAGGAAGGTCAGGAATACTTTATAGTTTGGCGGAATATGTTCACATCGGCATCATATCCGTGGATAATAAAAGAAATGGATTGGGAACAGGGCGAAACCTGCGAGAATGGAATTCCTGCAAAAGTCGATACTAACGTTGTGGAACTTGATAATTATTTATATAAATTTTTTGAGTTTAAATCACCTCGAACCTCAAAAGTTACTATTTCCACTTGTGGGTTTACCACAGCCGAAACAAACGTAGGTGTGTTCAAAAAAAATTGCAATAATATAGTTGAAACCGAAAATGAACCATGTGGATTACAAACCAGAGCTAGTTTTGAAGCTGATTCTGACCAGGTTTATCAAATTTACATTTCAGCTTCTAGTCCTGAAACATTTAATTTCGTAATCACTTTAGATAGCCTGCCAGCAGGAAAATATTGTGGTAGCTCTTTGATAGCTAAAATAGGCTCTAATACAACTATGAATGGTGATACATGGTATAAATATACCGCTACCAAAAAGCAAAAAGTAACCGTTTCGAGTTGTGGATTAACCGATAAGCATACATATGTGTATCTTTATAAAGGCAGATGCAGCGACTTATTATATATTAACTCCGCCGAAAATACGTGTGATTTCCAATCATCATTAACGTTTTTTGTTGATTCGGGCGAAAATTACTATTTAGTCTGGGGAAGTTATACCAACGATGTTTTTTCCTGGACATTAACCGAAGAACCAGTATTACCTGGTGAATTTTGTGAAGTTGCCATACCAGCTCGGATTGGAACAAACATAGCAGACAATAGTAATGGAAGTCAATGGTTTGTATTTACGGCACCTAAAGATGCTAAAATGTTGATTTCTACCTGTAAACTAACTTCCGAAAATACATGCGTTAATATTTACACTGGAAATTGTGATGAATTATATTATTTTGCATTTAATAATGATGCCTGCGAAACTCAATCTGAAGTAGTCTTCAATGCCGAAGCAGGTACTACATATTATATTCAATGGCAAAACACATTTACTAACGGTCAGTATCCATGGGTATTATTAGAAGATAGTGTTGCTCCATCGGAAATTTTACAAATTAATGGTCGTAACAGTTTGTGTATGGGAGAGCAAAATGTTGAATATTCTATAAATACATACAATGCTGAATACTTTTTATGGTTTTTGCCCGATGGAAGTAAAGACTCAACCACAACACCCAATATAGTAATTCCTGAAGCTACAACTGACTTAAACGGAGTTTTAAAAGTATTTGCTGTTAATAAATATGGAAATTCGGATACTGCACAATTAAATCTTGTTGTAAATCCTGTACCTTTGCAGCCTATTATCACCCGTAATGGCAATACACTAAGTTCGAACTATACCAGCGGGAACCAATGGTATAACCTTGAAGGAATAATAGCAGGCGCAGTGAATCAAAGTTATAGTGCAAATAAAACTGGAAAATACTTTGTTGTTGTTACCTTAAACGGTTGTAGTTCAATACCTTCCGATACCGTTGAATTGACCATAAGTAGTATTAATTTACCATCTTCAAATGAATTTGTTTTTTACACGTATCCTAATCCAGTCAAAGATTTTCTGCTAATTGAACTTAAAAACTCAACAGCTCAAGCCAGTTACGAATTAGTTAATTTATTAGGAGTTACAATAACTAAAGGTACCTTTTTTGAAAAAACCATAATTGATACTCGAAATTGGAAGTCTGGCGTATACATTTTAAAACTTTCGGATGAAACAGGTGCATTTAAAATTACCAGAATTCAAAAATAAGATAGAATATTTGGATTAAACAACCTTAGGCGAGGGATTAACAAAATTGTTAATCCCTCGATTTATTTTACTCTTAATCAAAGAAATTCAAACCAGCAACAGATACGAAATCCTATTTTAAGTTATGCTTAAAAATCTAAATATATGTTTCAGAACCTCATTACATTTTTTATTTTAAACCTTAAAACATTCCTTTGCAAATATTACTAAAACACATAACTTTATTCCTTAATATATCAAAAAATAACGCTGTTTATATATGTCGCAATTATTGATTATTGAAGCCTCGGCCGGTTCAGGAAAAACATTCAGGCTAACCGAAGAATATTTAAAACTTCTATTTCTTGATACAAAAAACTATAAACACATCCTTGCGGTGACTTTTACCAATAAGGCTACCGAAGAAATGAAAAGTCGCATTTTGCAAGAGCTAATAAAATTAACCCATATATGCAATAGTCAATGCCAGCATCCATGTTCAAATATTTCGGCGCATTATAATACCATTCACAAAACTTTAAGTACAAAGTATAAAAACGTAGACCAACAATTTATATCTCAAAAAGCATATGAAGCACTTAACCATATTCTTCACAACTATTCTCGGTTCTCAATTTCGACCATCGATAGTTTCTTTCAAAAAATTATACGAGCTTTTTTAAGAGAAATTGGCATTTCACCCAATTACATGATTGAATTAGATGTTGACTATATACTTCAAAAAACAATTGACCGATTACTAAAAAAAATCGACTCAGACAAACAATTACGTAGCTGGTTAACCAACTTCGCACTTGAAAATTTAGAAGAAGGGAAAAACTGGGATTTTAATAAATATTTATTGGATTTAGGCAAAGAACTTATATCTGAAAGATTTACATCATTACCAGCTGAATTTAGAGAAAAGTTAACCAATTCGAATTTTCGTCAACAATTAATGCAATTCAAAGAAAAAGTTGGTCAGGCTATATCTAATTTCGAATCAACACTCATACGTTTGGCTACCGAAGCTTCAAAAATTATGGAAGCATATCATGTAAGTATTGACGATTTTAAATATAAAAGTCAGAACGGATTAGGAAAATACATTACTGAACTTAAAAACGGAGAGATTAAACTTCCTGGTGATCGTCTAAGAGGATTGCTTAATAAATCAATAGTTGAATGGGTAAATGAAAATCCAGAATCTAAAAACAGAGCTCTTCAAGCACTACAAAATGGTTTACGCGACAAAACTTTTGATATCTTGAAACATTTTGAATCGAACTATTCAGAATATATTTCGGCAAAACTGATTTACAAAAATATTTTTACATTCGGGGTAATTTCCGATATAGCTGAAACATTGAAGGAAGTACTTCGCGAAGAAAACAAATTGCTATTAAATCAAACCACCGAACTATTAAATAAAGTGATTGAACAAAACGATGCTCCTTTTGTATACGAAAAAGTGGGTCAACTATATAAACACTATATGATTGATGAATTCCAGGACACATCGCAGGTACAATGGAAAAACATGTTACCCTTAGTTAGCGAAAGTTTAGCCAATAACTACAAAACTTTACTGGTGGGCGATGTAAAACAATCGATTTATCGATGGCGCAATACCGACTGGAGAATTATGCAATTTCAGGCCGAACATGATTTAAAAAAATTTTTACCTGATGAATGGTCAAAAACGCGACTCGATACCAATTGGCGAAGTTTAACCAACATTATTGACTTTAATAATCTGTTTTTCGAACTGGCAAAAAAATATCTGAATCTGGATGAATTCAAGAATAATGAGAACTACCTTTCTGATATATATGCCAATATTAAACAGCATTCGCCTCAAAATCAAAACAATGATCATGCGGGTTATGTTCAGGTAACCATGCTTGATAAAGACTATAAAAAGAAATATAGCGAAAACTATTTTATTGAAAATGAAATAGTTGCCATTATTCATCAATTAATCAAGGAAAAAGGTTATCGACAAAAAGACATTGCCATTCTGGTTAGGAAAAACGAAGAAGGAGTAAAAATTTTAAAATTGATTAATCAATATAATGCATCTGTTGACAAAGAACTTCAGATTCAAGTTCTTTCCAATGAAAGTGCACTACTTCAAAATTCAATTGTGGTTAATTTTATCATTGAGTTATATTATTTTTTAGTAAACCCCGATGATTTAGTAAATCAACTGGCAATTGTTACCCATTTAAAACAAATTGAAAAAATTAGAACCAATAAAAGCTCAGCAATAATTGATTTCAATGATATAGAAATTAATAATGAAACCGTATTAATTAAAGATTTCCCTGATTTTATATATAAAAACAGAGAATTACTTTTATCAAAAAACAGCAAAGAACTTTTTGAATATTTAGTATTTGAGTTTAATTTAAACCAGATACCAGAGTTTTTACCCTATTTACAGGCATTACACAATCAAATTCACAATTTTGTTATAAACAACGATTCGCTTGTAGCTTCGTTTCTTGAATATTGGGAACTTAAAAAGGATAATTTATCTATTGAGATTTCCGACAATCAGGATGCTGTACGTATATTAACTATTCATAAATCAAAAGGTCTGGAGTTTCCAAATGTAATTATACCTTTTTGTAACTGGCAGATGGAACCTACGGGTAGTACCAAGAAAAATTTTTTATGGTGTCCAACTGAAAACTCATCATTTAACGAAATTGAATATATTCCAATCCTTTATGAACAAAAAATGCTCGATTCCCAATTCAAGAATAGCTACTCCGAAGAACGTCAACAGATTATAGTTGACAACCTGAATCTTTTATATGTAGCATTTACACGAGCAAAAAATAACCTTTTCATATTTTTTAATCAATCGGGCGTAGGCGACATTGGAAATAAAATTGAGAGAATAATTTCCCATCTTTTTAATTCCACTTCTGAATATAAAAAAACTTTTATAAAAGGCTCCATTACGCCAAATACAATAATAGAAAAACAGGTAGATGGATACCGCTTAACTCAATATGCCTGCTATCCAATTTCAGAAAAAATAAAACAACGACCGGCTATATTAAACCCAGTTTTAGAATTAGAAGAAAAAAATCAATTACCAAGCTTCAGAGGCAATGTGTTACATTTCATTTTTCAACATATAGTTACAGTCAATGATATAGAAAAAGCTGTTGACAAAGCAATACTTATCGGTTATATTTTACCGTCTGCTAAGAATGAATACGTAAGCTTAATAAAGGAACTTATTTACCAATCAGAGGTTTTGGATTGGTTTAATAACCAATGGAAAGTATATAATGAAAGAACATTATTAGTACCCGGTCAACATCATTACAGACCCGATAGAGTGCTGGTTAAAGATAAATCGGCTATTGTAATCGATTATAAATTTGGAAACGTTGAAAAAACAACCTATCGTTCACAAGTAAAAACATATATGAATTATCTTTTACAAATGAATTATACCCATGTAAAAGGATTCATCTGGTATGTGCTGCTCAATAAAGTTGAACAGATCGATTTTTGACTCAAGGATTACCAAATATTTCCTGTTCAGTATGAAATTTATCGGCTATAATGGTTTGTCGAATATTGTTTTTATCGACAGTAATCGGAATTAACTGAATAGAAGGCACATTCATTTTACCATTAAAAACATAATTAACATTTTCGTCTACTTTTTCACCCTTAATTATTTTCATTGTAATGTCGGCAGCAGCTATTGCCTGTTGAGTCATTGGTTTATAAATTGTAATTGCCTGAGTACCTTCTGCAATACGTTTACATGCAGGTATCTCGGCGTCCATACCTGTTACTAAAACTTTCCCTGCCAGACCTTTTTCCTCCAATGCTTTAATAATTCCGCTTGCCATCCCATCATTGGCCGAGATAACCACATCAATAGGAACAGCCGAATAATTTATAACCTTTTTCATAACAATATAGGCCGTTTCAGCCGACCAATCTTCAATATAAGTACTGAAAATGAGGTTTATTTTCTGAGCCGAAATAGCAGCCGACAATAATTCCATATTTCCCTGATAAATTAATTCTGCATTTTTATCGGTCTTATCGCCCGAAATTAAAACATAATTACCCTCAGGATGCTTGCTTAGGGCATATTCGGCCATTAATTTTCCTGCTATGTGATGGTCGAAAGTAATAAAATAGTCGAGTTCGCAGTTTTGGATTAACCTTTCGTAAGCAATAACTTTAATACCTTTGCTTTTAGCCTCACGCGATATGGCTGCTGCTGTAATCTGGTTAACCGCATTAATTACAATGGCGTCAACGCCCTGACTAATTAATTTTTTGGCTTGTTCAATTTGTACCCGATCATCATTATTGGCATTTTCAACTATAACCTCTGCGCCCAGTTCATTGGCTCGTTTAACAAAATTATCGCGGTCTATGATATAACGAGCCTCAATATAATTCGGTACCATAAAGCCTATGGTTACCTTATCGTTTTTTGTACATGAAAATAAAATAACGCATACAAAAAACAATAACACTAGTTTTGTTTTCATAGTAGAATATAAGTTTTTATTGGTAACTGTTGGTCCAACAAATATATTATGTTAATCCTAATTTTTACATTAATATGTAAAAAAATATAGAAAATATAAAGCTTCATTTTAGTGTAAAAAAAACATTTTATAATAAAATTAAGTAATATAACATATTTATGCCCGATTAATAAAATTTAATTATATAGACTTTCGATGTATATTTTTACAAAGAAAGTTATTTTTGAAACCAGAATTACACCACCTATAAACGAATAAATAATGAAAACAAATTTGTTAATACATTCATGCTTCTGTCAAAGATTTAAGTTTGATAGGTATATACTTCTACTTTTAATTGTCACCTTATTAGAACTACCAGTTTTTCCGCAGAAAACAATTAAAAATTCAAAAACCGACTTAGATACAAAAGTTGAGTTATTATTAAAAAGAATGACTTTAAAGGAAAAAGTGGGACAAATGGCTCAAATTGATATTGCCACTTTTATCCGACGAGTCGATCCACACGGAAATTTTTATGGACCACAAGTTGAACCCAATGAACTTGTTGCGGACAGTTTACAAAAATACATTGTAGAATATGGTATTGGTTCAATTTTTAATATTGGAAGTAAAGGATATACCATAGAACAGTGGTACCATTTTATTACTCAAATACAGGAATATGCAGTAAAACGGACAAGATTAGGTATTCCCATTCTATACGGGCTCGATGCTATAAAAGGCAACTCACTTACAGCAGGAGCAACAGTTTTTCCTCAACCTTTAGGAATGGCCTGCACATGGAATCCAGAACTGGTAAAGAAAGCAAACGAAATAACTGCATACGAGATGAGGGCTACCAATACACTACTAAATTTTGGTCCTAATCTCGATGTCGGAATGCATCCGCTCTGGTCGCGTTTGCCTGAAACGTTTGGCGAAGATGTTTATCTTTGTAAAGTAATGGGCGAAGCCGCAGTTGATGGACTTGAAGGAGAAAACAATGATTTGAGTAATTTCAACAAAATTACATCAGCAATAAAACATTTTGTCGCTTATAGCTTTCCGGTTACAGGCAAAGATAGAACTCAGGCATGGATACCCGAACTTTATGTAAGAGAATACTTTTTACCTCCTTTTGAAGCAGCCATAAAAACAGGAGCACATGCACTGGTTCTTAATTCGGCTGAATTAAACGGCGAACCCATTCATGCCAGTAAATATTGGATTACCAATGTATTGCGTAAAGAATTAAAATTCGATGGTGTAATACTATCCGATTGGCGAGATATTGAAAAATTGTACTATCAACATCATGTAGCTACATCGTATAAAGAAGCTATATTTTTAGCAATCGATGCAGGAATAGACATGAATATGGTTCCATACGATAATCGTTTTATGGATCTTTTGATAGAACTGGTTAACGAAGGAAAAATCTCTGAAAAAAGAATTGACGAGTCGGTCCGAAGAATTTTAAAATTAAAATTTGAACTTGGCCTTTTTGACCAGCCTGTTCGTAACTATAAGGATTATCCAGAATTTGGAGGAGAAAAATTTCGAATGATAGCTAAACAAGCTGCTCTTGAATCAATTGTTTTACTTAAAAATAAAAACAACACTTTACCCCTAAACAAAAATGCAAAAGTATTAGTGGTAGGGCCTACAGCTAATACTATGCAATCACTCAATGGCGGCTGGACCTACAGCTGGCAAGGTGTAGCAGCCGATTTATTTGCTCAAGAAAAAAATACCATTTTTGAAGCCATTCAGGAGAAAGTTGGAACTGAAAGAGTAGCATACAGTCGCGGCGCTAATTTTCATCAAATTGACAACTTACAGGATGCCCTGGATAAAGCAAAAAATAGTGATTATATTATTCTTTGTTTGGGAGAAGAACCGTATGCCGAAACACCTGGATTTATTGAGGATTTATATCTGCCCGATGCTCAAACAGAATTGGCTAAAACAATGGCATCGACAGGCAAACCTGTAATTTTAATTCTTGCCGAAGGAAGACCTCGTTTAATCAGTAAATTCGAACACTTAATGGATGCTGTACTGGTTGGTTTCTGCCCTGGCAACGAAGGCGGAGATGCATTTGCCGATATTATTTTTGGTGACTATAATCCTTCGGGAAAGCTTTGCATTACATATCCACGATATCCGAACGATTTGATGACATATAATTACAAAGATACCGACCTGCCAGACCACTATTATGGTAATAATGGGCATCAACCTCAATATCGGTTTGGATATGGACTTAGCTATACTACTTTCAAATATTCGAACCTTAACACCAATAAAAGTGTTTATAGCGAAAAAGACACAATTGAAATTTCGGTCGATGTAGAAAACACTGGAAACAAAGTAGGACAGGAAACGGTTCTGCTCTTTTCACGCGATGTAATTGCCCGTATTGTTCCGCCTTTACATCGTTTACGGCGATTTGAGAAAATTACTCTCCACCCTGGAGAAAAGAAAACTGTAACTTTTCGACTCACAATCAATGATTTAAAATATGTTGGCCATGACAACCAATGGACCACTGAAGGCGGCGAGTTTATATTTTTTATTGATAAATTGTCAAAAAATATTAATATTGAGCTGCATAAATGATATTTTAAACGATGAAACATAGTAGTTCTGCATTACTCTTTCTACTTTTTTTCTTTCAGGTTGTTAAAGCACAGGTTGTTGACACAGCTCAATCGGATGACCGTAACATAACAATTTTATTTGCGGGAGATGTAATGGGGCATATGCCTCAGGTTCATGCAGCTTACGATTCTTTTACAGGAACTTATAATTTTTCACCATGTTTTCAATTCGTCAAACCATATGTTGAAAAGGCCGACATAGCTATTGCCAACCTTGAAACTACCCTGGCAGGGGAACCTTATAGTGGTTACCCCTTGTTCTCAACACCCGATGCTATGGCACAGGCATTAGTTAATACGGGTTTTGATATATTGGCTACGGCCAATAATCATTGCCTCGATAAAGGACGCAAAGGACTGGAACGTACAATCGCTATTATCGACTCTTTAAAAGTGTTTCGAATGGGTACGTACCTCAATGAAAAGGATAAAAAGGAAAAATATCCATTAGTAATTGATTTTAAAGGTATCCGAATAGCTCTATTTAATTACACTTATGGCACCAATGGTATTTCAGTTGATTATCCAAATGTGGTAAATTATATAAATCGCAACATTATTGAAAAAGATATCGCAAAAGCCGACTCTTTGGGAGCTGACATAAAAATTGCATTTTTGCATTGGGGACTGGAATATGAACTCAATCCAAATGAAAATCAAAAATCACTGGCACGCTATCTGGCATCGAAAGGTATGAATGCCATAGTGGGCTCTCATCCTCATGTGGTGCAAACATTCGAAGTCATAAGAGATTCAATCAATCGAAAGTCAGTGCCTGTTTTTTATTCACTGGGTAATTTTATCTCAAACCAGCGCGACAGGTACAGAGATGGTGGCACCATGTGTTTATTTAAAATAAATTTCAGCAATATAAAAGATTCAATAAAGGTTGAAACATATTACATTCCTTACTGGGTGTACAAAGGTCGACTTAACCAGAAGGTAAATTATTATGTAATTCCTGTTCACGATTTTATTGAACAAAAGATAAGCATAACATTGCCTGAAGAGGATAAAGAAAAATTAAATGACTTTCAATCGATTATTGAAAAGCAGTTAAATAACCTGGTTCCTTATAAATTATAATTATTAGTAACATTGGAAACTATTCAATTAACATCCACACAGGTATATCAATTTAACATATTTAAACCATATCATGAGGTACGACACTTTATTACTACCCGTATAGGAGGAAACAGTGAAGGACCTTATAAAGGACTAAATATAGGATTTGGAAGTGAAGACAATCCGTCTGTTGTATTAGAAAACCGATACATATTAGCTGAATCATTGGGAATTCCTCTTGACTGGTTTGTTTTTCCGCATCAAACGCATAGCAACCATGTGTATAAGGTTACAGCCAACGATAAAGGTAAAGGTGCCTATGCCCGAAATAACGCTATTCCTGATACCGATGCGCTGGTAACTAATTGTAAACACATTTGTTTAAGCATACAAGTTGCCGACTGTGTACCCATTTTATTATTCGACACACATAATCAAATAATTGGCGCCATTCATGCAGGTTGGCGAGGTATGGCTAATCAAATTATTGGTAACACTATTAATTTTATGTTACAAAATTATGGCTCAAAACCTCAACATATAATTGCCGGAATAGGTCCCTCCATCGGACCATGTTGCTATGAAGTAGGTGAAGAAATATCACTTTTGTTTCCGTCTCAAATTCGTTCCCAAATTTTTTACACAAAAATAAATAAAATAATACTTGACTTATGGAAAAGTGCATCAATTCAATTGATCTCTTCAGGACTTAAAGCCGAAAATATAGAAAGTGCCCATGTCTGCACACGCTGTCATTCAAATTTGTTCTATTCTTCAAGGGCAGGAAAAGGCATTACTGGCCGATTTATGGCAGGGATTATGTTGTTGTAGTTTTATTTATTTATGATTTTCTCAAATACCTCACGCCATTTTAACCCGTTTGTAGTTGGTTCAAAAGTATTGTTATGCCAAATTACCGTAAAATTTCCTTTATATTTCTTTACCGTATTTTTTAGTTGCAATAGGTCATTTAAAGCCTCATCGGTTGTAAATTTTAAATAATGTATGTAAGTTGCATCCATTGCATGAACTGGAAAAATTTTTAATGATGTTGTTTCATTTTTTTCTAAATCGAAAAAATAAAATGGATGACAGGTACCAGCCCTGAACCCAATTGCAGATGCATAACCCATTGAATAATCTTCCAATATACCTGCATTAATCAAACACCTGTACGTTTCGGGTAGTCTAAAGCGCAAAAAATGTTGTCGACTTTTAGTAATCCTTATTCCTGAAATGCTTTCCAAAAATTTTCTTTCTCTAGAAATTAATTCTATGTTATTCCACGACTCATACGAAGGATGAAGTCCAGTTTCAGCATACTCGGTATTATTTTGTATCATCGTCCTAATTGGAGGTCGATCCAGTAAAATATGACTATCGAGTCGGTTTTTGTTGTTCATTAAATAAAAGTAAATAAACGAAACGTTATGTTTTTTTAATAGTTCATTAATATACGGGAAAGTATAAAATGGATCTTCATCCAATCTCATTAACACCTTAACACGAGCATTAAAATCATGCCAGTTATTTCTAAAAACACTACGAACTAGTCCTCCGCAGGTTAATAAAAAACTTTTACATTTATATGCAAATGCTTCGTCAACATCAATAGTTGGTAAATAAGCATATTTTTCATCCCGAAAGACTATCCATGGATAATGTTTTAATAATATTCCCTTAAAAAAATCAACCCATAAGTCAACTACCGGAGTTTGTAATAAACCGTTTTGATATAAAACACTATTCTGTGGTTTAAATCGACCATGCACATCATAATCCGTAGATCCATATTCCTCATAACGAGATAAAACGTAAAATATAGCAGAAAATAAATCGAAACCACCAGTATTCAAAAATATTGCAGGAATACCCTGATGATTTTGAAAAATAACATTATGCAGGTTAATATTACTCTCGTTAAGCAATCCGTACGGAATAATACTGACAGCGCATTGACCCTGAAAATTGTAATGCGAGTAATTTACTTTAGCAGAAGAATATTGGTCAAATTCATTACTGTTTTCAGTTAAAATATACGATAAACCTAATCGTTGGGTAAACACATAATCGAAAGTGTATTTTAAGCGATTGGTAACTTGATCGACTAAAATTAAAATCTTCTGTTCGTTGGTCATAAGCTACTAAAATATAGGTTTATCCCTTTTATCGGACATGAATAATTTAAAACGAAATTATAAAAGTAAAATTATAATGTAATTTTGCAAGTATCAAATATATGAAAACATGCGGATTGATATTATTACGGTTTTGCCTCAGTTATTGGATAGTCCGTTTAATCATTCAATTATAAAACGTGCTCGAGAAAAAGGTATTGTCGAGATAGTAGTTCATAACTTACGCGATTATTCGAACGATAAACATCGAAGGGTAGACGATTATGCATACAGCGGTATAGCAGGTATGGTGATGTGTATTCAACCTATTGATAATGCTATTACAGCGCTGAAAAGTCAGCGAACATACGATGAAATTATTTACACATCGCCCGATGGGGAACCATTCACACAAAAAATAGCCAATCACCTTTCGACCTTTCAAAATATCATTATTCTTTGTGGTCATTATAAAGGTGTTGATCAGAGAGTACGTGACCATTTAGTAACACGCGAAATTTCAATTGGTGATTACGTATTGACTGGCGGCGAACTAGCAGCTGCCGTTATTACCGATGCCATTGTTCGATTACTGCCAGGAGCCATTAGCGATGAAGAAGCGGCATTAACTGATTCTTTTCAGGATGGATTATTGGCTCCTCCTGTGTATACAAGGCCCGCCAATTATAAAGGGTGGAAAGTACCTGAAGTGCTTCTTTCGGGTAATACCAAACTCATTGAAGAGTGGAATTTACAACAGGCTATAGAACGTACAAAACGCTTGCGCCCTGATTTACTGAACAACGATTAAATTATCGATTATCAAAAAATGTATCAACTATTGAATATTTACTGTCGGAAGGTAAAAATAACTGTTTCTTCTTATAATTCGGTTTATTCATCTGGCGTTTAGCTTCACGAATTTTTATTTGTCTTTCAAGCCGTTCATTCATACGTTCATAGTGATCTCTTCCAAATATTGGAAAAGTGGCCAAATAATATTTCATTCTACGACTGATACTTTCAAAACTAACATTCATAACGTAACATAGTAAGTTATTAAACAAAGTTAATAATTTTTATCATATAAACGTTATTTTTACAATTAATGTTTAATATCTCATGAGAGATATTAGATCAGATTTTTAAATTGACAGTTAATTAAAGTTAATCAGATGGTTGTATATATATGTAAAATTTTAACAAAAAGTAATCATGTAATTTTTCCAGTTAAAATTTGTACTTTTGCCAACTCAAAATTTTAATACAGCTTATGAGCGAAAACAGTATATTAGAAAAATTAGAAGCTATAAAAATCAAGTTTGAAGAGATTGGACAGCAAATTACTGATCCTGAGGTAATTGCTGATATGAAGAAATATGTAAAATTAAATAAGGAATATAAAGAGCTTCAACCGATAGTAGAAGCTTATCATGAATATAAAAACACCCTGAGTAATATAGAATCGGCTAAAGAGATATTGGCTAACGAAAAAGATGAAGAATTAAAAGAAATGGCCAAAGCAGAGCTAAATGAGTTAACTGAAAAATTACCTCAATTAGAAGAAAAAATAAAGTTATTACTTCTACCAGCCGATCCTGAAGATTCGAAAAATGCAATAATGGAAATCAGAGCTGGTACAGGAGGAGATGAAGCCAGTATTTTTGCAGGCGATTTATATCGAATGTATACTCGTTACTGCGAAAACAGAGGGTGGAAGGTTGAAGTAACCAGTTATACCGAAGGTACCGTGGGTGGTTTTAAAGAAATAGTAATGAAAATTGTTGGAGATGGAGTATATGGAGTATTAAAATATGAATCGGGAGTGCACAGGGTACAGCGTGTACCAAAAACCGAAGCACAAGGCCGAATCCATACTTCAGCAGCTACAGTTGCCGTGTTCCCTGAAGCCGACGAATTCGATATTGAATTGAATATGAACGATATCAGAAAAGACACCTTTTGTTCCTCGGGTCCAGGTGGTCAATCGGTAAATACAACCTATTCGGCTATACGATTAACCCACATCCCTACTGGTATTGTTGTACAGTGTCAGGACGAAAAATCGCAGATAAAAAATTTTGAAAAAGCACTTGCCGAATTACGTACCCGTATTTATAACCTCGAATATCAAAAATACCTTGACCAGATAGCCTCAAAACGAAGAACAATGGTCTCAACCGGTGACCGTTCGGCTAAAATACGTACTTATAATTATCCTCAAGGCCGAGTAACTGACCATAGGATTAATTACACCGTTTATAACCTGCCAGCTATAATGGATGGCGACATTCAGGAGCTTATTGACCAACTTCAGATGGCCGAAAACGCTGAACGTTTAAAAGAAAGCAATCTGGTATAATGCGTTTTTGTGTGTTGAAATTTACTGAATGAGTATTTTTCTTCGAAAAGTTTCAGTATTGGTACTAACAACAAAACAGTAAATACCTTTTTCCCAGGCACTAACATTAATAGGAGTTGAGTGGTTTTCAAGTTTAAAAGAATTGATTAACTGGCCGTGCATATTATAAACCGCACAATTAGCAGTTATGTTTGATGAAAGACGGATGAAAATTTCATTGATAGCAGGATTAGGATAAATATCTAATGTAAACTTTTCTGTTTCGGCCGATTCAACATCGGTTAACTTTGTAAAAGTCATTTTACCTAAATTAAAACCACCATAGCTAAGTACCTTTAAAACATGAATTCCTTCAGTAAACTTTAAAGTATCAACCGAGATGCTTTGAAAAGTACTCCAACCGCCAGTGGCGCCAACTTTCACCCTATTGGCAATAAGCTGATTATCGACATAAACTGAGAAAGAACCTCCACCTGTTTGAGATGCCACCCTGAAAGTACCTCTATAGGTACCTGTTTCTGCTACCTGAATGGTATATTCAACCCATTCGCCATAATCGAACCATCCGATGGTATAAGAATTGTCGTACGATTCAAGATCAACATCTTCATTGGTTCGGTATATACCTCCCTTATTACCCTTGTCTACGTCATGATAAGCAATTCCTTCGCCTCCTGCATCAAAATTAGCTGCTACAATGGTTCCCGGAATGGGATTAGGTTTATTAGCATCGGGGTAAGGAAACTGGCCATCACCAAACCTGATATTAATGCTATCAGCATATTCATTACAACTGGTAGTTACCTTTACCTTTAACCAACCTTCTTTATTTACATTAACCATGGCACGAGAGCTATTCGTACCACCTACCAGATTTATTCCATCTGTACTCTCCCAAATAAAAGTGGCGCCTGGCAATGAGTCTACTTGATAGGTCAAATTAGTTGCCCCTTCGTTTACCCATTGTTTCCCACTTATTTTTGGCTTTTTTAAAGATACTACCTTCGAGATAACTGATGAATCGCATTTGCCTTTAACCACTAATTTCAGAGTATCGGAATTACAACCCCATTTCAGTTGAATCTTATCGGCTTCTTCCGACATTTTCGAAACACCCAATGGTAAAATCCATCTATACTGAAGGCTGTCAGAATAATCATTGATAGTATAGGTTAAATTGCTTTCATTTTCCATTACCTCAGTTTTGCCATTAAAACTGTAATCGGCAGTTTTTTTGTAAACCCGAACATAGTCAACATACATTTTCTGCGGAAAAACAGTTGTATTATCAGGATTTCCGGGCCAATTTCCACCAACGGCAAGGTTTAAAATGATGAAAAAATTTTTATGGAAAGCTTCCAATCCAGCATCTGTAATATTCATGACAAAATACTGAACGTTATCAATCCAACCGGTAATTTTGTTTTTATCCCATTCAACTGCAAAAACATGATAATCGTCGGCCAAAATGCCTGAAGGTAATTTATAAGACTTACCATATGATGGATGTCCGGTACTGGTCGATGGTCCCCAGTGTAAAGTAAAATGGGTAATAGCATCATTTGTACCACCTCCTACCATTTCCATAATATCTATTTCTCCACAGTTAGGCCATCCTACTGACGAAATAGATTCTCCAAGCATCCAGAATGCAGGCCAGATGCCTTTACCATAGGGAAGTTTCATTCGAGCCTCAATTCGTCCATAGGTAAACGATTTCTTTTGTTGAGTAGTTATTCGAGCCGAGGTATATTGACGTGTCAAATAAACTTCTTTGCGTGCTTCAATGACTAAATTGCCATTTTCTACCCTTAAATTTTCAGGTCGTGCAGTATAATACTGAAGTTCATTATTTCCTCCTCCATTATCGTTAACTTCAATATTCCATGTACTTAAATTTAAAGCATTTCCCTCAAACTCGTCGGACCAAACCAACTCATAACAACTCTTCTGAGCTATGACAATTTGCGAAATTGCAATAATAGCAGTAAATAAAAACAGTTTTGTTTTCATAGTTATTTGTTTTATGCATTAAAAAATAGATGCTTGTCTTGTTAGGTATTTCAAGTGTAAAGTTATACACTATTGACAGAAACTTTGCCAAATTAACCTACTAAAAGCACCCCATTTTTATACCATTAATTTACTACATTTTTCCAAATAATTGATTGTTAATATTTTAACAAATATAAATGAAATGCTTTTCAGGCATTGGTTATACTTCCAATTAACTGACTGGAAAAATGCCCTTTTCAAACCAATTTAAAGCAATACGTGTTAGAACTTAATTATCGGACTTCAAGTAAATGATTGATTTTTGCAATTCCTGAACTGTTTCAGGTCCAGCATTAAATAACAAATCGAGAATGCTCAAGTTTTTAATAAACCCAAATTTATGCTGAAACACCTGATAATAAGGAAAAGGTTGAAAAGACTCATCGAGGGTATTTTTATGAGGTTTAGGATGAAAAGCATCAGAAAAATCGACGAAATTATCAGCTACCTGTTTAAATCCTGCTGTATATGTAATTATTTTATTTAACTGAAGATTTGAAAATAACATTTCAAGAATAGCATGATTTAAATCGAAAAGGAAAGTATAATTTTTATGGAGTACTGAAAAAATATCGTCGGCGTAATAAATATAAAAAGGTGCCGATCGGTAAGCCGACTCTATGGCTCGCATGTGTATGTTACGCCAACGAGTTCGGTAATCGATTTTAACGTCGCGTATTTGAATTTTATTTCCGGTATGAACTATGGGTACAGTTAATGGTAATAAACCGTTGGCTGATAAAATATGGCAACGATTCCGATAAGTCTGTTTTTGAAAAAATTCGTGTTGTTCTATAACAACATGTTCGTACTGAATAATTTTAGCAAAATATTGGATAGGCGGAAAATAACTGGTAGAAAGCAATACAACATTCGGTTGCATGGGAAAATAAAGAATTACAGTTTATTTATCATGCTGGCCAGATAGGCAGCACCAAAACCATTGTCGATATTCACAACACTTATTCCACTGGTACAACTGGTAAGCATGCCCAATAATGCAGCAACACCATTAAATGCAGCACCATAGCCCACACTGGTAGGCACAGCAATAACAGGTTTATCAACCAGTCCTCCCACCACACTGGGCAAGGCACCTTCCATACCTGCAATAACTACTAATACTTTTGCCCCACGTATAATATCAATATTATCGTATAATCGATGAATACCTGCTATTCCTACATCATAAAGACGTTCAACTTTATTATCAAAAATTTCGGCTGTCACAGCAGCTTCTTCAGCCACCGGTATATCAGAGGTTCCTGCAGTAATTATTCCAATGTATGTTTTAGTAAGCTCGACCGGCTTTTGACGAACTGTAATGGTTCGGGCTAATTCGTTGAATTCGGCATTATTACAAATTTCCCTAACTTTTTCGTACATTTCACGGGTGGCCCTGGTTGCTAATATATTATTACCTGTAGGTAGCATGTGTTCAATAATACCCTTGACATGATCAGGAGTTTTCCCTGCACAAAAAATCACCTCAGGATATCCTCTTCGAAGGGCCCGATGATGGTCAACTTTTGCATAACCTAAATCCTTATATGGTAAATTTTTTAATTCACTCAGTGCCTCGTCAATACTCTTTTGACCATCCTTTACCAATTCTAATATTTTACGAATATAATTACTATCCATATATTGAAGCTTAAAAAACAAAAATATGTATTATTGATTTCATTCACAAAAAATGCCAGTTTCAGTAACAACTAATTAACAATTTCAAATCAAAACATTATTATTTTTGATTTTGATGTAAATAGTATCTCGATTTACATATGATTCCAATTATAACACATTTTTTAATAAAAATATCATTACTGACCGACTAAAAAATTAAAGAAGT
>FQKF010000624.1_pt1 | contig 25253 bp, 19 predicted proteins | sample 1504521 | NCBI WGS metagenome assembly FQKF01 (sample SAMEA4475357, study PRJEB15587) | soil metagenome | biome: Soil; feature: Field | place: India | collected 2015-03-11 | depth 0 m
AAATGATTTGTTGTATTTCATATTCCGCACTGATGAGCGGTAAGCTGTCCTGGGGAATGCTTTCGTAAAAAAGACGCACTTCCGCCGGAGTCAATTTGTCGGACGGAAAAATTTTTTGTTGCATTTTTTGGGCAATCAGTTGTTCTTCCACATCGGCACGCATCTCGTCCTTTATCACATTCGTTCGTTTGCCGTAGAACTCTTCCAGTTTTTTTTCACTCCCGAATTGATTAATAAAAAAATTCAGACGTTTGTTCAATTCGTTTTCCACCTCGGCATCCGAAACCGTTACACTGTCTTTATCGGCCTGAACAACCAATAACTTACGGAACAAAACCTCTTCCAGGGCCCGGCATCGGTTTATGGGCATTTCGTTTTTTTCCTGCATCAGCATGGCATTCTGAACATCACTCAGAAAAACAGCATGTTTTCCAACAACCGCAATGCTTTTATCCAGCGTTTGCGCAAGCCCCAATCTTAATAAAAGAAAAAAATATAGGCCAATCAATCGCACTGAAAGCAAAGTAAATAAATTCCCCCGAAAAGCCATTCTTAAAAAATCAAAACGTTTTCAAATCTCCTTTTTGTTTGGCCTCTTCCAGTAATTGCCTTCTGTATGCTTTTAAAAGCTCAGTCGCCCGTTCCTTCAATATGCCGCTTTTCAACTCATTTTTTATAAGCCCGAACGGGGATGCCGTATTTTGATTTCTTCTGTCGATGATTTTCAAATAAACCCATTCGTTATTGTCATAAAACTCAAAAGTTTTTCCGGGTGTCAGGTAATCGGCAGAAACGCTTTTCAGAAAAGGGATATTCTTTTTGAGGTCATCCAGAAAAATCCAACGATTAAAATCCGTAAATGCAACGGCATTCAAAGAAGCCAGTTCATAAAATTCTTTTTCTTTATCGGGTGTCAGGTTTTTGGCCAGTATCTGAATTTTTTTGAGTTGTTTGTTATCGGATGCCACACGCGTATAAATCAATTTTACAATGGTTTGCGACAGCAGGTATTCGGAAGAATGTGCCTGATAATAGGCCAAGAGTTCTTTTTCCGAAATCAGCGTATCCAGATTGTTCTCAATAATTTTATTCTCCAACTCGTGTATGTATAATTTTTTACGATAGGAATTTATTTTTTCCTCCAAATCGGGATCTTCACCTAATTTTTGTTTTGCTTCTGCAAACAAAATTTCATCCATCGCCCATTGTTCGCCTTTTTTTCGAAGTTCGGAACTGTCGGATGTTATATAATCGGCAGGTTTAGAAAAACATTCTCCTTTGTATTCAATCCAACATTCATTTGGCTTTTTTCTATCCGAACAGGATATAATCGATAATCCAACGATTACTATTGTAAAATAAATTCTCATTTAAAAATTTGTTCCGAAAGTTTTTCCAAAAGGGTTTTTCCTCCGGTAAAGGTAAGACCAAAATGGTAATAAATACCTGTCTGATATCGTTTATAATCCATTTCGTTAATCAAAAATTGTGAAGCAAAAGCCCAGGAGGCCTCAATCCACAGAAAAATACCTTTTCCCAATTTTATGCGTGCCTGATTAAATAACATTCCCTGACGGTAAAATGTGTAATATACGTATGGTTCCGAATGAACAAACAACATACCCGACGGTCGTATGCCTGTGGTGAGGGAAAAGCCGTTGCCGATATATTGAATGCCAATCCGGTATGGCAAAGTTGCAAGAAGATTGAATTTTTCATTAAGCGGGTATTGTCCGCCGAAAAAGGGAATCGGTATGGGATATGATTTAAAGTAAGCAATTGCCATTCCGTAATACATGTATTTTCGGATGCCTTTTAAATGAAAAAGTCCGGCAAGGCCGCTGTATATTCCCGGAAAAGTCCGGAACTTATTTTCCGTGAAAACATGGGCTTGTGCTTGCCAAAAAAATATCCTGAATTTTCGCGTAAGGTGGAGTCCGCCCAATGAGCCCTGAACAAAAAAATTTGAAAACCTGCCGATGGTGTCTCCATTAAAATTGTTTTGCCTGACTCCGGCCTGCAATGCTCCGAATATGGTATATGCTTTAATGTCGGCCAATTGGTCCCACTTTTTTTGGAACAGATTGCCCAAAAAGTTTTTATTCATACTCACTTCAAATTTGTGTTTGACGGGAAAGGTGGCACCGGTTTCCAGAATCTGATAGGAACCGTTGGGCCGAGGGGAATAAGAAAAAAGACCATAGGAACGCGTAAAAAAACGGGGACGAATAAATTGAATGGCATCATCAAATTCCCAGGATTGGGATTTTATATATAAAATACTCCATAAGCCAATAAAACAAATAAATAACAGTTTTTGCTTAGGAATAATTATTTTAATACTCGGCTTTAACATGAAATTCCATGTCGGGATATTTTTCCTGAGCCATTTGAAATATCCAGGCGCTTTCGGCCATGAAAACCGGTCGGTTCTTTTTATCGAATGCAATGTAAGGTGCCCGATCTTCCATAAATTTTTTTAACGTATCGGGATTATTGGACGAAATCCAGAATGCCTTATACAGATCCAATACATCGAAAGAAGCACTGGCGTTATATTCGTGCTTAAAGCGGAACTGAATAACATCGAATTGCAAAGCTCCCACGGTACCGATAATTTTACGGCCGTCGGTTTTTCGGGTAAATAACTGTGCCACACCTTCATCCGTGAGCTGCTCAAGTCCTTTTTGGAATTGCTTGGATTTCATGGGGTCGAGGTTGGTCACGTAACGGAAAAGCTCCGGAGAAAAAGTGGGAATACCCTGAAAATGCAATTTTTTTCCCTCGGTAAGGGTATCGCCGATTTTAAAATTTCCGGAATCATAAAGCCCGATTACATCGCCCGGCCAGGCCTCGTCGATAACAGATTTTTGCTGTGCCATGAAAGCCGTGGGGTTTGAAAAACGCATTTCTCTTCCCTCCCGAACATGATAATAATATTTGTTGCGTTCGAATTTTCCGGACACAATTCGAAGAAAAGCAATACGGTCGCGGTGTTTGGGATCGAGGTTGGCATGAATTTTAAAAATGAAGCCGCTGAACTCCTTGTCATCCGGACTCACAAAACCCTCTTCGGCCATGCGTCCCGTGGGCGATGGCGCTATATCAACAAAGCAGTCCAAAAGTTCGTTGACGCCAAAGTTGTTTACGGCCGAACCGAAAAACACCGGACAAATTTCTCCTTTCAGGTATTTTTCTTTAGAGAACGGATCGTAAATACTTTCCACCATTTCAACGTCTTCCCGCAGTTTTTGAGCAAAATCCGATCCGATTTCGGCATCAATACCTTTATCGTGAATATCGTTGAAGGTGATGGAAGGAACGATGCGATCTTTGGCATCGCCCATAAAAAGACGGAGTGAGCGGGCAGCAATGTCATAAACGCCTTTAAAAAGCTTGCCGATTCCGATAGGCCATGTCATGGGACGGACGCGGATTTTGAGTTCTTTTTCAATTTCGTCCAGCAGGTCAAAGGCATCGCGGCCTTCCCGGTCAAGTTTGTTGATAAAAACAATAACCGGAGTGTTGCGCATTCGGCACACTTCCAGTAACTTTCTGGTCTGGGGTTCCACTCCTTTTACGCAATCAATAACCATGATAACGCTGTCCACGGCCGAAAGGGTTCGGTAGGTGTCTTCGGCGAAATCCTCGTGACCCGGCGTGTCGAGGATATTGACTTTATATCCCTTGTAATCAAAAGCCATTACGGAAGTGCTGACCGAGATACCACGTTGTTTTTCAATTTCCATGAAATCGGATGTGGTGGATTTTTTAATTTTGTTCGATTTCACGGCGCCGGCGGTTTGAATGGCACCTCCGAAAAGAAGAAGTTTTTCCGTAAGGGTAGTTTTACCCGCATCGGGGTGGGCAATAATGGCAAACGTGCGGCGACGCAAAATCTCCGGATGCATAAAATGTGCGTAAAAATAACAAGAATAGTTAAAGATTTGAGAAAGATTCAATGAATGCGGAACTTGTGAAATATTTTTATGAAAAAAGAAAATAAAATTAAATTAACATATATTAACAAATTATAACTTATTGAAAAACAATACATTATGCAAAAAAAAAAATTTACTTTTGCATTTGGAAAATTTCATTTTCCGATATAGTTTTGTTTAAGGATTTAAAAATTTCCGGCTGCAGACGGGTTTTTAAAATCCGCAAAGAACCGATGCGAACGGCCGTTCCGTGTGGTTCTTCCACCCAAGGCCGCCGTGCTGCCTCCGAAGTACGGAAGGAAAAACCCGAAACGCCTTAAAAGGGAGTAGGGGAAATTTAAAAAATTAGTAGTATGAAAAAAGTAATTATTATTTTATCAATGATTTCCGTATTTTAAGCCCAGGATGACTATACTAAGTATTTTAAATTCAATGCTTTTTATGATCCGATAGATAATAAAACATACATATATGAAGATATTTATCTTTATAAAACCCCCCCCCGGTTGATATTCCTGGTATAGCGATATTAGCGAATAATGAGTGCTCCGGAAATTTATTTTTCAAATTCAAAGGTGAATTAATTAAAGAGTTTAACGGAAATGTATTGGACAAATTAGTTGATCCTAACAATAATGGAACATGTATAGTTTCCCTTAAAAAGTAACACAGAAAAAAATAACTTCTTCTATAGGCACAGTTTCCGGAGTCGCCTGCCTTTGTGGTAGTTTAATATGTATAGTGTTAAAAGACAGTAATTTATCATCCGTTGTATAATGTAATTAAAGCATTTTTTATATTGTTTAATTTTAATGCTTAAATGCAAAATTGCATTTATCATGAAACGGAGTTGCTTTTATTTTATATTAAGCAGCATAGCCGTATTGCTTACCTTTTCTCAAAATAAAATTGATAATTTAATTAAAAATTCAAAAGCTAATTTTCTTTTTATAAGATACCATGGTAGTTTTTGCAATTCCTGTAGTTCCTTTTCTTTAAAGGAAATAATTAATGTAATCAACGAAAAATATAAAAATCTCGGTATTTATTTCATTGATAATGATGTTGTGCAGGATACTTTCCTGCAAAAAAGCATCGCCGATAAATTGGGATTAAAAACAAAAGAAATAAATTTCATAGCTGATGATAAAAATTGTTTTATTCCGGAAAATTCCATCTGTTTGTTCAACCACTTAAATTCTGAAATTCTGAAAGCTAACATTCATGATGAACATCAAATGGAAAATTTTTTTAATAAAATATCCGAATTTAAGTTATATAAAATTAAAAACGACTCATTACTAAATAAACTTACTAAAAAAGTACATACTTTAAAATTTGATAACCATTCCATTTATTTAACAGATAACTTTGGAAAATTGGAATATTATCAGGCATCAGAGTATCCGTGGATCTTAAAAAAATCCGTTTACATAAAAAATGCCATTCCTGATTATGACAGCATCATAAAAAATTATTTAAAGCCGTTGAATTTTTGTTCCATTGATACCTTTAAAAAAATATCTAAAGAAGATATGATTTCATTTTCTGAGTTTGACCTAAATAACAATCATATTTATTTACCTGTCAGTGTAAAATATATTACAAAAGAAAAATCAGATACTTTTTTTCTTAATGATCAGGCAATTATTTCCGTATTCGACAAAAATCTGAATTTTGAAAAACTATTATTATTCAGAAATTATTTTCAAGATAAAATATGTAATTCCTATCCCGGCATTTTGTTTAAAAACGACACTGCTTATTTAACGCAATTTTATTTAAACCAAAATAAGTTTTTCATTGTCAGATATATTTTAAAAGGGAATTACTTAACAGAAGATACAACATTTAAAATTAAACTTAACATTAAGTTAAAAGACGAGATAACATCTTTATTCCGAACAGACAAAAGGATTTTCTTTTTACATCCAACCAAAAACTATCAAAGAACCAAAATTTACTTACTGGATATTTTAAATCAAAAATTAATTCACGTCCACACATTTAAAAAAGGATTTATCCCTGCTTCTCAAAATTATTTCGAAAAAAAATACCTGATTTTTATTAAGTTAAAAAATGGAAAGCCATCTTTTTACAAGATGGATTTAAACAACTATAAGGTTTCGAAAATTGATTTGATTGAGGAAATCACACCTGAACAATTAATGTCTGTAAAATATAAACATATTTTTATGACACCCGATTATTCATATTTTTTAAGTCCAGGTAAATTTCATAAAACACATTGATCTCATGAAAGTTAAATGCAGCTTATTACGAATCTGATTCAAAGATTATTGCTAAATTCCTTTGAACAACGAATAAACCCAAATTATGCAATAGAATGAATTTATAGAACAGGAATTGCTGAAATAATCTTTATATTGCAGGAATTAAGAAAACAAGAACTTTACATCCCACCTAAGTATAAATATAAAAAATTTCATTTTCTATAATGCTGAAAACAGAGAATTTCAAAAAGATAAACACCTTGAGTTTGTCTAACAATCTGAGTTTTGCAACGGCCTCGAATTATGAATTATGGCATTATGGTCTTAGTCCCCTCTAATTCAGGTTAAATAGTTATTGGATAAGCCATAGAATATTCGTATTTAGGATTTTTCAATTCCGGTAATTTTCCGCATATTTTATTATTTTTGGCAAAACTTTCATTCGTTGTTCAGAACATTTGCTCAAATAATTTTCTTTGTTTTCTTTTGCTTATCTTATGCCCAATTTACCATTCACGGAAAAGTATTCTCTGCTTCCAACAAAGAACCTCTTCCCTTTGTGCCGGTGATGATTAAAGGCACCGGCGCCGGCACGCAAACCGACGTGGACGGGAATTTCATTATCAAAACCAATACGCTTGGCGACTCCCTTATTGCCCAATATATCGGTTATAAACGTACAGCCCGCCCCATAAAGAAAGGTATAGCCCAACAGGAAATCAATATCGCCATGGAGGAAGACGAAGGGATCCAACTGGAAGAGGTTACAGTGGTGATGGGTGAGAACCCGGCTCACCGCATCATACGCAATGCCAATAAATTCCGTGAAAAAAATAACCGCGATAATCTTACGGCCTATCAATATGAAACCTATAACAAAATTCAATTTGATCTTAATAAGATCCCAAAAGAAATGCGTGAAAAGAAATTTCTTAAGCCCGTAGCATTTGTATTTGACAATGTGGATAGCGTTAATTCCGGCGAAAAACCTTCTTTGCCTTTCTTTCTGATTGAAAATATATCGGAAGTTTATTACCGTTCCAATCCAAAATCCAAAAAGGAAATCGTGAAAGCAACCAAAATCACGGGCATGGAAAATGCAAGCGTATCTCAACTATTGGGAGATATGTATCAGAATATCAATTTGTATGATAACAACATTATTTTATTTAACAAACAAATTCCAAGTCCTATCGGCGATCAGGCCTTTTTTTATTATAAGTTTTTTCTGGAAGACAGCGCGTTTCAGGACGGACATTACGTTTATCATATCCGCTTTAAACCCAAACGCGTGCAGGAACTGACGTTCACCGGTAACATGTGGATAGCCGACACCACCTGGGGTATCAAGAAAATTGAAATGTCGTTGCCCAAAGATGCTAATATAAACTTTATCCGAACAGCCAACGTGGTTCAGGAATATGTGTTTGTTGACAGCATTTGGATGTTAAAAAAAGACCGTTTGGTTGCCGATATTGCACCCACCAAAAATTCCATCGGATTTTACGGTCGTAAATCCACTTCTTACAAAAACTTTGTCATCAATAAACCTCATGAAAATAAATTTTACGGGACCGGTAATCAGATTGTTTTCAACGACAGCATTACCAAAAAAGATGAATCCTATTGGGCCGAACACCGGCATGACAGCTTAACCCAACGTGAACTCAAAATTTTTAAAATGGTGGACACCATCCAATCCTTACCCATTTACCAAACCTGGGTGGATATTTTTTATCTGATTGTGGCCGGTTATAAGAAATACAATAATTTTGAAATTGGACCTTATTCCAGTTTAATATCCTATAACCGCGTAGAAGGACTACGTTTGCGCTTTGGCGGCAGGACTTCGGAACTTTTCAGCAAATGGTATGAGCTGAACGGTTATGTGGCATACGGCATTAAGGATGAAGCATGGAAATATTCCATCGGTTTTAAAACCTTTGTAACAAAAAAACCTTACCGTCAGATTTTCGGGTTGAATTATAAAAGCGATTATGAGATTTTAGGGCAAAGCGTAAACGGGTTTTCACAGGATAATTTTCTGGCTTCATTTTTACGCGTAAATCCGTTAACCAACCTGACACGCGTGGACCAAACCGAAGGGTATTTTGAACGCGAATGGATGCCCGGTATTATTTCACGGTTTTCCATGGTGGGAAGAAAATTAAGCCCGCTGGGAACCAACCGATACAGCGTATATAAGCCCAACGGCGACATTAAAGACATTGATGCTATTTATAATACCGAAGCTCGAATAAACCTCCGATTTGCCTGGGGCGAGAGGTATGTGGGCGATGGTTTCACACGCGTATATGTGAGCTCTACCTGGCCGGTAGTTCAGTTTTTCTATTCCAAAAGTCTGCGTAATGCTTTCAAAGGACTCTATGATTATCACAAGGTTTCTTTACGCATATCCGATCGTATCAGGATTACTCCTATTCTCGGTTATACGGATTATCTGCTGGAAGGCGGTAAGATATGGGGTACGGTTCCCTATCCGTTGATGGAACTGCATGGCGGTAATGAAACCCTTATTTACGACGAAATGGCCTATAACATGATGAATTATTATGAATTTGCCAGCGACCGATATGTATCCCTGGGCATTTTTCATCATTTTGACGGTCTATTCTTTAATAAAATTCCGCTCATCAGGAAATTAAAACTCCGCGAAGTGGCAACCTTTAAAACCGTTTGGGGTGGTGTTTCAGATAAAAACAGGAGGGCGTTGGTCTTTCCCGATAATTTAAAAACGTTGGAACGCATGCCCTACATGGAATGTTCGGTGGGTGTGGAAAATATTCTGAAGGTTTTCAGGATTGATGCTTTATGGCGACTGAATTATCGCTTTGAAAGAGCCATTGATAATTTTGGCATTAAATTTACGTTCCAATTCCTGTTGTGATGATTCTTCGTTCGGAAAAACTGGTTAAGAAATATAAATCCCGCATTGTGGCGAATGAGGTAAGTATTGAAGTGGGGCAAGGTGAAATTGTAGGGCTTCTGGGACCGAACGGAGCCGGGAAAACCACATCCTTTTACATGATTGTGGGCATGATTAAACCCAACAGCGGTAAAATTTTTCTGGACGAAAAAGACATTACTTCCTTACCCATGTATCAGCGTGCCCGTTTGGGTATAGGTTATTTGCCTCAGGAGGCCTCCGTTTTCCGAAAATTAAGCGTGGAAGACAACATCCTGGCTATTCTTGAAATGACTAAACTATCGAAGCAGGAACAGAAGCAAAAGCTTGAACAACTGCTCGATGAATTTTCCTTGCATCATGTGCGGAAAAATTTGGGCGACCAATTAAGCGGAGGCGAGAGAAGGAGAACGGAAATTGCCCGCGCCCTGGCTGCCGACCCCAAATTCATTCTGCTGGACGAACCTTTTGCCGGTGTTGACCCCATTGCCGTAGAGGACATCCAACAAGTGGTACGAAAATTAAAAACCAAAAACATCGGCATTCTGATTACCGACCATAACGTACATGAAACCCTCAGCATCACCGACCGGGCTTATTTGTTGTATTCCGGTAAGGTTATTAAAAGCGGTACGGCTGAAGACCTGGCCTCTGACGAAATGGTCAGAAAAGTGTATCTGGGGCAAAATTTCGAACTTAGAAAATAGATGAATATTCTTCTTGCCACCAAAAACCCCGGTAAATTAAATGAAATAAAAAAAATATTTTCAAATTGTTCACACTCTCTTTATACTCTATCTGACTTGGATGGTTTTAAGGATTTTGAATTTGAAGAATCGGCCGACACTCTTAGGGGAAATGCGGAACTGAAAGTGCGGCAATGTGCGGAATATCTGAAAAAACACAATTTTAATTTTGAACCAGACCTAATCGCATCCGAAGACAGCGGTTTGTTTGTGGATGCCCTTAACGGAAGACCGGGTGTTCTTTCGGCCCGCTATGCCGGAATAAATGCCGATGATGAGGATAATATCAGTAAACTTCTGACGGAAATGAAAAACATTACCAAAAGAAAAGCTTGTTTCAAAGCCGTGGTTTGTTCCTTGAATAAAGTAGGAACCATCCACTTTTACGAAGGAGAACTTTGCGGAACCATTGCATTGGAAAAAAGAGGTGACAGGGGTTTTGGTTATGATCCTGTTTTCATTCCTACCGGCTACCGTTCCACCTTGGCCGAACTGGGAGAAGACATAAAAAACACCATTTCTCATCGCAGAAAAGCATGGGAAAAATTTTTCATGCAATTGTAAATGCGGCTTTTAGTTAACTTTTCTTTTCTTTGTGTGTTGTTAGAATATTTGCATGCAAAATAAACGCAGAAACATCGCCGTCATCGGTTCCACGGGCAGCATAGGACGTCAGGCATTGGAAGTCATTGAAGCACAACCGGATTTATTATGCGCAGAAGTTTTGGTTGCAGGCAATAATGCGGATTTGCTTGCGGAGCAAGCCATTAAGTTTCAACCCAATGCCGTAGTAATTTTAAATAAAGATAAATTTAATTTCATTAAGGAAACTCTGAGGCCATACCCAATAAAGGTATTTGCGGGAGAGGAGTCCGTTTTGGAAATTTTGGAATGGGGCACGATAGATATGGTATTAAGTGCCTTTGTAGGATTCTCCGGTTTAAGAAGCACTTTAAAAGCATTAGAATGCGGAAAACCCGTGGCATTGGCCAATAAGGAAAGTTTGGTGGTGGCCGGGGCATTACTAACGCAGGTTGCCAAAAAAAATCATGTTCCCATCCTTCCGGTGGACTCGGAACATTCGGCTGTTTTTCAGTGCCTGACCGGTGAAAATTTTTCAGAGGTACAGGAGATTATTCTGACGGCCAGCGGTGGCCCGTTCCGCGGAAAAAGGAAAAACGAACTGGAAAACGTTACGGCTGCCGATGCGCTCAAACATCCGAACTGGAGCATGGGGGCCAAAATCACCATCGACTCGGCAACCCTCATGAATAAAGGGCTTGAAGTGATTGAAGCTAAATGGCTTTTCGAATGTTCGCCTGACATTATTAAAGTAGTTGTCCATCCGCAAAGCATTGTTCACAGCATGGTTTTGTTTAAAGACGGATCCATAAAAGCCCAGTTAGGGCTTCCCGACATGCGTCTTCCCATTCAATATGCCTTGTGTTACCCAAACCGTCCGCTTAATGATTTTCCAAGATATGATTTCCGAACACCCAATTCCCTTACGTTTGAAGAACCCGATATTCAAACTTTTCCATGCCTTCTGCTGGCCTTTGATGCTCTGAAAAAAGGAGGTAATATTCCCTGCGCCTTAAACGCCGCCAATGAAGTGGCCGTGGATTTATTTTTAAATAACCGTATAAAGTTTAATCAAATACCTGAAATAATTGAGTCCATCTTAAACAACACCTTTTATATTTCAAACCCCACATTGGAAGAACTCATAAGCACAGATTTCGAATCACGGAAAAAAATATTAAAAAATATTAGACCATTGCAAAAATAAATAATTCAAGAACGTTGCAAATATCAATTTTTTACATAAATTTTAAAAATATTTATCGTTTTGAAGTTCTTTATTTTCCTGGATTTTAGAAAATTAATTTTATTATTTATATTTAAGATAGTTTTGCAACGGTTTTACTAGAAGTCAGTTACCTTAATGATAATTGTCAGATTAACGAAGACTTAATCTTATTCCTAAAAAATATCTTCTTCCGGTATTCGGAGCATAAACATAAGAGGGATCAAAAACCAATCCGTAAGGATTATCGGTGGTAATCAAAGGTTGACCGTTGGTATCAAACTGAACATTTTTATCAAAAGGATCCTGAGTACGGGGAATTAAAAAGGGGGTATGACGCCAAGGCAACCAATCAAATATATTCTTTATTCCGGCATAAAACTCAATTTTTTCACCGAATCTTTTAACCCATTGAATATTATGGATATGATAAAGGGGTGAAAATTCAGGTCTGGGATCATGCGGGCCTTGTAAGGGCAACTTCATTGGGCCATACAAATACCCCGTATAATCTAATTTTAAATTTATTTTTTTAAAAAAGGGAATGCTGAAATTCCAGACGGCTGAAAATCTTTCTGAAAGCGGTTGTTGTTGTTTTACGGCTTTTTCGGTGAAGGTGTTTTCCTGTATGTTAATGCCGGCATCAATCTCTATGTTATCGGTAAGCATCAGATTCAAATTAAATGCCATGCCTATGCATTCCGCATAACCATCTAAGTTATCGTAGATTATTTTATTCACATCGGAATAATCCGGGATAATTTTATTGTAGAAGTACGAATAAAAAACACCCGCTTCCGATTCTAATATTCCCCATTCGGTATATATTTTTTTGGTTAGGGTGAAGGTGAGGTTATAACTCTTTTCCGGATTGAGATTTTCACGAATTTCCACCGCTCTGGCTCCCGATAAGGCAGCATGTTCTTCCGTAAATAAATTCACAACCCTGAAGCCGGTTGCGGCATTCGCCCGAAAATACCAATGGTTTTTTAAATTTAATTTGAACGCCAGTCGGGGGGAAGGAATCAGTCCGTGAAGGGGGTGATAATCGGTGCGGAATCCGCATAAGGCATGTATGAATTTTACCGGTTTATAATCCCATTGAACGAAAACACCCGGACTTAAATAGCGATAGGGCTTATTTATTCGCATGAAATAATCAGAAATTTCCGTTGCCACTGTGTTATCGTCATAATACAGATAACGGGCAGTTAGTCCGAATAATAAATCATTCTTCGGAACACTGAAGTCATGATGAATCTGAATAAAATACGATTTCTGCACGGCATCGAAATTATTAAGACCGTATGTACTTTTTTGAATATGTTCATTCATGGAGTACCATATAAATATATTTTTATTGAATGGTAACTTTGATGTTCCGATGACTTCCCAGCGAAGCGTTTGGACGGTTTCTCCGTAAATACTGTCGGAACCTCTGAATTCGGGCTTCCATCGGACATCACCGCCCCAACGGTCTTCCCAAAAAAAACGCCCGCCCATATTAAAATTGCCGTTTTTTTTACCGCTCAAGGTAATTTTCTGAAACAACGAAATTCGTTTTTGAAGGGGTAAATCGGTGAACATATCTAGATTTTCGTCAAAGGGAGCATTAAAATAATGGGCATGTATAGCCGTAAGGGCATTTGTTTTTTTTCCTAAGTCGTATCCGGAACCTATATCCAGGGTGTTCTCCATAAGCGACGTGGACATAAATTCCAGGCTCAGTTTGGGATGCAAATTCGGCTTTTTGGTAATCAGATTGATTATTCCGCCCATAGCTTCGCTTCCATACAGGGAAGATGCAGGACCTTTCATTACTTCCATTCGTTCAATCATGGTTCGGGGTATACCCGTTAATCCATAAACGGTAGATAAACCGCTTACCAAAGGCATACCGTCAATCAATACCATGGTATAGGGGCCTTCCATTCCGTTGATGTGAATGTCGCCAGTGCCGCAAATGTTGCAATTCACCTGCGGACGCACGCCGCTTACCTGAGTGATGTTTTCCAGAATGTTTGAAGCAGGATTTTTATTGAAAAATGAAGCCCGGAAAATCTGAATATTAACCGGATTATCCGACTTGCTGACTTCTTTTAAAGTGCCGGTTACGGTTATTTCTTGAATGTTTTTTATGTCGGCTTTTTTATCAGAAAATAAAGCGCTGTCGGACTGCGTAAGAAAGAAAAGCGGATAAAATGAGAATGATATTTTTAATAATGTTTTATATTTCATAAAAATAAAGTTAGGTTTACCTAACATTTTTCAAAAATACCATAAAATTTCATAACTTTATGAATTCTTATAAAAAATGTGAGCATACAGGAAGAAAACTACATTAAAGCCGTTTGGCAACTTTCCGAAAAAAATAAAGACGGACAGGTGGGAACCGTGGAACTGGCCAAAGCATTGGGATTAAAGCCGCCCACAGTGAACCAAATGATAAAAAAACTGAAAGAAAAAAAATGGGTTGATGTTAAAAAATACGGTAAAATATCGCTTACAGACATTGGAAGGCAAAAAGCCGTTCATCTTATCCGAAAACACCGAATTTGGGAAACTTTTCTTCACGACAAATTAAAATTTTCCTGGGAAGAGGTTCACGATTTAGCCGAATATTTAGAACACATTCCTTCCGATGAGATCATCAACCGTTTGGAAGAATTTCTGAACTTTCCCGAATTCGACCCGCACGGAGACCCCATTCCTTCCGCCAAGGGGAAAACCAAAGTCCGTTTTCAAAAAACACTTGATAAAGGTACTCCGGGAACCGCATACAAGATTGTCTCGGTACCCGACTCCGAACCCGATTTGCTAAGGTTTATGAACAAATCAGGTATCCGATTAAGTCATACCATTAAATTGAAATCCCGTTTAGAAACTGATAATATGGCTGAAATTGTTTTTAAAAATAAAATCATAACCGTAGGCCCCACATTTCTTATGAAAGTAAAGGTGATTTGTAAAGCATGCCTGCAAAAAAGAAAATGTCGGGATGAGGTTCCTTGTATTTGAATTCATCACTTATATAGTTGTTTAATGTTTAGTAACAAAATGTTGTAATTTTATGCCCTAATACAACCATAAAATTATGATTAATCCGAACGACACCTACATCCATGAGTTTTCTTTTTCGCAAGACGAAGTAAATCGCTTTGCGGAAGTTACCGGTGACAAAAATCCCGTACATCTGGATGCGGAATATGCCGCCAAAACCATGTTTAAGCGCCCCATTATGCACGGCATGTTGAGCGCTTCTTTGTTTAGCAAAGTATTCGGAACACTTTATCCGGGAGAAGGCACCATTTACTTAAAGCAATCCTTACAATTCTTAAAACCCATGTATGTGGACACAAAGTATGAAGCCGTTTTTACGGTGAAAGAAGTAAACAGAGAAAAACACCGTGCCACTTTCGAGACCGTAATACGCGAAAAAGATAGCGGAACAGTCTGCACGACCGGAGAAGCATTGGTAATGAATGTGGAAAAAATTTGAAATATTACCTTACTAGGGTAACGTTTCCTTTCTTTATATATTCCTTTTGATCTTTTCCTTTTGCTTCCAATATATAAAAGAATACCCCCGGTGCACAATCTTTGCCTTGGAGGTTTTTACCATCCCAAGCTAAATTACCGGTGGTGCTTTCCGTTTCATAAATCTTGGTCCCCCATCTATCGAAGATTAAAATATGAATATAATCCAATCCTGAACCAATCAGGCGAAATACATCATTTACTCCGTCTCCGTTCGGTGAAAAAATGTTGGGAACTTCCAGTTGAGAGGGCATTTCAATAAGAATTATTTGTGTAACGGTATCCACGCAACTGCCTTTATTTACTACTAAAACTACGGTATATTGCCCCGGATTATTATAGGTAGTGTTGGGTACTATAGTGTTTGAAATATTAGAAGAATAAGTGCCGTTTCCGAAATACCATGTTGAAGTAATGCTTTGATTTCCGGTTGAGGTAAAGCTCAGATTGGTAAAACTCACAACTGATGGCGGGTAAGATACCATGGGATTGGCATTAAGCGATGCCGTAATTTTTCCGGGAAGAACTTCATAATAGGAAATGGTCTTACAACCGTTAACCGTATTTGTAATGGTGCAACCAAATTGTCCGATATTGACCACGGTAATGCATGAAGAAGTAAGGGAAGATACTGTGGCATTTATGGGAAGCACATCCCAGGTGAAAGTGATACCGGCTGTGGGAGATGATACATTAATGCAGATTTGTGTAGTTGGAGTGGTATGTGAACAATCGGCCGTAAAGGTCTGACCGACATTCAAAATCGTAGGAGGCACAATATCCTGAACAACCGTGTATGTTCTAACAACGGAACATCCATTCAGGTTGGAAGTCGCAATACAGGTAAAAACTCCCGGAATACCGGTATTCATTTGGGTATTACAAACGCTGAATGTAATTTGAGGTGGTATCCAACAATAGGATGTTACCAATACCGCATTCATACTATGACTTGCTTGTGCATTAATCAAGACCACATCGGGGTCCTTACAGGTTAATTTTTGCGGAGATGTGGTGGGTGTTAAGATAGGAAGGCGAAGGTCTTGCAAAATTTGAACGGTTTTAGTACTTCGGCACAAATTATTCGGGTCTAAGGCCCCCACCGTAAAAATGCCGGCAGAGGTTATCTGAGAAGAGGCATTCGGCACGGAAGAATTGGTAAAAACGGTATAGTTTGCTTGCGGCCAAACGGAGGAACCAGAGACTGTAGGAACTGTCCATGTAATTTGTGCATTTGTATTGCTGCTTACGCCATTTAAAATGACACTGGGATTTAAGCAAGACAAATTAAGTATGCCCGGGGTGAATATATAATTAACCGCCGGAGCTATGGTGTTTTGTATGATACTGACTTGTTGAGAACTAACGCACTGGTTAGTAACGTCTTTTACCCAAATAGTGTATGTTCCGGGAACGGTAAGGTTTGAGAATGTGGGAACGGACCCATAAACCGGAGCCGTTGTACTGCCGGGTGGAGACATGGCATACTGAACACCCACGCCGACCGTTGGCGACGTAATAACCGACGACACCTGAATAGCCGTAGTGTTTAAAGGGCTGCAACCTATTGTGAATTGAGTGGGACTCGTTACCGTAAACTGAGGAAGTCCGATGGATGTATTGGCCTGAACGGTAAATGATGAACTGCATCCGGTGAGGTTGTTCGTGGATGTGAAAACATACATTCCGGGTGCTCCCGGACTGTAAATATTAATGGTACCTTGGGGAACGCCGACGGGAACAAGTGAACTGCCATTTATGTAATACCATTGCGTTGTTACGTTGGGCCCCATGTTGCTGGTACCGGTAAATGTTACCGGAGTAGTCGTATTACAGTTGACCACCACGGCAGTGGGACTTACGGCAACAGTGGGAGAGGAAAGATTTTGGTTAACCGTAAAAGTAGCCGTAGTAAAGCAACCTGAGGCTGTATTTTGTCCGATTACCGTCCAAATACCCGGCTGTGAAATGTTTGCGGCATTTCCCGTCAGAGTATAGCTGCCGCTGGTCCAAGTATAGTTATATGGTGCTGAACCTACCGCGGTTGTCGTAACGGTAATAGGATTGTTAATGCACGTGAGGGTGTAATCGTTTGAAGGAGCCCCCACACTGAACTGAGCCACTCCCTGAGTTATTTGGATGGTGGCGCTTCCGCTTTTACAACCGTTGACATTGGAGACCAAAAGTGTGTATGTTCCCGGCGCCAAATTGGTAATTACCGAGCCGGTAACGGGTCCGGGTAACCATGTATATGTAAAAGGTCCCGGATCCCCGGTTACTGCAGTAACAGTAGCACTTCCCGTTGTGCTGCAGGTTTGGGCGGTTAACACATTAGGTGTAAGAGTTGGGGCAGAGGACGGACAAAAATTACATGAAGTGCGGTAATACATTCCGGCAATAACTAAATTAAAACAATCACTATTATTGGGCCCGATGCTGAATGTTGCCGTATTTTGTCCGGGTGTTTGAGCATTTATATTGGATTCCACGTAATTCCAAACACTTTGTGTGACCGTACTTAACAAACTATTGCTAATGGCGGAATTAAATGCAAGATTTGTATTTGCCACTTTCTGTAAATCGGAAATAACCATAAAATTTCGAGTTGAGTTTGTAGGACCACATACGTTAAAACCCCCGATCGTGGAAGAAGCCATTCCAGTCAAAACAGGATATGAACCGTCGGCTATAATAAAATGACCTGTCCAGTTTTGTGTTGGGTCCGACCAAATGATAAATATGGTAAATCCGTTACAATCCGGACCTGTTGAACTTACCGGAAGTCCATTTACCACGTAATTACCGTTTCCGCTGATTAAATTTGTAACATCTGCCCGAAAAGTCCGTGAGGCATTGTTGCCGCCTGACCAACACACCGATGGCCCCGAACCAATCAAAGTCATGGGAAATACGGAAGAGGTATTAAGGGGATTGGTTAAATTTACATTAACGCTTGTCATGGAAGCTGCTCTTTCAAAATTGGCATATAGAAAGGCTTTAACGATTACGGCACAGTTAGGAATCCCGCTGATGGGAAAGGTATAGGGTTGAATATTGGGTGAAGATCCGAACGTAAAGGAACGCTGGTGAAGTGAAGCGGAATGATAGGTAAAATCCAGTCCGCAGGCACTTTGCGTAAAACTGGTTGCAATTGAGCTGTTTCCGTCTTGAATTTTTGAAATAACTCCTAAGTTTGTTTCATCAAAAAAAGTAATTGTACCGGGTATTCGCATTTTTTCCTGTGCGTTTGAATTAAATATAAAAAATAAAAAAAATGATAAAAAGATGCCTTTCATGATTCAAATTTAAAAAAAATTAGAAACTAAAAAGGAATGCTACGATATTTTTTTTAGAATTTCAATCAATTCTCCTTTTTTGAGTTTCCTTTCAATGGTTTGTTTTTTTCCTTTGTAAAAAATCATCGTAAAGGGAATACCTCCACCCCAATCTGATGAAATCCTTGTTATGTCATCAGATTGTAATATCTCATTAAGAATATAAAATTTCTTTCCGGGGTAATTTCTTTCAATAAACGGGAGAACTTTTGTTTCTGATTCCTCCGGAAAATTCAGAGAAATCGGAATAAAGCGTAATTTTTTACTTTTAAATTTTTCGGATTCTTCCCACAAATCGGGCATTTCCTGCACACAGGGCTTACACCACGTGGCCCAGAAGTTCACCACATAAATCGAGTCGGGGTTTTTATCGATTTGCTTTTTAAGGGATGCCCAGGAAATGCTTTCAAGATTTTGAGCCCGACTGACGGCAAACCAGTGAATAAAAAAAATAAATACATAATTAAGGATTTTCATATTCTTTATATAATACTCCGATATCGGTAATAAGCCTTTGAACTTCCATGGAATCGGTGCCGTCGTAATAGCCGCGTATGCGTTGGTTTTTGTCCACCAAAACAAACATTTGCGTGTGTATGAAATCATCCTCGGGATTTTCCGGCGGTTTTTCGTCCACACTCACCAAATAACATTTACGTGCCGCTTCATAAAGCAGTTTTTTATCCCCGGTCAGGAAAATCCATTTGCGGTCATTAGCGCCGTGTAATTTTGCATATTCCATCAATACCTGAGCCGAGTCGGTTTCGGGGTCAACCGTGTGGGAAAGAATACGAAAATCAGGACGTTTTCCATATTCCTTGTACACTTTTTCCATGTTCCGGTTCATGATGGGACAGATACTGCGGCAGGTGGTGAAAAAAAATTCCGTTACATAAATTTTGCCTTTCACGCTATCCAAAGTATAAGGTTCATTGAACTGACTGGTAAAAGTGAAATATTGTATTTTGTGTGTAATTTCAGAACTGTCGGAACTGCCTATATTGTAATTTTTAGGCCCGTAAAAGGGAAGAATCCTAAGCGGACTTTTGTTGAATTTTTTTTGAAAAAAATACCACGAAACAAAGAGTATAAATGCTGAAGTTAAAATTATGGGAATCCTGTAATTTTTCAATGCACCAAAGGTAATAAGCATGCGGCGAGCTTTGCTGTTAAAAAATATAAAACATGGAATTCGGTTGGCATAATTATTGTTATTTTTAAACAAAATTAAATTATGTTTAAATTAAAATTTTTGGTTTTTGTTTTTGTCTTTTTCTTTTTGGTTTTCTGCATTGGTCAAAAGAAAATTTCATTTACCATTCAGGGTACTGCACCTTCTTTTGAAGGAAAATATCTTTACCTTCATCACAAGTGGGACAATAAGGATTTTTCTGATTCGGTTAAAGTGAAAAACGGAAAGTTCACCTACAAAGGCACGACTCCCGAACCCAACATGTATTGGTTCACGCCGGAACGCGGTATCGGATATCCGGTGAACTGTATATTTTTTGCCGATGAGGGAAATATATCGGCAAAAATCAAAAACATCGATTCATTTCCTTTATCGGAAATAACAGGCGGAAAAACACAAGCCGATTACAGGGATTACCTGATGCTCGTAAATTTATTTGTAAGAAAACAACAGAATCTGCAACAGGAATATACACGTTACGTTCAGGAGGGGAATTATAAAGAAGCCAACGAAACCAACATTAAATTAAACAACCTGAACGGAGAATATTTGAATGCATTAAAAGATTTTGTTCGGGCACATCCGAAATCGGCTGTTAGCGGATATTTAATTTACAAGGAGTTCAGCAATCCGGCCGTTCCTTTGGAAATTGTGGAAGAATTTAATTCGTTGCTGGATGAATCATTCAAAAAAACGAAATACGGTATGCTTGCCGGTGAACGTATCAGGATAGCACAAGGGTCTCGAATAGGTGGAATGGCTGCCGATTTTACCCTGAGCGATCCGAACGGAAAACAAGTAAAATTATCTTCTTTCAGGGGAAAGTACGTATTGATTGATTTTTGGGCCAGTTGGTGCGGGCCTTGTCGTATGGAAAATCCGTATGTAGTGGATGCTTACCATAAATTTAAAGATAAGAATTTTACCATATTGGGCGTTTCGCTCGATAATAACAAAGACCGTTGGCTGGATGCCATCCAAAAAGATGGCCTGACATGGACCCACGTCAGTGACCTGAAGGGATGGAGCAGCGACGTGGCACGCTTGTACGGTGTGAATGCCATACCCCAGAATTTTCTTCTTGATCCGAACGGAGTTATCATTGCAAAAAATCTACGAGGGCATCAATTGGCTGAAAAACTGGAAGAGGTTATCAAATCCGCTAATGAAACAAAAAAATAAAAGATTGATTTCCCGTTATTGGTTACTCTTTATTACAGTTTTTAATGATTGTTAAGTTGGCTTTCCTTTCATTAAATTATGATTATATTTGCAAGCCTGAAATAAATATAAGTATGAAAAATAAGATTTTATTTTTTATAATTTCCATCGTATCGTTTGCTCAGAATAACGACCCGGTGGTTATGAAAATCAACGATATCGAAGTTAAAAAATCGGAATTTGAACAAGTGTATAAAAAGAACAATCCGAAAGATAAAATCACCAGGGAATCGTTAAAGGAATATGCCGATTTATATTCCTTATTCAGAATGAAAGTAAACGAGGCCAAGTTAGAAGGATTGGATACGTTGATATCATTTAAAAACGAATTGGGCGGATACAGAAGAAATTTGGCTGCCCCCTATTTGAGCGACAAAAACACCAACGAAAACCTCCTCACGGAGGCCTACGACCGTTTGAAAGAAGAAATAAAAGCGGCTCATATTTTGGTCAGGATTTCCGAAAATGCCTATCCGCGTGATACCCAAGAGGCCTATATGCGCATCAGTTTATACCGTGATGCCATACTGGGAAAACTTCCCACCAAAGCCCAAATTTCACAATATGAAAAGCTTCTGTTGAACACCACGGATGTGCAATCCATGCTGAAGCAGAAAGACAGTTCGTTGTATTATGCCAAGCTGAACAGCATTAAAAATCTGGAAAAGCATTATAAAAGCGCCCAGGACAAATTCAAAGATTTGGTTCCTTTTACCAGTGATGATGCGGGAGGTAAGGATTTGAAGGGCGACCTTGGATATTTCTCGGCTTTCGACATGGTGTATCCTTTTGAAACTGCTGCCTATAATACACCGGTAGGTCAGGTGAGTAAAATCATTCGTACTAAATTCGGTTATCATATTCTGAAGGTCTATGACCGCCGTCCGAATCGCGGAGAAGTAACGGTGGCTCATCTGATGAAAAAATTTCCAAAAGATGCCACACCCGAAGATAAAGCCAGGGTCAAAAAAAGCATCGACTCTATTTTCAACCTGTTAAAAAACGGACAAAATTTTGAAGAACTGGTTCGAACGTTAAGCGATGATAAGCAAACCTCCGACCGTGGAGGCATTCTTCAGCCCTTTCGTTCGGGAAGATTTCCGGCCTCATTCGAAGATGTAGCTTTTTCTCTCCGGAATAACGGCGACATCGGTGGTCCTGTTGAAACACCTTATGGCTGGCATATTATTAAAAGAATCGATAAAAAAACCCTTCCTCCGTTTGAAAGCATGAAAGCAGAATTAAAAATGCGCGTTGGGCGGGATTCCAGAAGCATTTTGGGAAGAAAGAACCTTATTGCCCGTTTGAAAAAAGAATACGGTTTTAAAGAAAACAAAGCCGCATTGGAAGAATTCTCAAAGGTAGTGGACTCCACTTTCCTGAAAGGAAGCTGGAGTATGGAAAAAGCCAAAGTATTGGGTAACAAAGAAATGTTCAGAATTGCCAATAAATCCTATACACAAAATGACTTTGCTTTGTATTTGGAACGGAATCAAACCGCTCGTTCCGATAAAGATGCCATGATCATTGTTCGAATGATGTATCCCGGATTTGTGGAAGAAAGCATCATTGAATATGAAGATTCGCAATTGGAAAATAAATATCCGGAATTTAAATCCATCATGAAGGAATATCACGACGGTATTTTAATATTTGACATCACTGACCGTAAAGTGTGGAGCAAAGCCGTAAAGGATACCGTCGGACTTAAAGAATTTTATGAAAAAAACAAACAAAAATACCTTTGGGATGAACGGGCCGATGTAACGATTTATACCTGTAAAGATGAAAAATCATGCGCCTTGACCCGAAAACTATTAAGTGCCGGTAAACGGGATGATGCCGTAAAAAATGAAGTAAATAAAAAGTATAAAGATGCCGTTACATACTCTTATCATAATTATTTCAAAGGTGAGAATAAAACCGTGGATGAAAACTGGAAGCCGGGCATTGTGAAAGATGATATTATTAACGAAAAAGATAAATCCAGGGCTATTTACGTGGTGAATAAAATCATACCCAAAGAACCCAAAAAACTCCATGAATGCCGTGGAATGGTAACCGCCGATTACCAAACGTATTTGGAGGAAGAATGGATTAAGTATTTGAAAAACAAATATAAGGTTACTGTTTACGAGGATGTGTTGTTCAGTATAAACTGAGCGATATCCAACAACTTCATGTTTATAAAAATGAAACCGCATTGAATTTTAAAATATTTGCTTGGTTAATTTTATGACGTGTTCAGAAATTCAGGCATTATTTTAATTTTCAGTTTATCGCTATTGATTTTTTTATTGTTACTCTTAAGTTGGTCTGTTTTAAATTCTTCGCATCTTAGTAAAAATATTCGTGAGAACCTGGGATTTCAGATTTACTTAAAGGACTCATTGTCGGGGCCGTATAAAGAAGAAATTCAACAAAAATTGGATCATGCTCCTTACGTCAAACAATGGATTATGGTAAGCAAAGAATCGGCAGCCACAGAACTTAAAGAAAAACTCGGTGAGGATTTCATTGGTTTTTTAGGTTATAATCCTTTGCTGGATATGTTGGATGTAAAAGTAAAAGCCGAATATGCCAATCCGGACAGCCTGGACGTAATATTGAAAGAAATCAAACAATACAAGGCCGTGCATGAAATTGTTTATCAGAGAGATGTCATTGAAAAAATTAATAAAAACCTCAAAACATTGTTTTATTTTATGGGCATTTTTGCCCTAAGTTTGCTGGTAGTGGCTTTGTTTCTCATGAACAATACCATTCGTTTATCTTTATACAGTCAACGCTTCCTTATACGTACGATGTATCTGGTGGGGGCAACCCGAATTTATATTACCCGGCCCTTTATCATACGTGCAACCCTGCAGGGAATGCTGGCCGGAGGACTGGGAATGCTCATGTTTTCTTTCGTATATATCCTTATACTGCAACGTTTTCCCGAAATATCGGAGCTCTCGGATATTAAAGAAGTGGCTTTTTTAATGGGGATAACATTCTTATTTTCCGTTATTCTTACATCTGCCGGAACCTTTTTATCTGCTTTTCGTCTAGTTAACCTTAAAAGCGCCGAACTCTATCAATAGTATTAAACGTTAATTAAAACAAATTCATTATTTTTAGTCATGATTAAAAAAGTTGTTTTTTATTTTTTTAAAGGGCTCATTATTTTAATTCCATTAATAATAACCGCTTTAGTCATTGCCTACATATACAATTTCCTCAGCAGTATTTTTTCTTTCATAGGATTTACGCATTACAGTTTTCTGAATACATTCATCGGGTTATTTTTAACCATAGGGCTGATTACTCTATTTGGATACGCTACCGGAAATATTGTTTTCAGAAATTTATTTGAAATTATTGAGGAAAAAATGGAAGAACTTCCTTTCATTCGACACATTTATACTCCCGTAAAGGATTTCATTTCCGGCTTCGTAGGAAATAAAAAAAAATTCAATAAACCCGTTTTGGTTCAGCTGAATCCGACGGTGGAAGTATATGAAATGGGGTTTCTTACTTTGGAAGATATGGAAGCCATAAACTTAAAAGACATGGTAACGGTTTATTTACCCTATTCCTATTCTTTTATGGGCAGAATTGTTATTGTACCGGTCCGTTCCATCAAAAAAGTGGAAGCCGATGCAGCCGATGTGATGAAATTCATCGTCAGCGGGGGTGTGACGTCTATCAAAGAGTCAGAAGAAAAAAATGCCGGTACGTCTTGAAAACATAAGCAAACGCTTTCAGGGACATCAAGCGCTGAATAAAGTCAGTTTTTCCATTCCGCAAGGAAAAGTGTTTGGTTTATTGGGTCCTAACGGTGCGGGTAAAACCACCCTTATCCGTATCATCACCAATATCATACTCCCCGATGAGGGGAAAGTATATTACCGTGACAAAGAATTATCCGAAGACGACCTTAGAAAATTGGGTTATCTTCCCGAGGAGCGCGGACTCTACCGAAAAATGGAAGTATTTGAACAGGCCGTTTACCTGGGAATGTTGAAAGGTCTTTCTAAAAAAATGGCCAAAGCCCGTGTGGAATACTGGATGAAGCGATGGGACATTACGGCATGGAAGAAAAAGAAAGTGGAGGAACTCAGCAAGGGCATGCAACAAAAAATACAATTCATGGTGGCTTTATTGCACGAGCCGGAGTTTTTAATCTTGGATGAACCCTTTAGCGGATTCGACCCGGTGAATGCCCAACTGCTGAAAGACGAAATTTTAAACTTAAAAAACAGCGGCACCACCATTCTTTTTTCCTCACACAACATGAACAATGTGGAAGAAATTTGCGATGAAATCGTA
>FQKF010009652.1_pt1 | contig 25230 bp, 28 predicted proteins | sample 1504521 | NCBI WGS metagenome assembly FQKF01 (sample SAMEA4475357, study PRJEB15587) | soil metagenome | biome: Soil; feature: Field | place: India | collected 2015-03-11 | depth 0 m
AAAAGGGAACTGAATTTAATGAGATAAAGGAGGGAATCAAAGAAATTTTAGAGCAATCAGGATATGAAATAAAAAATTCACCAGTTGTTTTAAGTGGTGGCGCAGCTTACATAAAGGGTATCAGAGAGCTTTTTACAAACACTTTACAAAATAACTTCTGTCCTCCTGAACTCACCTCTGCCTTTGGTGCAAGCTTAAAATTCGCAATTAAAAACCCCTATCCAACTTTTATGAAACAAACTTTGACAAAAGAGGAAATAAAAAAAGCAGGTTTTGCTTTCTCATTAAGCATATTAATTTTTATAGCCTCTATAATTGCAATAGATAAGATTTACTCAGTTGAAAACTTAAGGGAAATTCAAAAAAGAGAATTTAAAAAAACATTCCCTGGAACCCCCGTGATATCAATGCAGGAACAGATAAAGACCAAATTTTCAAAAGGTGAAAAATATGAACTTACTAAAAAAATAAGTAATCTTAGTGAAAAACTTAAAGAGGGGATAACGATTACATCCTACGAATACAGAGATGGGATTCTAAACATAAAGGGAGAAGGACCTCAAGATATAGTGTCACAGCTTAACCCAAAAAGCATAAAGAGCACTGCTAAGGGCACAGTTGAATTTGAGGTTGAAATAAGGTGATTTACATAGTCAGGGCAAAAACATTAAAAGTTATAGCCCTACTAATGTCTTTTTTTCTTATTGTTATCTTCTTACTAACTTATTTCCATAAAAGAGAAAGATTTTACAGAGAATATATAAAACACAAAGAGATAATGTTTATTATTGCCAATCACAAAACTAAAACAAAAATGGAAATTAACGAAAGTACTATAAAAAATATAATCTCCCAAAATGGAGGTGAGTTTAAATCTTTTGCTAAAATAACAGACGGATATGAGATTAAAGGTAAAAACCTAAGCGGCATAAGAATTCCTCAATTTATCTTTACTCTTGAGAATGAAGGTTTAGAGATTGCTAAATTTAAAGCAATAGATAACACAAACAACGGTATTTACGATTTTGAAATACTTATAAAATGATTATTTTCCTCGTGCTTATTATTTTTTTGACCTCTTCTTACTATGTGATTAATTTATATGATTCAATAAAGAGCACGGATTCATATATTCAACAAGTATATAAAAAAACTCAAGCTTACTATATTTTTGAATCAGCACTACCAATTGCAATAGAAAAATTAAAGGAAGATGACCGCTCCTTTGATAGTCTAAAGGACAATTGGGCATATCCTCTAATATTTAAAAATGAAATTGGAGACATAACAGTCACTATTTATGATGAAGATAGATTCATCAACCTAAATCTTGCAGGAGACCCCCTATGGGAAAAAAGAATTGAAAGATTTTTGAAAATTCTCAACATTGACAGTATATACCTAAAAAATCTATTAATCTGGATTGGAAAGAAGGAAGGTTCTTTAGACTTAAAATTTCCCATAAAAAGAGCTCCCTTACACTCAAAGGAAGAATTAATTTATATAGGATTCAAAAATGACGATTTACTCGGCAAAAATATGGGAGAAGAATTTTTCCCAGGACTCCTCAATTTAAGTACTATCTATTCCTCAGGGAAAATAAACGTAAACACAGCAACTTTAAATGTTTTAATGGCTATTGATGAGAGAATTGATAAAAATATGGCAATGAAAATTATAGAGAGAAGAAATAGAGAACCCTTTAAAAATATAAACGAGCTTATTTTAGTAGAAGGCATGAATTTTGATATTTTATACAGCCTTTTCAAATATGTTGATGTAAAGAGTAGGTTCTTTCACATAATAACCGAATTTCGCATTGGAGAAACCTTAGCAACTTTTGAGGTAATATATGATAGGGATGAAGGTAAAGTTGTATGGAAAAAAATAATTTGAAAAAAGAATTGCAAAATGATATTAAAAGATGTATCATTTAAAAAATTCTGAAAAAAGTCATGTTTAGATTATAGGAAAGGAGGATAGATTTATGAAATTTTTAATGAAATTGATGGGGTGTTTACTAATTCTTGCATTTCTAAACAGTTGCGGTGATGGTGGGGACAGCGGAGGTACTGAGCGATTGCGGACTGTACAGGTATTGCCACCAACTCTAAATAAAACAGTTATAGATGCTGATGTGGCAACATGGAAGGACGTTAATGGGGATGGATTTGTCTGTGATTTTATTAACGATACATATACAATAAAGCCTGACTTAGTTGATGTGACAATAGCAGTAAGAACCTTGCCAAATTTGCCTTCAGGTTTAGTAGCCTCACCTGTAAGAGTAGATAGCGCTGAGATAATCTTTACTCCTTCAAGCTCTTCAGTTCCTCCAATTCCTACCCAATACAGAGCATTGGGTGTAGTTATTAATCCCGATACAGAAACCACCTTTAGCTTAGATGTGGTCCCTCAAAACATAAAGATAGCTTTAGTTGACAGGCTCATCTGTTCTGACACCATCTATCAATACTATGTGGAAATAAAATTCAAAGTCATTGAAATCAATTCAGGCAAGGAAGAAACAGTTCAGACTGCTCTTACTGTAAAATTTGCTGATTTTGCGGAATAAGAATAGGAGGGTTGAGATGAAGTTGAGAGCAATTATAATAGGATTAATTATAACACTATCACTTTTTATCTTTGCCTCAAATGGATTTTCAGATTGGTCTGTAAGTCCTGCTTCCATAAATTTTGGTGATGTACCCATAGGAACAAGTAAAACAGTAACATTAACAATAACTAACACAAATGCTCCCGGAGGAGCTAATATATCAACAATAGAATTTTATCCTTCAATATCGCAAGTTAAAGCCACTTTAGTCGGAGCTTTACCAATTTATCCTGGTGAATCAAGAGTAGTAGCTGTTACATTTACCCCGACTACAAGAGGTAACTACTCTGGAGAATTAGTAATAGTAACTAATGACCCCACCAAACCATCTACATCTATTACTTTTACAGGCACATCTAATTACACTTCTGCTCTGTCTGTATCTCCAACTTCCATTAATTTTGGTGACGTGCCTGTTGGTACTTCTAAATATACTTATTTAACTATTAAGAATAATGGTACTTCCAATGCTCAAAATATTAGAATATCCTCTTCTAATTCAGAAATTACTCTTGATACTACTGCTATAAGTACTTTAACACCTGGTGAATCAAGAACAATCAGAGTTACTTTTACACCAACTGCAAGAGGAAATTACGTCGGTGAAATTTTAATACTCTATGAAAGCCCCACGACTCCAGCAATAACCGTTCCGTTTATAGGAACTTCTTCTTATGGCACAGGTATAGATGTATCACCAACATCAATAGACTTTGGCACAGTGCCTGTTGGACTTTCAAAAGATGATGTTTTAAGAGTAGGGAATAATGGAAATAGCAATCTTAATGTGACAATTACCACTACAACGGGGATGCCCTTTACAGTATCCAAATCTTCATTTACTCTTCGCCCTGGACAGGTAGAAACTCTTATCGTTAATTTTAGCCCCACAGAAAAAGGATTTTATGTCGGGGCGCTAACAGTAGTATCCGATGATATAAACACACCAAAAGTTGTAGTATCCCTTATAGGTAATACAGAAGCAGAATTTGGACTTACCTTCTTCCCAACAATAATGAATTTTGGATATGTTCAGTTAAATACAAGCTATGAAAGAATGTTAAGACTTTACAATGTGAGTTCAAATATTGTTAATGTCTCTATGTCTATACAAAACATTAGAGGGAGTGCATTCTCTTTTCCTTCATCTGTAATAACTTCTTTTTCAATGATTCCAGGAGAGATGAGACAAATACCTGTAAAATTTACACCTACTGCGATATTTAACTATTCAGGCTTCCTTTATATCACTACTAATACCGGGACTGCAAGAATATCTCTATTAGGAACTGGTTCTGAAACAGGAACAGTCGGGCTTGAACCACAGAATCCTCCTCCTTCCTCAGGTGGTGGCGGTGGAGGTGGATGTTCAATCAGTGGAACAAGAGAGGCTTCAGCTTTTGGAAATGCTATTCTGATGTTTTTACCTGTTATAGCAATAGCTTTAAGAAAACTTTACAGAAAAATAAGATAAACTGCCTAAAACTCGGGGAGGAATAATTCCTCCCCTTTTTAATGAAAATCTTTTTCGCCTATTCAATTCTATTTATAGTAGTCTTACTAACTAAAAATAATATACTCCCCTATCAACTAAAAAATCTTCTAATCCCCTTTACCCTTTTAACTCTAACTTTTTTATTTTCTGACAGATTGAAGCTTAAATTTAATTGGCAAGATTTGTTTTTTGGCTTTAAAACAACTTTCTATATTTTATTAATACCTCTCCTTGTTTTTTTCCTATTTTTCGGTGGAATTACCTATCCTTCACCAACACAAATAATTTATCTTGCCTTTGCAGTAGCTATTCCTGAAGAGATGTTTTTTAGGGGCTTTATTCAGGAAAAGCTCGGGAACACTTGGAAGGCTATCATCATTACAAGTTTACTTTTTTCTTTTGCCCACATACCAAATCTTATTTTTCAGGGAGATTATCTCTCCTCCCTCACTTTTTTCCCCTCTCTAATCATGGGTTGGCTATATATGAAAAGGTCAAACCTTTTACCGTCAATAATTTTTCATTTCTTTGCCAATTTATTTTATAATTCTATCTCTTTTAATTTTATGTTAAAATAATCACATGTTTTATCTAATACCTATGCTATTATCCCTATCAATTCTACTAAGTATCTCTTCACTAATATTTACAGTTAAGGTTAGTGCCCTTAATCCTCCTATTGTTCTTGAAGAAAAACCTTCTATTGAGAATATTCAAAATCAGTTTGCCAAAATTTATAAAAGTGATAATTCAATTTCAAGGGGTATAGGTGATATTAAAATTCTCGCTATTGCCTCTGGTTCTACTAATATGGCTCTTATTTCCTATGGAGGAGAAATGAAAACTGTAAAATTAAGAAGTAAAATCGGTGAATATGAGGTCAAAGAAATAAAACGAAATTATATTTTAATCTCAAAGAGCGGAAAGGTTGAAAAAATTAGCTACGCCTTTGAAAAATCAGAGAGTTCATCCGATAACAAAGTAGCAAAAATAGAGAGTTTTACAAAAAGGGAGATTGAAAAACTAACTCATGATCCGGGAGTTCTTTTTCAAGAAATAAGGCTTAAACCTTTTATTGAGGATGGTAAAACAAGGGGTTTTACCTTTGAGTGGATTAAACCCGGAAGTATTTTTGAAAAAGCAGGCATTAAACAAGGAGACGTCCTCTTGTCCATAAATAACATAGAGATAAAATCAGGAGAAGATGCCTTTAAAATTCTTCAAGCATTGAGGAATGAACCATCATTAAAAGTCTCTCTTTTGAGAGATGGCAAAAATATTGATGTAAATTTGAGGGTAGATTAGATGAGAAAAATATCATACATAACTTTTTCAATATTACTTTTGCTATCCTCCCTTTCCTTTGCTCAAACAGCTGAGGAAATGGAAAAAATAGCTGAGGAACATAAAAAAACAGGCAAGTTTTACTTAAATTTTCAAAATGCTGATATTACATCTTTAGTTAAATTCATGTCCGAACTCACAGGTAGGAATATAGTTCTTGACCCTAATGTTAAAGGAAATATAACTGTTACCTCTGCTAAACCTGTAACAAAGGAAGAAGCATGGGATTTATTTTTATTATCATTAACTTTACAGGGATATGGAACAGTTGAGGAAAAAGGCTTTGTTAGAATAATCCCTATAGGACAGGCTATCCCTTTGGCAAATATTAAAACCCCTAAATATTCTGGCGAAGTGGTAATATACATTTACAAGGCTGAATTTTCAAATGCTACACAATTACTTCAGGCTATTCAGCCTTTTGTTTCAACTTATGCAAAAATCTCAGTTTATCAAGGATCAAATTCAATAATTGTGGCAGATGTGGCAAAAAATATTGAAAAAATAAAATCTGTACTAAAAGAACTTGACTCACCTGAAAAAGGTTTCCAAGTAAAGTTATATAAACTTGAGAAAGCTTCTGCTGAAAGTGTATTTCAAACTTTGCAAGGTTTTGTAATGATGATTCATCAACAATTAGGAAGTTTATCTGCTATATCTCTAAGTAGAGAAAGTAATGCAGTGGTCGTAGCAGGAAATGAAAATGTTCATAGAATAATGAAAGATGTAATCTCAACAATAGATCAACAAAGTAGTAGCTTGGGTGAAAGAGGTTTTTATGTTATCCAGTTGAAATATATCTCTGCAGAGGAGATTTATAAGAGTCTACAGTCAATTTTTTCTGGGATAACGAGCATAACTCCTGTAGCACAACAAACAAACCCTACAGTAAGCTTCAAAGAACTTGAAACACCCTTAAAAAAGGAACAAACTCAGGAAAAAAAAGCAGCTCAATCAATAGGTTCTATACAGACAAAAGAAGGCATGAAAATAGGATTTGATAAAGGAACAAATGCTGTTATTCTTTATGCAAGCACTCAAGAATACGAAGGACTTAAAACACTTATTGAAAAATTGGATGTAAGAAGAAAGCAAGTGCTAATAGCAGCATCTGTAGTTGAGATGAGCACAAGCAGTGCCTTTGAAATAGGAGCAAGATGGCAAATTACAGGTAAGCACGGAGGAGCTGTTTTTGGCGGGGCTACTAAGGAAAATTTATACAGTGCTTTACTTTCAGGAAATTTTCTATTAGGAGCTCTAAGCGAAGCAGGAAGAAGTGTAACCATAGGAGATTCAACAATTTTTTTCCCTGACCTTGTTCTTCTCTTCTCACTTATTGAGAAAGGAAGTGGATTTAATCTGATTTCTAATCCTAAGGTTTTAACATTAGATAATCAAGAAGCAGTGATAAAAGTTGGGCAGGTAATTCCATATGCCTCTGGAGTAAAGTTTGATGTAAATGGTCAACCTGTAATAACCTATGACTACAAAGAGGTAGGATTAAACCTAACTGTAACTCCTACAATTGCTACAGGCAATTTAAGACTTCTAATAAGTCTTCAGTTACAGGAAATAATAAGCTACATAAATCCTCAAGTGGGACAATTAAGTTATGCTGTGCCTGTTACTTCAAACAGACAACTCAACTCTGATGTGGTCGTTGAAAAGGGACAAACAATAATAATTGGTGGGCTTGTAAGCACAAGAACTTTAAAAAGCGTGGAAGGCGTCCCTATACTGCAGGATATTCCATTGATTGGAAATCTTTTTAAGAGAAAAACTGAGAATGAAGATAAAGTCTCACTTTTTATATTTTTAACACCTTATATTGTTGAAACACCAGAGGAGTTATCCAAAATAACTCAAGAACATCAAAAAATTTCTGAGGAACTCAAAAAGATAATGAACAAGAGAAATGAAAAAGATTAAACCTAAAAATCTTTTCTTTCCATCCCTCCTATGCATTGTTCTCGTTTCCCTATTAATCTTTTTAATCTTCCCTAAATTTCTTTTATTAGACCAATTATTACAAAAAAATGGTATTTATATTATCCCTAAATCTGTTAAAGAGGGATTTTTTAGGATAGAATTCGAAGACACTGTTATATACGACAAAAATTATAGAATTGGTAAATTTAAGAAATTGGATATCCTTTTTGCACCCTTTTATCTTGCCGTCAATGCAAAGGATTTATCAGGATTTTTTGAAATTAAATATTATTTTTTAAGTAAGGGATATTTAATTAAAGCCAAGGATATGAGTTCCTTTGAAAAATTCTATATCAAAGAAGCTAATATTGAATTGAAAAAAGGCATACAAGGACAGGTAAAACTTGAGAGTGTAAAAATATCAGGAACTAATATTGACGCTATAAATATTATATTTAAAGAAAAGACTTTCGATATAACTCTTCAAGGCAAGGAAATTAATTCGAGAGGCAGTGGTATAATTGTCATAGATAATAAAAGCATTCTTGACTCGAAGTTAACAGGAGAGGTTATAGATAAAAATATGAAAATAATTGTAGGCGGCTCAATTAAAAATATAATTTTCCAGTTACAACCTAATCCTTAATTTTTTTAAGTACCTCCTCCATAACCTCAACTGGCGCAGGGATAGATGTCCATATTTCAAAAGCTTTTGCTGCTTGCCAAAGTAACATTCCAATTCCGTCTATAATTGTACATCCTCTGTTTTTTGCCTCTTTTAATAGAGGGGTTTTAGTATAAATAAGGTCAATGTATGTTTGACCCTTTTTTAAAACAGATGGGTCAAGGGGCATGGGGTCATCTTTTTTTAAACCTAAGGATGTAGCATTTATTACAATATGGATTTTCCCCATTATTTCTGGTTTAATCTGTTCAATAACTTCTATCTTACCGATATCACTAAAAGATTCCTTGATTTTATAAGCCTTTGAGGGAGTCCTGTTAAATATAAAAAGATTTGCCCCTTCCTTTAAAACACCATAAGCAACTGCTTTAGCTGCACCACCAGCACCTAAAAGGAGAATAAATTTATCCTTAAGGGAGATATTGTCCTCTTTTAATGATTTTACAAAGCCGTATGCGTCTGTATTGAAGCCCTTTAATTTACCTTGTTCATTTAATATTGTATTTACTGCTCCAATATATTTTGCTTCTTCAGATATTTCATCAAGGCAATTAATAACTGCCTCTTTGTGTGGCACTGTTATGTTTACTCCCTTTATATTCAAAGCTCTTATGGCCTCTACAGCCTCCTTTAATTCTTGCTTTTTTACAAGAAAGGGCACATAGCAGTAGTCAAGTCCAAGCTCCTTAAAAGCAGCATTGTGCATAAGGGGTGAAAGTGTATGTTCTATAGGGTCTCCGAATATGCCAACAACCTTTGTTTTTCCCGTAATCATGGGTTATTGTAGCAAATAGTTATTATCAGTATCAATTAATGAAAAAGGGGGGTTACTCCCTACATTGATTAATATATTATTTTTATTATATGATTTAAGATTATCCTAAAACTTTCAGGGAGGGTTCTATGCAAGATGCTATGAAAAAGTACCATGAAGAATTGAAAAACTTTAAACTCCAAGTGCCAGAGAAATTCTCCTTTCCTCTGGATGTTTTTGACAAATGGGGTGATGCTACTGCCTTAATATGGACAAATGGAGAGAGTATCCAAAAATTCTCCTTCAAAGACCTTACGTTGCTTTCAAGTAAATTGGCAGGCGGATTAAAAAGCCTTGGAATAAATAAAGGTGATAAAGTTTTAATTCTTCTTCCCAATGTTCCTCAATGGTGGGTAATAATTCTTGCCATAATGAGATTGAATGCCATTGCTATACCAGGCACCACTTTGTTAACTCCTAAGGATATAGAATACCGATTAAAAGCCGCAGATATAAAAGCTGTAATATCTGATTCAGAGAATGCCTCTAAAATAGAAGAAGCAGTTAATAAGCATGGGAAGGATGTATTATTAATTAATGTAGACAATCAAGCTGGATGGAAAAATTATAATGATGTGATAAACAGTGACGCTTTTGTTGGCGAAAGAACTTTTTCCGATGACCCTGCCTTTATATTCTTCACATCAGGTACAACGGGCCTTCCTAAAATGGTATTACATACTCAGGTAAGTTATCCCCTTGCACATAAAATCACTGGAAAATTCTGGCTTGACCTCAAACCTGGAGACATACACTGGAATATATCTGACACTGGCTGGGCAAAGGCAGCCTGGTCAAGCTTCTTTGGTCCCTGGAATATGGGTGCTACTGTTTTCACCTATCACAGAAAAGGAAAATTCTCTCCTGCTTTGATAGTGGATACCCTTAAACGATATGAAATTAATACCCTCTGCGGACCGCCAACTGCTTACAGAATGATCGTAAAGGAATTTCCTTTAGAAGAACTCAAATTTAAAACAGTGAGACACTTTGTTGCTGCAGGTGAACCTCTTAATCCAGAGATTATAAATATATGGAAAGAAGCCACAGGAGAATGGATATATAATGGATACGGGCAGACTGAAACAGTAAATACCCTTGCCATGTTTAGATTTATTCCTATGAAAGCAGGAGCAACAGGCATGCCCACTCCGGGATTTCAAATTGACATAATAGATGATGATGGTAAGCCTCTTCCACCAAATACAGAAGGTAACATCGCGATAAAAATTAATCCTGAAAGACCAGTAGGCTTGTTTAAAGAGTATATAGGAGATAAACTGGAAATGGCTGCTGCTTTCAGAGACGAATGGTACTACACAAGGGATAGAGGATACAAGGACGAAGAAGGATATTTCTGTTTTGTAGGTAGAGAAGATGATGTCATAATAAGTGCTGGATACAGAATAGGACCCTTCGAAGTAGAAAGTGCCCTTATCAAGCATCCTGCTATTAAAGAAGCTGCAGTAGTTGCAAGTCCTGATGAAGTGAGAGGAGAAGTTGTAAAAGCCTTTATTGTGCTAACTCAAGACTATGTACCTTCAGAGGAGCTTACTAAGGAAATTCAGGATTTTGTCAAGAAAGAGACAGCTCCTTATAAGTATCCAAGAAAAATTGAATTTGTTGATGAACTTCCAAAAACAATCAGTGGTAAAATAAAGAGAAAAGAACTCAAACTTAAGGAATTCGGGAAGCTTCCAAAATAAATGTCATACATAGCTGTCATAGGTGCGGGAAGCTGGGGAACAACCCTTGCTTCCCTTCTTTCAAAAAAAGGCTTTGATGTTGTCCTTTGGGCAAGGGAAAAGGATATCGTTGAATCAATTAACTATCGTAAAGAAAATACCCTCTATATGCCTGGGATTCCCTTGCACGAAAACCTTGTTTGCACAGATAATATTTTTCAAGCAGTAAAAAAAGCAAGATTTGTAGTCAACGTTGTTCCTACTCAGTTTATAAGAACTATTTTTACACCTATAAAAGATAGTCTTAACGGTGAAACAATAATAGTAAGTGCCTCAAAGGGAATTGAAAAAAAATCTCTTAAAACTCCATCGCAAATTTTAAATGAAATATTTAATAAAAACATTTATGTACTTTCAGGTCCCAGTTTTGCAATTGAGGTAGCCAAGGAAAAGCCTACTGCTGTGACTCTTTCAGGTTTTGACAGAAAGGAAAGACTCCTTCTTCAAGAGATATTTAGCACAAATTATTTTAGAGTTTATGAACATGATGACCCCATTGGTTCTGAAATTGGAGGAGCTATAAAAAATGTTATTGCTATAGCATCAGGTATATGCGATGCTCTTGATCTTGGCAACAATGCAAGGGCAGCACTCATTACAAGAGGACTTCATGAAATAATGAGGCTGGGTAAAAGAATGGGTGCAAAGGAGATAACCTTTTCAGGATTAAGCGGGCTTGGAGACCTCTTTCTTACATGCACATCTACCTTGTCAAGAAATTATACAGTAGGATTTAGGCTTGGTAAGGGAGAAAGTATGCAGGAAATCTCTCAAAGTATGCGCTCTGTTGCAGAGGGTGTTGAAACAAGTCAATCTGCTATGGAACTTGCCTTAAAATTAGGTATTGAGATGCCTATCACTGAACAGGTCTACCAGGTAATATACGAAGGAAAGAATCCAAAAGAAGCAACGATGGACCTAATGAATCGTGCATTAAAACCTGAATTTTATTGAAAATATATATTTTTCTCTGGTATTATTCAATATGCTTGTAATAACCCTATTGTCCCTTTTTTTATTTGTAAACTGCGCATGGGCTGATAAACTCTGTCTTAAAGAAATAGATGGAGAAAAGGTCTATACAAATCTCTGCGAAAGAGGTAGTAAATCTCTTTTACTAAAAAAATCTTCTTCCAAGGGAGACACAAAATCTAAACCCCAAATTCCCCAAATTGTTTCAACTTACTCAAGAGAACAATTAGAAAAAATTGTGGAGGATAAAGCTAAAATTTACGGAGTAGATGCTAAGCTTATTAAAGAGATTATAAAGGAAGAGTCAAATTGGAATGTATATGCCACATCTTATAAGGGTGCAATGGGACTTATGCAGTTAATGCCTGCTACGGCACTTCTTATGGGGGTAGGCAATCCCTATAATCCTGAGGACAATATAGATGGTGGAATTAGATACATGAAGTATCTTCTTGAAAGATTTAATGGCAACTTAAATCTTGCCCTTGCAGCATATAATGCGGGTCCGAATCTCGTAGAATCCCTTGGCAGGATACCTAATATTGCCGAGACACAGCATTATGTGGCAAGAATCTCTATGAGATATAACGGAACAGCCCCAGCCTATTCAGAGACAGCCTCCTTTAAAAGGAAAAGTGCCCCTATAAAAGCTGTAATTCTCTCTGATGGAACTGTACTTTACACTAACAGGGAGGATATTTATCTATGGACCAGAAAATAGTAGAAGAAATTCTCCAATTAAAAAAACAAAAAAATGCCATTATCCTTGCCCATAATTACCAAAGAGATGAAATACAGGAAATAGCTGATTTCGTAGGTGACTCCTTAGAGCTAAGTAGAACAGCAACAGAGATAAAATGTGATGTAATTGTATTCTGTGGGGTACATTTTATGGCAGAAACTGCAGCAATTCTAAATCCTGAAAAAACAGTCCTCCTTCCTGAGATTGATGCAGGTTGTCCTATGGCAGATATGATTGATGGAGAAAAATTGAAAAAATGGGCATCTCAGTATCCTGATGCACCTATTGTTTCATATGTAAATACAACTGCTGAAGTTAAAGCTTTAAGCTATGTTTGCTGTACTTCTGCAAATGCACCTCAAATAGTGAAAGCTGTTCCTTACAATAAGATTCTTTTTGTTCCCGATAAAAATCTTGCTTTCTGGGTAATGAAAAAAGTTCCTGATAGGGAAATTATCCCTTGGGATGGATTTTGTCCTACTCATCACATGTTAAAAAGAGATGATGTATTAAGAGCAAAGGAGATGTATCCAAAAGCATTGGTAGTTGTCCATCCTGAATGTAGACCTGAAGTAATAGAACTTTCTGACCATGTGGCATCCACATCTGGGATGGTAAGATTTGCAAAATCTTCATCTGCAGAGGAATTCCTCATTGGAACAGAAGTAGGACTCCTTTACAGACTCAAAAAGGAAAATCCAGACAAAAATTTCTATCCTATAAAAAAAACCATGCTTTGTCCAAATATGAAAATTACCACCCTTGAAAGCGTGCTTACAGCTTTACGTGAGATTAAGTATGTAATAAATGTGCCTGAAGAAATTAGAATAAGGGCAAAAGAGGCTCTTAAAAGAATGTTTGAGTTATATAAGCCTGCTTCTAAATGACCATAAATCCTCTTGAAAATTTAATTATTCAAAAAATTAAATCACAAGGACCTATTCCCTTTGACGAATTCATGCAGATTGTTCTTTACTATCCAGGATTGGGATACTACATGAAAGAAGACTTTAAAATAGGGAGACAGGGAGATTTTTTTACCGCTTCTCACCTTGGTAAAGTATTTGGAATAATTTTAACAAAAGCCCTTTTTGAACTATGGCAAAAAATGGGTTGTCCTGATAACTTTTCAATTACTGAAATAGGACCTGGTATGGGATACCTTGCTCAAGATATTTTAGAAGAAATCCAGCAAAACAAAGTTTTCTCTCACATTGTCTTCAAATATAATCTGATTGAGATCAATCCAGAACTAATGAAAATTCAAAAGGAAAGACTTAAAGATTACTCTGAAAAAACTATTTGGTATAATACAATTGAAGAGGTAACCCCCTTTGAGGGAATTGTAATATGCAATGAAATATTGGATGCTCTACCCGTAAGAATATTTGAAATCAAAAATAAAAAGCCCTTTGAAGTCTATGTCACTGTTGACAAAAATGAAAATCTTAGTGAAATCCTTATGCCTGCAAGAGATGATACAGTTGACTATTTAGAAAAATTTGCAGCCTGTGTTTTTCAATTAGAGGAATATCGCTCAGAAATTAACTTAGTAATGAAAGAATTTATTGAAAAGGTATCGTCAGAAATAAAAAGAGGATATGTACTAATTTTTGACTATGGTTTTGACAGTAGCGAATATTTTTCTCCTGAAAGAACTCGAGGAACTTTGTTATGTTACTGCCGGCATACCATAAACGATAATCCTTATACAAATATAGGACAACAGGACATAACAAGCCATGTTAACTTTTCAGCCCTTGAGAAATGGGCAAAGGAGACAGGATTTAATGTGGAGAATTATACCTCTCAAAGTAAGTTTCTCATATCCCTTTGCGATGAAAATCTGCTCATGAGATTAGATAAAGAGGGACTTATAAACAAATTTAAAAGACTTGTGCTCCCCCATGGAATGGGGGAAACACATAGAGTTATGATTTTATCAAAATTTTAATAAGGCTTCTTACCTTTTATGTTACCTGCTGGGTTGTAATTACAAACCCAGATTTCCTCTCCTCTCTGGCATAATGCTCTACCACAACCTACTTCTTTTGTTTCTCTCCAAACAATCTGTGTATAATGCTCACATACTTTACCTACTTTACAACTAGCAGATGAATAATCATAGTTAAATCTCTCTTCTGCCCAATAATCAACCACATACTTTGCTGTAACTGGATAATTTGACCAGAATATATTTTCTCCGTAATTACTGCTTCTGTGTATCATTCTACAGTTATATGTTCGACTTAACTTATATGCCCAATCTTTCGCAAGCTCTTCCATTTCCGAAGACCATTTTAAAGCTGAAACACCCAACCTGCTTCGCCAATTATTATGCTCTGCAAGTAAAGTCTCCTTCTCGCTTGCTGAAAGTTCTGCATAATATCGTTTAGCAGAATGTGGATATTGATAACTTGAACAATTAACCAAGAAAGTTAACAAAAAAATCATTATGATTATCTTTTTAATACCAATTCCATTTTCTTTCATCAAAATCCTGCTTTTGTAAGTTCCTTTATTATTGCCTGTCCTATTACATTTCTCTGAATCTGATTAGTGCCCTCATATATCTGAAGGATTTTTGCGTCTCTCATCATTTTCTCAACAGGATACTCCTTCATGTATCCTGAACCACCCATAACCTGAACAGCATCAACAGTTACTTTCATAGCTACATCTGTAGCAAAGGTCTTTGCTATGGCAGAGGCTTTTGTTATATCCTTTGCACCACTGTCAATATATCTTGCCACAGAATAAACAAGAGCCCGTGCAGCCTCAATCTGAATTGCCATATCGGCAAGCAAGTGTTGTACTGCTTGAAAACTTATTACAGGCTGACCAAACTGTATTCTCTGTTTTGCAAATTTAGCTGCCTCCTCAAAAGCTCCTTGAGCAACGCCTAATCCTTGAGCTCCCACTCCAACACGGCTTTGGTCAAGAGTTTTCATAGCAACAATGAATCCCATTCCTTCTCTACTAAGGAGATTTTCCTTAGGGATTCTGCAGTCTTCAAAAATCAACTCTCTTGTTGCCGATGCTCTTATTCCCATTTTGTTTTCCTTTTTACCAAAGGTAAATCCAGAGGTTCCCTTTTCTACAATAAATGCAGAAGCTCCTCTTGCGCCTTTACTTTTGTCTGTAAGGGCTATTACTGTATAAATCTCTGCTTCTCCACCATTTGTTATCCACTGTTTTGTTCCGTTAAGTATATAATAGTCACCATCCTTTGTAGCTGTTGTCTGAATTCCACCTGCATCACTCCCTGCATTTGGCTCTGTAAGAGCAAAAGCAACAAGCCTTTTGCCATCAGCAATGTCCGGGAGGTATTTTTCTTTTTGATCATCATTGCCAAATAAAAGAATAGGATAAGTACCAAGTGCATTTGCTGCATAGGTGGTGGATACTCCAAGGCATACCCGAGATAGTTCTTCAACTACCAAACAAAGTTCAAGAGCACCAGTTCCGAGTCCACCATACTGTTCTGGTATAAAGACTCTGAACATATCTGCCTGTGCCAGAGTTTTCATAATTTCCCATGGAAACTCTCCTGTTTCATCAAGCTCTGCTCTCATAGGCAAAACATGTTCTTCTGCAATCTGTCTTGCTAAGTCTTTTATCATCCTTTGATCTTCTGTTAAAAAATAATCCATTAAAACCTCCTCTATCCTGATATATCTGCCCCATCCACAAGAAGGGTGGGTGAACCAATGTTTCCGTAAAAAGTTAAATCGTTACCTGTTGCTTTGATATTTTTAAAAAATTCTGCTATATTACCTGAGATGACAACCTCTTTTACAGGATATTTAATTTCACCCTTTTCCACATAAACTCCAGCTATACCAACAGAAAAATCTCCACTAACTGGATTAGCAGTATGCATACCCATAACATCAAGAACATAAACTCCTCTGTCAATTACATTTAACAACTCATTGAAAGAATATTTATGCTCTATACTATCTAAATATAAATTAGTAGGTCCTACAATTATCCCTCTGTCTGTTCTAATGGCATTACCTGTTGAAATATTTAATCCAGATCTTTTAGCCGTATAACAGTTATGCATTAAGCCTCTAAGCACTCCCCTTTCAATAAGGATTTTGTTTTTTGTGGAGACCCCTTCTCCATCAAAAGGAGTTGAGCCGAATTTTTCAGATATCAGTCCATTGTCAATAATATTTAACTGCTCATTTATCACTGTCTTATTCATTTGATTAATAAAAATTGATTTACCAAGTAAAAAATTTTCAGCAGAAAGTGATTGTGCCATGAGCTCAAGAAATTCAGCTGCTACTGCAGAATCCAGCAATGCAAAGCCTTTAAAAGATTTTATTTTTTCTCCATTAAGAAGCATTACAGCCCTTTTTGAAGCATCCTTGCCTATTTCCTCAAATTTAATATTCTTGAGAAATCTTTCAGCCCTGTATGACCATCCCATCTGAGAGTCTTTATCTTCAGCAATTGCAATAATATGAGCTGTTATGCTGGTAAAGGTATGGGAAAGTCTCAAACCTTTTGAATTTACTATACCTTTTTCCTCAAAGGATACATTTATTTCAGCATTTCTCAACCTTTTTACTCTTTTATCAGAAAGAGCTCCCCTCTGCATTTCCATTAAAAAGTCAAATAAATTATTTTTTGCCTCTTCCAGTTCTTCGTCAAATACTTTAATTGGTTTTATCTCCTCTGGTTCAGGAAATTGAATAAAATCATCTGGATCAGAGTTTTCTGCAAGAATTAATGCAGCCTTAAAAGCATCTGTTATTTTTTGAGGTTCAACACATGAAGAAAATCCTAATTTACTATCCTTTAAAACCCTTATTGAAAAAAAGTCTTTTGAAGAGATTTTATTTTTATCATAAGTTAAATCTTTGCCTTCTATGGAAAATGATTTTTTCCTTAAGTAGTAAACTTCCCATTCTGCGTTTATTTTAGGAATAAATTTGTTAATCTCATTCAAAATATGTTGCTGAAGCATACTCTGACTCCCAGACAGTGACTAAATGTAGCCTAACAGAAGTTTTCTCCAGTTTATCCTTTAGAGATAAGTAAATCCATCTTGCTATATTCTCACTGGAAGGATTTATTTCTTTAAAAGGAGGGACTTCATTAATAAATGTATGGTCTAATTGAGAAATTACCGTATCTGTTATACTTTTTAACTCCTTAAAATCTATTGCAAGTCCTATTTCATTTAATTCCTCAGAAATAACTTCAACTTCTACTTTCCAATTATGTCCATGAATATTCTCACATTTTCCTTTATATCCCCTTAGCTGATGGGCAGCGTCAAAATCAGTAACTATTTTAAGTTTGTACATTACTTGGCTTCTTTTTTGAAAACTGTAATATAGGGGATGTTTCTAAACATCTCTTGATAATCAAGTCCGTATCCAACTATAAATTTATTTGGCACAGAGAACCCTATATAGTCAATTGGAACTTCAATAATTCTTCTGTCTTTTTTATCAAGAAGTACGCAGATTTTTAAAGAGGCAGGGTTTTGTTCAAGTATTTTCTCTCTAATATGCTGAAGAGAAATTCCCGTATCGATTATGTCATCAACAAGAAGGATGTCCTTGCCTTGAATTTCTTCTCTTGGAAAGTAATGAATTTTCACTTCACCCGATGAACTATCCTTAACATAACTTGATGCGATTAGAAAATCTATTTTTAAGGGACTTTTAATATACCTTATAAGGTCTGAAAAAAACATAAAAGAACCTTTTAGAATTCCAATAACTACAAGGTCTTTTTGAGCATAATCGTTCGATATTTTTTGAGCAAGTTCTTTTACTTTTCTCTGAATCTGCTCTTCTGTAATAAGTGGTGTTCCGATAAACATGCTTTTTATTATAACAAAAAAATCTTTCAAATTGTAATCATAAGAACTTGACAATTAAAGCATTGCAACGATTATGATAACTATTATGAAATATGGCATATATCAGATAATTATGGAGGAAAAAATATTTGATAAAAGTAAAATCGAGATATTTCCACTTGTAACTATGGTAAACTCCTACGAAGCCTCTATTCTCCTATCAAAAGTCAAAAACTTAGCGGATATATTGCTCCCTCTCCATGAAACAACATATGCCTTTGTGGAGACAATTTCCCAATAAAAATTCATGTCTACACAGATTAGAGAGATAGACAATTATTTTTCTTTTAAAACCGAACTTATTCCTTTAGGTGTTCAAATACCCTGTGACATATTTATCCAAGAAGAGGGGGAATATAAAGTTTTAATAAAGCAAGGCGAACATTTCAGCCTTGATATAAAAAATAACCTTAAAGAAAAAAACATTACCAATTTATTTGTTAGTATTCGTAATAAAAAAGTTTTCCAGGATTTTCTGTTAGAATTCAAACCTAAGGAATATTTTGACAGCCTATTGGATAGATACACAATCAATAATGAATCATATTATAAAATTGAAAAGGAATTTATTGACCCTGAAATTCCAATAAACTTTTGCTTATATCTTCATGATGGAAAAAGTTTTAATCTCCTTTTAGATGCATCTGAAGAAAATCCAAAAAATATCTCAGACAATAAACTCTCCGAAGGAGATATTTTAATATCTAAAAAGGATTTAAATCGCTATAATGAGTATTTACAAAAACTAATAAAAGAAGGAAAAACGGAAACTAAAATCTTAAAAGAAACTACTAAATTAATACTAAGAGACATATATAGTGAACCAATAAATAGAAAGAACCTTATGATTTTAGGTGATAAAATTGATGAAATAATTAACTATGGAACGATTGAATCAAAGGTTTTGGAAAATTTTCTTATAATGAAAAAACTTGATAATTATAATTATGTTCACTCCTTAAATGTAATGACTCTCAGTCTTTCTCTTGGTTTAAAAATAAAATTAGATAAAGAGGACTTAAGACTTCTTGGTATTGCCTCGGCATTGCATGACATAGGGAAAATAAAGATTTCTCCTTTTATACTTTCAAAAATTGGCAAACTCACTGAAAAGGAATTTCAAATTTTTAAAACACATGTTATTGAATCAGTAAAAATTGCTAAAGAATTAGGATTACCTAATAAAGTTATAGATGGCATTGCTCATCATCATGAAAAACTAAATGGTAATGGCTATCCATTTAAACTGAAAGGAGAAAAAATTTCCTTCTTCGGTAAAGTTATAGCTATTGCAGATGCCTATGAAATGTTAACAACTCCGAAAACAATGAGATATGCCCTTACTCCATACAATGCTCTCATGATACTTGTTCAGGATAAAGGATGTTATGATAAATCATTACTGGAAACTTTTATCAAAATTTTAGGAAGACTTATTTAGCTATTCAACCATTTCAGTAAATTTGACAAATAATTAAAAATTAAGGTAATTTATAATTTTAGTTTTAGAAAAAATTTCTCTGAGGAGAGGTATAAAAATGAAGACAGCTTTTGTTAAAAAAGAAGAAGCCAGTAGAAACTGGTATATTGCTGATGCTACAGGACAAACTCTTGGTAGATTTGCAACTCGAATAGCTAAAATTCTCATGGGCAAACACAAACCAAGCTACACCCCTAATGTGGACAATGGTGACTTTGTTGTTGTTATCAATGCTGAAAAAATTAAGGTAACGGGCAAAAAACTAACTGATAAGGTTTATTATCATCATACTGGTTACATGGGAAATCTAAAGGCAGAAACGCTCAAAGAAAGACTTGAAAAAGAACCTGAAGAAGTTATTATTGATGCTGTTTGGGGAATGATTCCAAAAACAAGACTGGGCAAAAAAATGATAAAAAAACTTAAAGTTTACAAAGGCTCTGAACATCCTCACAAAGCCCAAAATCCAGAGCCTATCCAATTAAGTAAAAGTTGAGGTGAAAAATTATGGCTATTGAATATCTTTCAACAGGAAGAAGAAAAAGGTCAATTGCAAGGGTTAAATTAGTTACAGGCACCGGCAAAATAACTGTTAATGAAAAATCAATTGAAGATTATTTCCCAAGAGAAACCTTAAGGATGATTCTCATGCAACCCTTTCAAGTAGCTGGTGTCATTGGTAAATACGATGCTATTATAACTGTTGATGGCGGTGGTCTAAGCGGGCAAGCTGGTGCTATAAGACATGGTATAGCAAGAGCTCTTGTCAATCTTAATCCCGACCTAAAGCCAAAACTTAAAAAAGAAGGACTTCTCACAAGGGACCCAAGAGAAGTAGAACGAAAGAAATACGGTCAACCAAAGGCAAGAAAGAGATTCCAATTCTCCAAGAGATAAAATGTTAAAAGTTTTTATTTGTGGTGGAAGCGGTTATACAGGAAGTGAGTTATTACGAATTCTTGCCTTGCATGATGAAGTTGAAATAGTAGGTGTTACCAGCGAAAAATCAGCAGGGGTGAGAGTTTCAGAGCTTTTCCCTGCTTTTTTTATTTATAACAACCTTAAATTTGAAAATCTCCATATTGAAAAAATAAAAGATAAAGCTGACATTTACTTTCTTGCTCTCCCTCATGGAAAATCTCAGGAAGTAGCAGCATTACTTGTAGGGGCTAACAAAAGAGTCATAGACCTTTCTGCTGACTTCAGAATAAAAGATGAGCAGATTTATGAACAATGGTATAAAACTTCCCATTCCTATTCTGAACTCCTCAAAGAAGCAGTCTATGGATTACCAGAGCTATACAGAGATAAAATAAAAAAAGCAAAACTTGTTGCCAATCCTGGCTGTTATCCTACAAGCGTGATCCTACCCCTTTATCCTTTTTTGAAAAAAGGATTAATTGACGTTGATACAATTGTGGTAGATTCAAAATCAGGGACATCCGGTGCTGGCAGAAAAGCAGAAGTAACTTTAAGTTACTGCGAAGTAAATGAGGATTTCAGAGCATACAATATAGCAAAACACAGACACACTCCTGAAATTGAGCAGGAGTTAAGCTATGCCTCTGGCAAAGACATAACAATAGATTTTACGACCCATCTTTTACCCTTAAACAGAGGAATTTTATCAACTATCTACGGAAAATTAAACAAAAATATGACAACCAAAGAAGCCATTGAAGTATTGGAGGAAGCCTATCAAAATGAACCCTTTGTTAAAATTATGCCTGAAGGACAGGTTCCTGCTATAAAATATGTAAAAGGCACGAATTATTGTTACATAGGCGTTGTGGTTAATCAAAGGACAGGAAGAATAATTCTTATCTCTGCTATAGATAACCTTGTAAAGGGAGCTTCAGGGCAGGCAGTTCAAAACATGAATATTATGTTCGGCATTGATGAGACAAAAGCCCTTAAAAACCTTGCATTATCTCCTTAATAACTCCTCCCCCTAAAACCATATCCCCATTATAAAAAACTGCACTTTGCCCAGGGGTAGGTGCAAATTGGGGTTGCTCAAAAACAATCTTGGCTCTATCTCTATCAATTAATGTAACCTTAGCTTTTTCTGGATTCATGGCATAGCGGATTTTTACGTCACAGACAAATTCTTCTTTTTCTATATCCCAGAGCCAGTTAAGTTCATCTAGAATAAACTCTCTCATAAAAGCCTTTTCCTTTGAATCTACGTACACGGCATTCTCAGAAGGCTCTATCTTTATAACGTAAAGAGGATGGTGTGAGACAATGCCCAATCTTTTTCTTTGCCCAATAGTATAGAGATGAATTCCCCTGTGTTGCCCTATAATTTTTCCCGTAGACATTTCAATTATCGGACCTTCCTTTAAAGGTCTAATGCTTTCGTAATATCTTTTATCCTTAAGAAAACATACTTCTGTGCTTTCTTCTGCTACCTTTGATGGAATCCCCACTTTTTCTGCTATTTCTTTTATCTGATATTTCGTGTATTCTCCCAATGGAAAGATAATATGAGATAACAAAGCCCTTTCAATTCCGTAGAGAAAATAGGATTGGTCTTTTTTGGGATCAATTCCTTTCATTAAAAAGGAGAGACTATTACTTCTTACAATTCTTGCATAATGACCTGTGGCTATGTAATTCGCCTTAACTCTTTCAGCTAACTGTTTAAGCAAGGGAAATTTTATTTTCCTATTGCATATCACACAGGGATTTGGCGTAATTCCTCTTTTATAGCCTTCAAAAAAAAGTGTAATTACATCAGCTTTAAACTTCTCTCTTAAATCCTCTATATGAAGCTTTATATTGAGGAAATTAGCTGTCTGCTTTGCAAGCTCAATATTTGCAGGTTCATCAAAGAGAATAAAAAAAACTCCCTCCACAGCCATTCCTTTTTCTTTCAGTAAGTAGGCTGCTACGGATGAATCAATTCCTCCGCTCATTGCTAATAGAACTTTTTCCATAAGTCAGCTTTTGGTGATATAATTTATTATAAACTTTCTGGAGAGGTGCCAGAGTGGACGATTGGGGCGGTCTCGAAAACCGCTGTGGGGTTAACCTCACCGAGGGTTCGAATCCCTCCCTCTCCGTTATCCAACGAATTTTTTGATTATTTTGTCTTCGTATTCTGGAAAATCCTCAAGATATAAAGGACGTTTTCTACCAATATTGAATTTAAGAAGCTTAAAATTAAGTTCTCTTATCCTTCTGATTCTCTCTTCATCGTCATCTATGGTTTTAAGAAGTTCCTTTAAATCTATTATTTCTTTTCTTATTTCCATCTCAGGAGGTATACATCCTGCATTTTTTAAAATTTTATAGGCAATTCTTAAATCCTCAGGCACCCAACTGTAATCCTCTAATTTCAGAGGTTTTCCTTTATTTGGAAGGTCATCAAATAGTCCCTGTTCCATTGCTTCACGTATTTTCTCTTCAGCAATTTTTTCAAATATATCCATAAACTTATGATGCTATATTTTAGAATGAAAAAGTCAAATTTGAAATTTCTACTTGATTGATGAAATTAAAAAAACTTTAAATTTATTCGGGATAATCCATTCTATTCCAAGTTTATCTGCCCAACGAATAAGACCTTGGTCTCCTGTGACTAAAGTTGCTTTAAGCTCAAGGGATAAAAAAATTAAATCCACATCCTCTTTGCTGTCAATAATACCTTCTCTTAATGCTTCTCTGTATTTTTTTCTTAAATCCTTAATTGTTTCATCTAAACCCTTTTGCGATACATTTTTAACAGCATTTTCTGCTGCCCTTAGCCCTTTATTAATCCTCGTTCTCATTTCCTCCACAAGTTCATAGAAAAATATGGCAGGGCATAGAATTCTGTGTTTATCTGGCGATTTAATTCTTATTAGATAATAAAAATCCTTTGATAATTTTTTCTCCTCTAAAAAGTACATTAATTCCTTATGCACGGAGGAAGGCATATAAAATTCAAAATGCTTAGTTTGTTTTACAATTTTTAAAAATTCGTTTATCGCTTCCTCTGGATTTCTTCCGAAGGATTCTCTAACATCTGGATTTATAAAGACACTCGTGTCTATTACAAATTTTCTTCTGCTCTTAAATAGAGGAAAAAACATCTCTAATTGATACAGCCCTTTAGACCAATTTCAAAGCTATTCCAAGCTCCGCAAACATTACATCTTCCAATCCATTCATCAAAGATAGAATTACAGACTTTACACTTGTAATTTACAGAAGAAATCTTACTTTCAGGGCATAATTCTTTAAACTCAGATAAAGCTTTATTTAATTGATTTCTTCTCAAATAGAGAATGCCTCTAATGCAATTAAGTTTAGGGTTATCACAGGTAGCTGTATCCACTGATGCTAAAATTTCTATTGCATCATCTATCATTTCCAAGCGATAGTAAAGTCTGCCAAGCAATATTTTTAATTCGCTATCATTAGGGGAAGCATTTATAGCTCTTAAATAAAACTGTATAAGCCTTTTAGGATCACCTATACTAATGAGCAAATCCTCAAGTCTTAGTAACAAAATTTTTGACTTTTGTTCATTGTATACCCTTTCAATAAGATTTATTGCTTCCTCAATTTCGCCTTTTGAGAGATAAACCTCTACCATTCCTAAATAGGAGGGAATAAAGTTAGGATTTGATTTAATTAAGGAAGCAAAAACTCGTTCTGCATTATCAATATCTCCCTGTTCAAGGCTCACTCTGCCATACTCATAGGTATATCCAATAAGTTTGCTCTCCTCTTCTTGTTTTTTTGTATTTGGCACCAATTTTATAATCTTTTTCTGAATATTAATGAGTTCTTGCCATTTTTCCATCTTTTCCAATATCTTTCTCATTTTATAATGAGCTAATAAATTATCAGGCTCGATGCTTAATATCTGTTCAATATATTTAAGCGCAAGTTCATTATCATTCATTTTTTCCATCATGTCTTCCAGGGAAAGTAAGGGAATTATGTTTTTGGGATCGAATTCATATGCTTTTTTATAGTACTTGAGAGCACTTTTATAGTCCTCTTCCCTTATTGCCAAATCTCCTAATCTGATAAGTGCATCAATGTGCTCTGGGTCTTCTTTTAGAACTTCTTGAAGTGATTCCTTTGCCTCAGACAATTTCTCTCTAATTATCGCATTAAGTGCCTTGGCATAATGTTCCTTTATTTTTTCTTCCTTTTTCTGTCTCTTTTGTAGTTGAATCCTGTTAACAAGATTTACTGTATCTCTTATGAAAAAAACTATAAAAATAAAAAAAGCACCAAAACTTAAGGAAAGCAAAATTAAGCCTATTTTAGGCATCTCATAGGCTGAACTAAAAGGGATTTTTAAAACAATGGGTTCTTTATTTTCCATGGCAAAAAGGCCAATTATTGTTAAGAAAAGGAGAATAAGAAAAATATAAATTTTTGACATATATACCTCGCGGGTCTTGTTTTTTAATTATACATCAAACCTATTTGAAAAATTAATATTAATTGACAAAATAACATAATTATATGTTATTTTTATAGGACGGGGCTGTAGCTCAGTTGGGAGAGCGCTTG
>FQKF010067506.1_pt1 | contig 25211 bp, 27 predicted proteins | sample 1504521 | NCBI WGS metagenome assembly FQKF01 (sample SAMEA4475357, study PRJEB15587) | soil metagenome | biome: Soil; feature: Field | place: India | collected 2015-03-11 | depth 0 m
GTTTCAGGGGCGTAGCCCCTGACCCAAAAAAGAGCAAGAATACACCTGTGCAATGGTCTCATATCTAGAGCGAAGTTCCCCCTCTTTTTCTTGACATCCTTTTTGATTTCCCTTATAATACATAGACAAAATTGCGAGGAGGCTACCTTTGGCAGTTCATATTCGTTTGACACGCATGGGAAAGGCTAAACAGCCCTATTATCGTATCGTGGTTGTGGACAGTCGTGCACCAAGAGACGGGGCATATATTGAAAGTCTTGGATATTATCATCCCACAGAGGAGGGAAAGACCTCTCTTGATCTCGCCCGGTATGAAGAGTGGATTCGCAAAGGGGCTATTCCCACCGATGTGGTAAAAAATCTCGCCAAGAAGGCCAAGAGGGCATAACAGGTGGCATATACACCACTGGTTTTGATAGGACGTTTCACCAAACCGTATGGACTCAAAGGGCATATCAAGGTCCAGTGGTATGTGGATGAGATAAACGACCTTGGTGCTTTTGAGCGCTTTTTTATCGAAGACCGAAAGGTCCCCGGTGGGTATAGAGAGGTTTCTTTTGTGGAAATCCGGGAGTACCAGAAGGCCTACGTTGCCAAGGTGACAGGTATGGATGATAGGACAGCGGTGGAGTCCTTAGTTGGGAAGGCCATCTATGTCCGAGAAGAGGATTTTCCTCCCTTGCCGGAGGGAGAGTACTATATCAAAGACATCCTTGGTTGTGAGGTGAGGTACCAGGGAAGTGTTTTTGGTGTGGTGGAAAACTTCTTTGAAGTAGGGCAGAAGACGCTTTTTGTGATAAAAATGACAGGCGGAAAGAGCCTTGCTGTGCCGTACGAGCCGCGCTATTTTGTGCGGGTGGATGTAGCCGCAAAACAGATTGAGGCAGAGCATCTTTCCGAACTTTTGTAGATGCGTTTTGATGTAGTGACCATATTTCCCGAGGTGGTGGAGCCATACCTCCAGAAGGGAATCCTTCGGCGGGCCATAGAGGAAAAAAGAATCTCTGTTTGTGTCCATCAGCTTCGGGAGTTTTCGCCCCTGAAGGGTGGGCGAGTAGATGCCCCTATTGTAGGGCATGGAAAGGGGATGCTGTTTCGACCAGAACCTCTTTCTGAGGCGGTGAGACGCATCAAAGGTCCAGAAGGACAGGTGGTGCTTCTTTCTCCTCAGGGGGAGAGGTTCACAGCCGGGATAGCGAGGGAGTTGGCTCGTGTTCCCCAGCTTGTGTTGATCTCAGCAAGGTATGAGGGAGTGGATACTCGTTTTATCCACCGGTATGTGGATAGAGAAATTTCCATCGGGGATTTTGTCCTGATGGGAGGAGAACTCCCCGCCCTCTGTGTGATTGAGGCGGTGACACGGTTCGTGGGAGAGGTACTGGAAACAGAGGCTGTTGAGGGAGAGAGTTTTGAATCGGGCCTTTTGGAGTACGATCATTATACCGAGCCAGCGGAGTTTGAAGGCATAGGTATTCCAGAGGTGCTGAAGAGTGGCAACCATCAGAGGGTTTCCGCGTGGCGTTATGAGAATGCGGTGGCCAAGACCTACCGAAGGCGTCCGGACCTCTTTGCTGAGTATATGCCGCCATTGCCAGAAGCGGGAACGCTACGGCGACTTCGCAAGAGAAACGAAATGATGCGAAAGTTTTTGAATGTGATACAAAAAACGGTAAAGGAGTGGAAAGATGGCAGAGAACACGAAAGCGAATAAACTCGAATTGAAGCAGAAGCGTGCTGAAGCGAGGAAGGCAAGAGAAGAGGCTATAGCCGCCAAGTTGGCTGCTCTTCCCAAGAAGAACCGTCTTGATGAGGTAGAGAAAGCCCTTCTTGCAGAGCAAAACAATACTGATAAGTTCCCTGTGTTCAATGTAGGGGATACGGTGCGAGTCCATGTCAAGATCAAAGAAGGAGACAAGGAACGTATTCAGCCCTATGAAGGGGTGGTGATGATGTTCCAGAATGCTGGGCCCAGACGGAGTTTCACCGTTCGTCGTGTGAGTTATGGCGTGGCCATAGAGAGGGTTTTCCCCTTCCATTCTCCTTATATTGCCAAGGTGGAAGTGGTACGCCGTGGGCGTGTTCGTCGGGCTAAACTTACCTATCTTCGTGGTCGATTTGGTCGTTCGGCTGTTCTCGAGGAGAAGGTATAACCTATGGGACGCTGCCCTCGTGATGTGGATCTTTTCGTTCATGAGAGAGATCTGCAGGCGAAAGGGTATCGTTATATTGCTGGTATAGATGAGGCTGGTCGTGGACCACTGGCTGGCCCTGTGGTAGCGGCTGCTGTGATTTTTGATGTAGGCCATCTGCCACACCTTCCTGATGTGTATGATTCCAAAGCGCTGACACCCCGTCAGCGCTTTGTGCTTTTTGAGAAAATCTCTGAAGGTGCGTTAGCTATCGGAGTGGGGATAGTTGACAACAGAGAGATCGATCGGCTCAATATCTACAGGGCGACGCAGGTAGCTATGGTTCAGGCCCTTCAAAAGGCAGGGCATCACTATGAGGCTGTTCTGGTAGATGCTATGCCTCTTTCCCTTGAATGTCCTGTTTTCTCCATTGTGAAAGGGGATCAACGCTCATTTTTCATTGCGGCGGCCTCTATTATTGCCAAAGTAGAAAGAGACAGGATCATGGACAAACTTCATGAGGAGTATCCCTATTATGGCTGGAATGAGAATAGAGGATACCCTACGAAAAAACATCGAGAGGCTATTGTTCAGTATGGCCTTTCTCCTTATCACCGACTGAGTTTTGATTGTTATGGGCAAGACAATCCGGGCAGATGCCAACCAGATAGAAAACATGTTGACTAACAAGATAAGGTTTTTGGAAGACCTCTTCAGGGAGGGGGCATTTCTGAAGAGGGAAAAAGCGATGGCAGGCTTCACAATGAAAAAAGTGACTATGATGGTGAGTTGAAAGGAAGTAGGTTTGAGTGCCACTTTTCGAACAGGGGAGAACAAAGCTTTCTACCAGGCCTTCTTTCTGGAGGTACTCAAGAGCCCGATAGATAGAGGTTTTGTGAACATCGGGGAAATGGTCGTGAATGTCCTGAACACAGAGGGGATAAGCACTCTCCTTTTCAAGGAGGTGGATAATCTCCTTTCTCAGAGTAGAAAATCGTTTTCGCATATTTAGAGAGGAAGTACCGAGGGGGCAAACCGCACAATCTGCAAAAGAATATTGGCGTACAGAGCGGCAAAAAGGTCATCGATCATCACGCCAAAGCCCCCATGAATCTTTTGCAGAGAAGCGATAGGGGTGGGTTTCGTGATGTCAAAGAGTCTGAAAAGAAGAAACCCCATAATCACATACCGCCAGCTCTCAAGGTCCCCGTGAAAGGGAAAGGTGAAGAGGGTGGCCATCATGCCAAGTATTTCATCGATTACAATAACGCCAGGATCTTTGGCCTGATAGAGGTGTTTTTCCGCATAAGTGGTAATGGGAATAGCTAAAAGCAAGAGAAGAAGCCAGATACCATAGAACCAGAAACCGAGGGGAGCAAGCACAATGAAAAGGAAGACCCCAACCAGGCTTCCAAAGGTTCCCGGCATGAATGGAAAATATCCCGTATAGAAACCCGTTACCAAAAAATCAATAATACCATGAGAAAGGTTTTTCATTTTGCTCATTTTTTGCCTCCTGAAGACATTTTTTTGTAATAGTCCCAACCTGTATAAAGGGTAAAGAGAGCAATGAGGATTGTCAAGAGAAGAGGAAGGTACTGAATCCATTCGGGCAGACGAAGACGGCCAATCACTTCGTGGTATTCAAGGGGGGCTTTGTATACCCAGCGAGCAAAGGTCTTGAGTATCCACATAAAGGCCATGATCAGGGTGATACCCACCATCTGAAAGGTGGTTTTTGCCTTGGCTATGAAAGAGGTCTTGAAAGAGAGCCCATGTTTTTTGGCATATCCCCGAAGCCAGGTGACAAAGAGATCCCTGAGAAAAATAGGCAAGACCACGTACCAGGGAATATGGAGAAAAGGAAGAAAACAAAAAACCCCATACACCGCCCATACAAGGAATTTATCGGCCAGGGGATCAAGGTAGGCCCCCCATTCAGTGGACTGGTTGAGTTTTCGCGCAATAATACCATCAAAGGTGTCAGTTAGAGCAGAAAGTCCATAAAGCACAAAGGCTATCGTGAGGCTTTCCCACGTGTTGAAAAAAATCAAAGCCACAATAAAAGGGATGAGCAAAATACGAAGGTAGGTGAGAAGATTGGGAATGGTAAAGAGTTCTTTCTGTGTCATACCATAACCCCCTTGAGGTCATAGGATTTGTGGACGGCCTCTATACGGACCTGGTGAAAAATCTTTCCTTCAAAGGAATCTTTCCATGGAACATACACGACGCCATCTATCTCAGGGGCATCGTAGGGGGTACGAAGGAGTCGGTAGGGTTTCCCACGCAAGAGTTTTTCTTGTCCATCATCGATACAGGTGATGGTTCTTCCCACAAGACGGGAAAGACGCTTTTCAGAGATACTTTTCTGGAGAGTGGCAAGGTAGGATATTCTTTCTTTGATAGTCTTTTTTGAGACTTTTGAAGGAAGAGTAGATGAAAAACTTCCCTCTTCGTCAGAATAGGCAAAAAAACCCACTCTCTCCATCTGGGCATCCTGAAGAAACCGAGCTAATATTTCTATATCCTCATCAGTTTCCCCGGGATAACCGACAATAAAGGCAGACCTTAAGGCTATCTCAGGATAAATGTTTCGGATCTTTTCGATATAGGAGAGAAGCTTCTGTGGGTTTCCGCCTCTTCGCATGCTGGTCAGAATTCGGCTACTCGCATGCTGGAGAGGGATATCGATATAGGGAACAAGAGAGGGGTATTCTTTCATGGTCTTGACGATGGAGAGTACCTCTGGTTCTGGATAGAGGTACATGAGACGAATCCAGGAAAAGCCTATGTTTGCCAGCTGAGGCAGAAGAAGCGTCAGAGAAGGCTTGCCGTACAGATCCACTCCGTAGCTTGTGCTATCTTCGGCGATGAGAATGAGTTCTTCTATCCCCTGTTCACGAAGAAAACGGGCTTCTTCCACAATGTCTTCGAGAGGACGGCTTCTCTGGGGGCCACGTATGGATGGGATCACACAAAATCCACAGCGGCGGTTGCATCCCTCTGAGATTTTGAGGTAGGCATAGGCAAGGCCTGAAAATAACAGAGAACGTTCTTTTTTCCACCGGGTATCTGTATAGGTGGGGCTATCCACATAGCCAGCACTTTCGATTGCCTTGAGAACAAGGAAAGGGTCCTTGACACCGGTAGCATGATCTATCTCAGGAAGAAGGGAGAGGAGTTGTTCTTTGTAGCGTTCTGTGAGGCATCCTGTGGCCACTATCTTGAGAGAGGGATGGTGTTTTTTGAGATGGGCGTAAGAAAGGATAGTTTCGATGGATTCTTCTTTGGCTTTGTCAATAAAACCACAGGTATTGACAATGATGATATCCGCTTCCTCGGGGTTTGAAACAAAAGTATATTCATGGCTTACTAAAAAGTAGGCCATTCTTTCGGCATCAACGAGGGCTTTTGGGCATCCTAAGGCATCGAGAAAGACTTTCTTCAAAGAGCTTTTCCTCCTACCGCAGGAAAGTGCGGACAAGATTGTAGCGATTTCGCTCTTTTTTCCAGTAGATGATACTTTTGTTCACTTCTCCCCAGCCACCGCCGTTCTCTTCTCGATTGTTGATCAGAAGCTTCACCGCAGCAGCATTTCCGAGGGAGAGGATAAGGTATTGCTTGAACTTGAGTTCTTTTATTATTCCGCGCTCAATCTGAATAACCTCGGGTTCACCATTATCAACGACAACCTGACAGAAGCCGCTATCTATTCCCTGAAGTTTGATAGGGATATCTGTCATCTCATTGGCTGTATAGAGGAGGTTTTCCTGAGCGATCTGGCCTTCAACAAACTGCGAATTAATGCCTAAAATACTCTTGAAAGCCAATGTTTGATCTGCCTGCAAAAGAGAAGCGCTTACTCTAATAGCCTGGGGTTTTGCGGACAGAATCTCAAGGACAAAGTCATTCTGAGAGTCCCCATCGGTATCTAAAGCAAAAACCTCCTGCTGCTTGAGATTGTATTTTCGACCGTTGATCTGAACAAGGAGGGATTTGTCGAGGTTTTGCTTTTCAAAGATAACGTGGATGATTTTGTTTTTGGCATTGGTGATAAAAAAATCCTGTCCTATTTTGAATTTTTGAGTACTCAGGAGAGAAAGGTTAGCTTCCGAGAAATGGGAGAGGTTTTTTTTTCCGGTGGGCTGGTTTGCAGGAGAGGAACTTGCAATTTGGAGAAAAATGAGCACAAGGCCTAAGAAAAGAAGAAAACCCACCACAATCATGAGAATCTGGCGCCAGAGAGCGGGAGAAATCTGGGTATACCAGGGAAGACGCTTGCCCACCAGTTCCTCAAGGGGGACTTCCTGGTCAAGCTGTACCTGATGTTTGTAGGCACTGATGAGGACTGTTGCGTCGAGATCGAGTATCTCAGCATAGGTCTTGAGAAAACCTATGACATAGGCTTCGGCTGGAAAAACGGAAAAATCGTTTTTCTCAAATGCTTCTAAGTACGCCCGAGAGATATTGGTTTCACGGGCAATTTCGTCCAGAGAGAGCCCCTTTTCTCGTCTGGCCTCACTGAGCATATCCCCCACGGTCTTCTTCTCGGCCATGGATACTCCTTATAGGGATTTTTGAATAGAAAACCCTCTTTTTTAATTGTAGAGCAAGTGAAAAAAAAATGCAAGAAAATCAGAGGGCTTTTTCGCCCTTCAGGATGAGAGTTTAGCCGGGAAAGAAAGAGTATGGAAGTTTTTCAAAAGACAGGGGCTTGACTTTTCTTTCTGTTAACCTTATAATTTTGTAGTTTACTTTTCGGAGGCAGGAATATGGTTTGGGTAAAGGTTGTGTTTGTTCTTTACTGGGCGGTTTTTCTGTGGCTTGCCTGGAGAAAACGGAAATACATCCATAGTTATGAGGACTATGTGGTAGCAGGACGAAGCCAGTCGGGAAATCTTGTATGGTTTTCTCTTCTGGCCACTGCCATTGGAGCTACTGCTTTCGTGGGTATGACCAATAGTGCTGGAAAGATTGGCTGGCCGATTTTCTGGTGGCTTGGTGTGGGGGCGATTGGGCTTGGGCTTCAGGCCTGGTTGTTGACTTTGCGGGTGAGAGAAAGGGGGGTGAATACCCTTCCCCAATTGGTGGAAAACCTTGTGGGAAAAGCTGCTGCACGATTTGTGGCTCTGGTGATAGCCCTTTCGTGGATTGGCATTGTAGCGGCACAGTTCAAAGCCATGGGTGATGTGATGGGAATGTTCTGGCCAGACGTGGATAGCAGGATTCTCATTGTGGTGAGTGCTGTGGTCATGATACTCTATACGCTTGTTGGTGGGCAGATGTCGGTAATGGCGACAGATAGGTGGCAGTTTTTACTTATCCTTGTCGCTATAGGATTTCCGCTTGTACTTGGTCTTGGAGACAAACGATCCTATGAGGTGCCTTTTATGTTTTTGAATGAGACATTTGGCTGGAAGGATTTTCTCATCTATCTTGTGTTGACAGGAGGAGCCTATTTTGTTGGTCCGGATATGTTTTCTCGTGCGTTTTGTGCGCGTGATGGGAAAACAGCCCAGCGGGCTGTGGCATGGGCAGCGGTGGGGCTCGTGCCACTTGCCCTTGGGATTGCCTGGGTAGGGATTATGGCTTTTCGGATAGCTCCAGGAGAGGGTGTCGCACTTCTCCGTTTAGTGGGGGAGAAAGCAGGTATGGCTGGCCAGGTGGTTGTGGCCTTTGGGATTCTTTCAGCCCTTGTTTCTTCCGCGGATACGACCCTTCTCTCTTCAGCCACGATATGGAACCAAGATGTTTTTAGAAAGAAGAGTGTCATGGGAATACAGGTAGCAATAGTGGGTATTGGGATTTTTGCTATTGTGTTGGCGCTTCTGAATACCCCTCTTTTGCAGATGCTTCTCAATGTGTACAGCCTCTATGTCCCTGCGGTGGTCCCGGCAACAACGGTAGCCCTTCTTTTTATGGAGAGGAGAAAAATCCGACGGGAATGGTTGTGGGTGGCTATGGGAATAGGAACTTTGGGAGGGATTTTATCTCTTACAGGTCTTTTCTCGTGGTTGAAACCGGATAGGATCTTGGCTGTGTATGGAGTATTGGGGGCAAGTGTGTTCTCACTTGTGGGGGCGATGATGGGAGAAAAGAACGCCAGAAGGGGGACATGAGGGGATGGTACTTTTTTGCCCTGCTAGGGAAAGAAAGAATAGGCCTATTCACTATGAATAGGCCTATTTTGTTGAAAAAAATTTTTTTGACTACTTGACAGAAAGAAAAAACGTGATACAATAAAGCCGAAAAAAGAAAATGCCCCGGGGTGGAGTGTGATTAAGAAAAAAGGTAAAAGGTGTTGGGTTAAGGTAAAAAAAGAAAAGGAGGTGAGGGATATGAAGATGGAGGTAGTATCTCTCTCAACAACAACGACAACACTGGCTCCTGCCAGTGGTAGCTGCTGCTGTTCATGCTGCTGTTCATGCTCATGGAGTTCGCCGATTAAGTAGTTTTTTGGTTGTGGGTGGTGTTTCCATCCTGGGGCTTTTGGTATGTGATGGGAGTGTGGCATGGATGCCATTGAGGTAAAGGGTCTCACACGTCGTTATCCCTCGGGTAGAGGGGTTTTTTCTATTAGTCTTCAGATAAAAGAAGGGGAATTTTTTGGTCTTGTTGGACCAAATGGAGCAGGAAAGACGACACTTATTGAATGTATTGAGGGGCTTCGTGTTCCCGATGAGGGGGAGGCTTTTCTCTTTGGGATATCTTCCCGAAAGAAGGAAGTGAAGGGCTTTTTTGGGGCACAGATTCAGGAGCAGGTGCCCTTTTCTCGTCTCAGGGTAGGGGAACTTCTTGCCCTTGTGTGTGCTTCCTATGAGAAGAGTTTTTCTGTAGATGAACTGGTGAAGATGGTTGGGCTTTCGGAAGAGAGGCGAATGTTTTATGAACATCTCAGTGGAGGGCAGAAACAACGGCTTCGATTGGCAATGGCCATAGCCGGTAAACCAAGAGTGGTTTTTCTTGATGAGCCGACAACAGGGCTTGATCCCCATGCTCGCCGGATGTTTTGGGATCTTTTGCGACATTTACGGCAGGAACTGGGGCTTACCCTTTTTCTCACGTCACATTATATGGAAGAAGTGGAGGTTCTCTGTGATAGGGTGGGGGTGCTTGTAGATGGAAAGTTGATGGCGATAGGGAGCCCTTCAGAGATAGTGAAACGGTATGGGAGTACGCTTTTTGTGCGCCTGGTGGTGGCGAAAGAGAATATGATTGAACGCATAGCTTCGCTTGAGAGTGTGATAACGATTAAAAGACGCTATGGGACAGAAGTGGTATTTCAAGTGTCTTCTCGAGAGAGGTTTTTGCATGAGTTAGGGGGACTTTTAGGGGGAGGTGATGTCCGTGTGTATGATCTTGAGTTTGATTCGGGTTCTCTTGAGGATGTAGTGGTAGGAATGACAGCAGGGGAAGGTCATGGGAAGTGAAAAAAGAAATAGAATCCGGGCTTTTTTGACATGGTTTTTTCTTGAGATTCGGCTTTTTTTTCGGGAACCGGTTGCTCTCTTCTGGGTGATTGTGTTTCCTCTACTTCTTCTTGTGATTTTTGGGAGTGTTTTTTCTCGTTATGAAAAACCAGTGATCAGGGTGTGTGTTTATAACAAAGATAGTGGCACTCTTTCTCAGAAAATGGTAGAAGCGATGAAGAAAATGGATATGTTTGTGGTGAATATGGCAAACTCTGAGGAGGAAGTGAGAAAGCGGGTGGCTGAGAGTCAGGTTCTCATGGGTATTCTGATTCCGGAGGGTTTTTCTGAAGAGGTTTTACGTGAGACAAGGCCGTTTTTTGAGGTTATCTACAATGCCCGTCAAAAAGAGATGAATGCCATAGCCTTTTCTATTCTTGATTCTCTTCTTTATGAAGAGGTTATTCATCGAAAGGGGATCGAAGGCAAGATAACGTATGTGGCTACTGAGGTGAGTGGAAGACTTGAAGGGTCGTATGTGGATTTTCTTTTGCCTGGTCTTATTGCCCTTGTCGTGATTTCTGTGAGTTTCTTCTCTGTGGGTGGGAGAATGTTAGTGTATAGAGAATATGGGATTCTGAAGCAATTTGAACTTTTTCCAGTTCCCAAGTGGGTGTATGTGATGGCGGAAGGGTTTTCTCAGTTTATGGTGGTCATATTTCAGCTATTGGTGCTTTGTGGGGTTGGGGCCTTGTTGTATCATGTGAGGTTGCCTGTTTCTTTGTGGCACTGGGTTGGAATGGTTCTCTATGTAGGGTTTGGTTTTTTGGCTTTAGTGGCGGTGGCTCTGTTTGTCGGGGGGATGGCACGAACCTATCAGGGAGGGGTAAACCTTTTGAATTTAGTGGCCTATCCTATGATGTTTTTGGGAGGGCTTTATTTTCCCTTGGAACAGATGCCAAAAGCCCTCCAATGGTTGGCTTATCTCTTTCCAGTCACCCATTTTCTTGAGGGGCTTCGGTTTTTCTTTGGGGAAGGAGGAGATGTGATGATACTGGGAAGGGGTATTCTGATACTTTTGGTGTATGTCGTCGTCGTTCTTCCGTGGGTTATTCGGGGGTTTCGATGGGCAAAGGAATAATCGGTGTTGCGTGTCTCTTGCCCTGTCTTGTGTATGGAGGCATGTCTTATGAGGCGGGGATTACCCTCGTGGAAAAGAATCCTTCTTCTCCTTTTTTTTCTTCTGATGGGTTGTATATTGCCCCCTTTCGCCTTGAAGAGGGGATTGTTTTATCGACAAGCATGGGAAATCCTGGGCTGAAACTGGAAACGAAGTGGCGTTTTCGGTGGCAAACAGAAAAGGATCCGTTGTATGAACATGAATGGAAGGAGGGAAAGAGAGATTTTCGTCTTTTCCCTGAAGAACTTTTTGTGGAGGGAGTGTATCGCTTTCAGTATTTTACGATGGTGGGTAAAAAGAAATGGGATATGAGTGAGGGTTTTTTCTTCAAGCCTATGCTTTTGTGGGCTGACTATGAGGCCTATAAGCGATATGGTGAGGGTCTATATCATGGGCGTTTAGAGGGCAAATGGGGTGGGTTTCGAGTCTCCCTCTATGGGGTTCCCCCACGTTTTGATGAAAAAGCCACAAACCAGTGGTATGATTGTTTTCAAAATGGGACAAGTAATTGGATGTTTGGAGGGGCATTTTCCCTGCTTGTGGGGGGATGGGTGATGAAGGAGCTTTCTCTCTGGGAGGTGCCGGCTGAAGGCGGGAAATGGGTATCAAAGTATGCGCTTTCTTCTGCTTTTTCATGGGATAGGGTGACGTGCTATGGTGAAGTGGCTTACAAAAATGGAAAGGGACTTGTGGTTCCTTTTTTTGATGGGACGGAAGTAACCAATATTTATGGAATGGCCAATGAGATTACCAATATTTTTCCTGCTGAGTACCGCTTTGAAGAGAAGCCGGCTTCTTTTTATGAGATGTTTTTTGAGGGGCTTGTGGGAGTGCGTGTGGAACTTCCTTGGGATATAACGGGAAGGGCTGAGGTGTATTACCGGCAGCGAAGTTGGGGAGAGGAAGAACGCTCTACTTACTGGCAGGGGGTGCGATATGCGAAGGAGAGGGAGGGGAATTCTCTTTATCAGGCGGCAGGTGATATTCCAGAAACCTATCTTCTCTTAGCGGCAGGCAATCTCTCTTTAGATACCTATAGCCCATGGCTTGTTTCGTTTGGTTTTACCAGGGTTTGTGGGGATCACTGGACCATAGATCAGGGGCTTCTTGTGGAAATGGTGACGTATTCCTGGCAGTGGAGTGGAACTCTTTCGTGGAAAAGTCTCTCTCTCTGGGAGGTGAAGATAATGGTAACGATAGGAGGAGGAAAAGAGGAGAGTTTCTTTGACGCACTACCAGAAGGGAGAAGAGTGACACTTGAATTAGCCAGTGCTTTATAAATGTGTATAAAAATAAAAGGAGAAGGACGATGAAGAAAACGGTTGTTTTTCTGTGGATTACCTTTGCTTTAGGATATGGGTTTGTGGGACCTTCCCTTGGTGAGGATTGGGGAGTGGCAGGACTGTGGTATAGGCTTCGGACCTATCCAGCAGATTGGACAAATGTGGGAGGGGTTTTTGAACAGTTTCGCTTCTGTACGTGGATGATGGTTCCTTCCTGGGGGAGTTTGCCTGTGGAAAGTTTTTTTCTCTGGGCCGGTCCATATCTCCGGATGGAGACCATGTACAATGGGCTTTTTACCTATGATGGGGCAATTGGACTGGTTTCTTGGGGGCTTTTTGGTTTTGATGGGAATTTTTCAGATAGGGACGGCGATGGCGAGGTGTCCGATGATAGTTTCTGGGGAACTGCCCTTGCTATAGGTCCTGCTTTTCGTTATACCTTTGGAGAAGGGTGGACGTGGAGAGTGTCCTACGTGCCGGTGTATAGGTGGTATAGCAAGGGAGAAAAAACAGAAATTTCTCTTCCGGAAGCCCATTGGACACACGAGGTGATGACTACTTTAGAATATGTGTATGATGAGGGTATGAAGGGTGGGATCTGGCTTTCGTATGATCGTCAGATGAGAGAGAGGGAATATCGATGGGGGTATAACGAGAGTGAGGTCTTCCCTTCTTTTGACCAGGGTGTAAGTCTAAGAGGGCTTCTCAAGATTCCGTTGTCTTTTTTGGTTTCCTTTGTGAAGATAGGGGGAGGGGTTTTCTGGAGAGAGAATACCCCCTTGAATTTTGGGGTGAGTGCCAATGTGTATGAGGAATCGGTGGTTCGTGAGGTGAGGGGATATCACGAAGAGGAGGTAAAGGGAAAATTGGGCGGGATAGCCCAATTGACCTGTGGTTGGCAGGTAATGCCCTGGATGAGGATTGAACTGGGGACAGATGGGGTATGGTATCAGGCGCTTGAGGGGAACTGGCATATCAAGGGTGGAACTGGTGTTGGAGTACGTTTTCAATGGAATAATCGCCAGTCCCTTGCCATAGAATATAACCATCCGTTTGAGAATGCGGTGGGAGGAGGACAGATAGTGGCAGGATTTGTCTGGCTCTTTGCAGGAGAGGGGCTATGAGGTTGGTGTTGAAGGAGGTAAACAAGGCCTATCATCTTGACGGTGTGAGTGTTCCGGCTCTTCGAGGGGTTTCTCTGGAGGTAAGCCCCGGCGAATTTATGGCGATTGCAGGACCATCGGGAAGCGGTAAGACCACGCTTCTCAATCTCATTGGGGCTATTGATAGTGTGGATGAGGGGACCATTTTTTATGATGGAGAGGATGTGCGACAGATGACGGAAGAGAGGCTTCGAATTTTTCGTCGTGATAGGCTTGGGTTTATTTTTCAGAATTATAACCTTATTCCTGTTTTGACAGTCTATGAGAATGTGGAATATCCGCTCTGGATAGGTGATCAGTGGCCTGATGAGAAGAGAAGGCGGGAGGTGGTTATGGAACTTCTTCGTGAGGTTGGGCTTGAAAACTATGCTTCTCGCTATCCAAACCAGCTTTCAGGTGGACAGAAACAGCGGGTGGCCGTTGCCCGTGCCCTCGTTCGTCGGCCAGGACTTATCTTGGCTGATGAACCAACAGCCAATCTTGATTCTGCTACGGCCCATCAGATTATTGAACTTTTGAGAGAGTGTAACAGGAGTCGGGGGGTAACAGTCATTTTTTCGACGCATGATAATCGTATTCTTGATGTGGTGAGTCGAGTGGTTCACTTAGAAGATGGTCGGATAGTTCATGATGAGAAAAGGGAGGAATAGTATGTGGAAAGCGTATCTTGGGAGTTTTGTGTTTTTGGTTCGGATCATGTATGCCAGTGTTTCTCCATATGAAGCCCTTCTGGTCCCTGAAAGGGTGGCGGGGCTTTTTCAGAATGAAAAAGAGGTAAAAGAATACGCAAAGACCAATACAACGGCGTTAGGGTATTATACGGTTGGGGTGTTTTATCTTTATCATGCGTACGGGCTTGTCAATACGCTGAAGGTGTCGGAAAAGGACTACAGGCGTCTCGTACGTGAGGCTATCTTTTCTCTGGAAAAGGCACAGAAGTTAGCCCCGGAAGAACCAATGATTCTTTCTATGGTGGGAAGTGCCTATCTCTTTTCCTGTCAATGGGGAGGGGCTTCTGATAGAATGCGAAATGGACGCAAGGGAGTTTTCTATATGGACAAGGCGGTTATCTTAGCCCCTTCCAACATGAATATTCGTGAAAACCGGCTTCGTTCGTATATCAATCTTCCCCCGGAGTATTTTCCTAACATTTTCAAGAGTATCCCGGAGGATGCAGATATGCTTCTGAAGGCGATGGAGAGAGATTCGTCGTTGTATGGGGCTTATGCAAAAGAGGTGAGATCTCTCTGTTTTTATGCCAGGGGACTGGTAGCCTATTATCAAAAGGACATGGGGAAGGCAAGGGAATTTCTGCGGATGGTAGAAACCGGTACGGGATTTTCTGAAAGGGCAAAGGCTCTTCTCAAGAAGATAGGAGAATAAAATGAAGAAAATAGGGAAAATTTTTCTTCTTGCCTTTCGCAATGTCCTTCGGAATAAGCGAAGGAGTCTTCTTTCGGCTGCCGTGTTGGTGATGGGAGTGGTTTCCCTTTTCCTTTTTGGGGGATATATCGAGGCTGTTTACTATTTTCTCGGGAATTCTGTGATCGCACAGAAAGGGCATTTTCAGGTGTTTTGCAGGAGATACAGGGATGGGGAAGAAGAATCGCTGGCGTTAGCTCTGACACCTGAGGATCAGAAAAAGATTCTTTCTCTTTTGCAGGAGAAAGGAGGGGTACGGATTGTTTCGCCCCGTATTGCGGTTTCGGGAATTATCGGGAACAGAGAACGTTCGACAATTTTTGTAGGGTATGGGGTGGATCCGGAGAAGGAAATTGATCTTTTGCAGATGGTGGGTTATCGGGGAGGGAATCTCTCTGTGCTTCTTGAATCGGATGTGATTATCGTGGGCAAGATTCTTGCGAAACAACTGGGTCTCTCTGTCGGAGATATGATCACCCTCATGTCTGTTTCTGAGGGGGGATCGCTTGAGGCTGTGTATGTGAAGGTGGGAGATCTTATCTCGACGGGAGTGACGGCGATGGATTCCCGGTTGGTGCTTGGACATGTAGCCACATTTCAGCAATTGGTGTACACCACAAAGGTTCATTCTCTTGTGGTTCTTCTGGAGGAAAGATTTTCTCGTGGGGAAGTGGAGAGGTATGCAAGGGAGTTGAATGAAAGGTTTGTGAAATCGGGGATGAATTATGAGGTGAAACTCTGGTATGAACTGGATGATATGTATCTTCCCACTATGAGGATGCTCAGGACTATGTTTACTATTGTGACCATTATTTTTCTTGTGGTGATTGGGTTTACTATTGTGAATACGATGTATATGGCGGTGATGGAGAGAGTCTCTGAGGTGGGAACACTCCGGGCGATGGGAACGTCTCCCCGGATGGTATTCGGGATGTTTGTGGCTGAGGGAACGCTCATCGGGGTGATTTCTACCATGGTAGGGTTGGGAATGGGATTTTTGGTGATGATGCTGCTCAACCGGATGGCTATTCCCCTGCCACCTTATCCAGGTCAATCAGAGTCGTATCCTTTGACACTGATGGCAAGTTGGGGGATAGTCTTATGGACGGTTGTTTTTAATATCCTTGGGGCATTGGTGGCCAGTATGATTCCGGCGAGAAAGGCACTTCAGTTCCGTATTGTGGAAGCCCTTCGACATGTATAGAGGGAGGAAGATATGAGATACGGGGTAGTCCTGTTTTTTTTCTGCTGGGGAATGGCTCTAGCGGCTGATAATCTCACCGATCTTTTGGTGAGAATTGAGCATTCTCAGAGAGGGGCGGATAGTTATGTGGCCAAGATGGTGATGAGTTCCTATGAAGGAAACACGAAGACGGGAGAGTCGACACTGGAATTGTATGTTCTTGGAATGGAACTTTCTATAGCCCGTTATTTGACACCAGCCACGGATAGGGGCAAGGCTTTCTTGCAGAGAAAAGATCAATACTGGATGTATTTTCCGAAGACACGTCAAAGTGTCAAAATATCAGCCAAACAAAGGCTTTTTGGGGAAGCGTCTATTGGCGATATTGTGAAGCCCCCCCTTCTCTCTACCTATGAAGTGAAAAGGGTCAGTAATACAGCCGCGGAGGATATCTTTGAACTCACGGCCAAGGTTTCTACAGCCCCTTATCAGAGAATTCTTTTGTGGTGGGATAGAAATGGCCAGCGAATTGTCCGTGAGGATTTTTATACAAGAACCGGGGTTCTTCTCAAACAGGCCCGTTATCTCGCTCACCAGCAGGTAAAGGGGTATTTGTTTGCGGTGAAGGTGGAGATTCACGATGCGTTGCAGACCAACAAGAGGACCATTTTAGAGGTGGTTGATCTGAGGGAAAAAGCTCTTTCTGATGAGATCTTTTATCCCGAGGCTCTTGATTATTTGCCTTATACCTATAAATGAGAGGAAAAATATGTGGTATAAGAAAAGACCGTATGCCTTAGTGTTAGAGGAAAGTCCCCGGAGTCTTTTTGTTGATCATATGGGGAATTGGTTTCTTTTGCGAGGGGAAGTGGTGGAGGTGGTGATAAAGGATCTTTTAGGCTATCTTGAAGAGCCCCGTTCTCTCGAAGATATTTTGCAAAGGTTTACTTCTTGTGTGGAGAGAAAAGACTTGGAGGACGCTCTTTCACAGCTCGTTCGTTTAGGAGTCATCGAAGAGTATGAAGAGCAGGAGAAGGAAATTCCAGAAGGCCTGCGGCATTTTTTTCATCTCTTTACCCCCTATCTTGAAGAAAAAAAGGGGGCAATCTATTATAAGCGACTTGTAGCGTCTTCTGTGATGATCATCGGAGAAAAGAGAATGGGTGAAGCCATAAGGGAGAATCTTTTGTCCTGTGGGATGGAAAAAGTCTTTTTTGAAGAGGTTTCAGAGGCGCAGAATGACAGAGATTCTCTTCGGGAGTGGCTACAACAAAGGACAGGGAAACAGGATATGATGGTGGTGTGTGGAGGGGAATGGTCTCTTGGCTTTTTTTTAGCAGTAAATAAGATAATGTTAGAAATGGGACTTCCTGCTCTCTATGTTCAGGAGGACTGGACAGGGGGTATCTTGGGACCACTGGTGGTTTCAGATGAGACAGCTTGTTTTCAGTGTTATCTTGAGAGAAAACAGGTAAACAAGGAGTATGATGGGGGGTATGAACTCATGAAGCAGCAGGTGGGCCTAAAGTCTTCTTCGACGGGTTTTGTTCCTTTTCGTCAGTGGATGGTCTCTGTGGCTGTGATAGAGGTGATCAAGTTTCTTTCGAGGTATCTTTATCCAGAAACATTGAAAGGGGTTTTTCTTCTCGATGCAGTAAACTATCGTCTCCAATTTCACCCGGTTTTGAAATCTCCGTATTGTTCGGGCTGTGGGTATGTGGATCGTATTCCGCCGCAAAGGGTATGGGTGGAGGATGGTCATGGGGTATGAGATTCGTCTCTCTGAGGGATGGACATCTCTTCCTCTTCATGCCAAATGGGACAATGAACTCTGGGTGAAAAGAATGGAGCCCTTTTTTTCTCCTCTCACAGGTATTATCAATTATTATTATGTGGCTGAGGTTGGACCGGAGGAACCACAGCTTTTCTTTTCCAGTGCAAGGCTTCACAGGATGTCTTATAATCTGGGCATGCCCTTTGATCCCCAGGTTGGGGGAATAGGAGAAACCTCGGAGCAGGCGTTTCTTTCGGCGTGTGGAGAAGCACTCGAAAGATATGCTTCTTCAGTGGTTCCAGTATCTCGTCTGGTTCTTGCTTCCTATGAGGAACTTGTGTCCCGGGGCGAACGTGCCCTTGATCCATGTCTTTTTGAACTCTTTGCTTCCTTTCAGTATGCACAAAAGCAATTTGCGTATGAGCCTTTTGAGAGAAATTCTCCCGTGCGGTGGGTGAAGGGAAACTCTCTCTTTTCAGGGGAAGAGGTATGGGTTCCTGCGGCTTTTGTCTATATGCCCTATATGTATGAGTACGGGAAAGAGACTCGTATCAATCATACCACATCAACCGGCTTGGCTTTCCATTTTGATCCTTTGGCGGCGTGGAGAACAGGACTCTGTGAGGTGGTGGAAAGGGATGCTTTTAGTATTGTCTGGTGGACAAGCATATCACCGGAGGAAGTGGATCTTGATTCTGTGGAAGATCAAAGAATTCGTCGTTTTTTAGATGAGAAACTTGGTTTTTTGAGGAAGAAGATTCGGGTGTTTCAGTTACCCACGGACACAGGTTTTTTTGTGTTTTTGGGTCTTCTTGAGGAGAGTGAAGAGGAGGCGAAAAAAGCTGAATCGCCGGCGTTGTGTATGGGAGCAGCAGCAGGACTTGATGCAGAGACAACTCTCTACAAGGTGCTCCTTGAAGTAGTACAAACATGGAAATTTGCGATATATCTCAAAAAACAAAATGAATCAAGGGAGAACAAAAAGGTCTTTACAGGAAATTGGGATGACGAGATTTTTGATTTTGCCGATGGGGTCCTTCTTTATAGTTATCCGGAGTTTAAGGAAGCGGTGGACTTTTTGAAAAAAGGAAAAAGAATTTCTTTTGCTGAGGCGAAAAGGAAGGGGGGATTTGCTTCCTTTGGGGAAGCGGTTTCGTCTCTTCATGAACAGGGTTTTGAGCCGGTGGTGGTGGATATTACCCCAGAGGATATCCGCCTTGGTGGGGGTTATGTGAGTCGTGTGGTGATACCGGGCATGGTGAGTCTCAATGGGGCTCACAAGTATCGTTTCTGGGGAAGTCGAAGGCTTTTGTCTTTCCCCAAAAAGATGGGTTTTGTAGATCATGAGCTTTCATTGGATGAACTTAATCCTTATCCACATCCTTTTCCGTAGGAGGTACTCATGATTGTGAAAAAACCTTCTCCTTTGGAGAAAGCGGCAGAATTTTCCTATCCTCCCCGTGAGTGGGAGGAGTATAGGACGGCTCTGTGGTATCATGAGCAGAGCAAATTTGGAAAAAGAAAAAGCGAGAAGGATTTTGTTCACATAGGACAGCTTCGGCAAAATCCCTCTCTGGTAGCCTCCATGACAAAGCACTTCAAGATATATCCTGATGTGGAGTATATGTCTCTTCCCTCTGTGGTGGATCTCTTCTCTGAGAAGAGTATGTCGCTTGAAGAGGCCATTGTCCGTCGTCGGAGTGTGAGGAGCTTCTCAAAACAGGTGATGCCTTTTGATGTCTTTGCGCGGCTTCTTGTTTTTTCGTATGGGATAACGGGAGAAATGCCTTATGATACGGGGGATGTGCAGTATTTGAGAGCCAGTCCTTCGGCAGGGGCTTTGTATCCGTTAGAGGTGTATCCTGTGGTTTTTCGGGTTGAGGGTCTTGAGCCCGGGCTTTATCATTATGCGGTGAGAAAAAATGCCATAGGGCTTCTCAAGAAGGGGGATTTTTCTGAGTTTTTGGTTTCTCTGTGGACAGAACAACAGATGGTGAGAGATGCCTGCGTGATGTTCTTTTTGACGGCCTATCCCTTGCGCACACTACGAAAATATCGGGAGAGGGGTCTTCGATTTTTGTACCTTGATGCCGGGCATATGGCAGAACATCTCTATCTTTTGGCTACGGCGTATGGATTTGGGGCATGTGCGTTGGGGGGAGCGTATGACAGGGAGGTAGAAAAATGGATAGGAATTGATGGGCTTCAGGAGACGCTTCTTTATGGAGTAGTGGTAGGATGAGGTGGCTAAAAGCTCTTTTGTGGTCCTGGTGGGTGAAGTCTTTCTGGAGAAAACGCTACACAGGAAAATGGATTGTTCCCCTGTGGGGGCTTCGTCTCTTTCTCTGGAGGGAGCGTTGCGAAAAAAAAGATGTCATTTCTCTTAAGTGTTCTCTTAAGGGAATTCTTGGGGGAAGCGTTTCTGTAGAGACAATATATACTCGCAAGGAGGAAAAAATAGGTGTGGCCAATCCCTGCTGGGTGAGCTGGGATACAAGAAAGGATAAAGAGAGACAATCAAAAGAGTTCTTTTGTCGTTACTTAGAGGAACAGAGGAAAAAGGGTATAGAGTATGTGGTGGGGTGTGCTCATAAACGATATACAGAGGGTTACTGGAATTATTTTTTGAAGGGAAGTGGGTATTCTTTTTTCTCTTTAGGGGAATATAGACTCCTTTTCTTTCTCCCAGAAGGAGCAAAAATGGAAGGGGTGGTGGAGGGAAGAGTAAGGGGTATTCAGAGACAGGATGTCGAGTGGATCAAGAAGGAAATAGAGGCAAGAAGTGGGTTTGTTCCACAGTTTTCGTGGCATCGATGGGAAAGGGAACTGGGTGAAAAAGGGTGTGCAGAGACGTGGGTGTATGAAAAGGAGGGGGAAATCTTGGCATGGGTGAGTGGCTGGTGGTACACCTATCTCGAGGCATCGCAGAAGAAGAGGGGTTTTTTTCTTCGCTGGGTAGGCATAGAGAGGCTTTCTTTGGGAGAGAGGGTAGCTATGATAGGTCTTTTGGCAAGGGAATGGAAAAAACGGGCACATGTGATTACTATGCCAGATTTTGTTGTAGGAAATATCCCTTTTGAATCGTTAGGATTTTCACTCTCTGAAGAAAGGTATGTCATCTTTGGCGTTGATCTTCAGGGCAAGGGAAGGATAAGCCTTGATGATTTTGGGGCGTTTTTTGTGTTTTAGGAGGGAGTATGAGAATACCGAGCTGGCAAAAAGGGGATGAGGCCTGGCAGAGAGGGGAAATACGCGAAGCGCTCTCCTTTTATGAGAAATCTCTTGTGAAAGAGGAGGCTCCCCCACGGGTGGTGCTTTTTTCGTCGATCCTTTTTCTCCTTCTTCGGCAGAAAAAAAAGGCTTTTGACAGGCTTGCTATGGCCAGAAGATGGAATACCTTTGATCTCACGGTTCGGGAGATAGAAAATCGTTCGGAAGATATTCTGGAGGGGAAACTGATGGTGTTTCGTTTTCCCCATGTGGTGGGCTGGTTCAGCAAAGAGGATACTTTTTCAGAGGAGAATTATCGTTCTCAGTTTGCCTTTATAGAAGAAGAGTGGAAAGAAGTGGAACACTTAGTAAAACGAAAGCCTGCTGTTTCTGTGGTTTTGGCTGAGGTGACGGCAAACCTTACGCCCCTTTCGAAGGGAGGGTTTGTTTTGCGAACCCTGCTTCCCAAGGTGGAAATAGCCAGAAGCTTCTGGAAAAAGGGCATTGTGGTTCATGAACTTGCTCATGTGATGTATCCCTCGATGAATGTGTTTTTGACGGAGGGGCTTTCTCTCTGGGTACAGGAAAAGCTTGGTGGTGAAGATAAGGGGTGGCCTTTTGATGTGGTGGGTTTTGAACAAGGGGAAGAAGGGGTTCTGGATGATGTTGTTGAAGAATCTCTCGTGGCTCCACGATTTTTTACGGTGGAAGCTATTCTCTCAGGGACAGTTTTGCCCTGGTACACATTAGCATGGAAGTGGGTTTCTCTTCTTGTGGAAAAAAGGGGGCTTGAACGGTTTCTGGATTTCTATGAACTCTGTCGGTATGGCGATAGAGAGGTGAAGGAGGTCTTTGCGTCCCTGTATGAAACAAGAGATCTGTGGTTAAGAGGCGAAAGAAAAGGGCAAAGGCTTTTTGAGAAGCAGGAAGAGATGAAAGAGTACACTCCTGAGAGAATGCAAAAAATAGAAGAGACAGCTCTTCTGTGGGAAAAAAACCGTGATAAAACGCTTCTTCGTTTTTTGTGTACTGAAGGGTGGGGAATAGTGAATTATTTACGAGGGGTGACTATTGGTGAAGGAAAAGAGCATCCCCAATACTCTTTGTTGGTAAAATATCTTCAAAAAACAGAGGAATGGTTAAAGGAGGCACTGAAGTTTTGGCCAGAGGATGCTTCACTTCATTGTCGGTTAGCTGATTTGTATGGTATTCAAATAGAAACCGTTTCCGAGGAAAAGAGAATGTCTCTTGCGCTTCTTATGCAGAAAGAGGTGAAAAAGGCGATAGAGATAGATCCTGACTATGAGGATGCGAAGGTGACCTTGGGTAGGATTCTTCTTTTTACTCCAGCTCTCTTTGGGGGAGGAAAGGAAAAGGCTAAAAAGTGTTTTCAAGAGGTGCTGGAGAAGAATTCAAATCATGTAGAGGCGTTGGCATGGGCGGGGTATGTGGATTATATGGAGGAAAAAATAGAAGAAGCCCGGGAGAAGTGGGAACGTGTCCTTACTTTGCAGCCTTCCCATCTTTTTGCTACGCGTATGATGGAACGGCTTGAGAAGGAGAAGCTTAACGGTTAGAAGATTCAAACAAGGAGGACGAGTTTTATTCCCCTGACGGAAGGACCCTCATGGGTTTTCCGCCAGGGGAACAGCCTAAAACCACTCTTTGACAGCGTCGAGGAAGGTACTATAGTTTCGCATGCCTACTATTTTTTCTACAATTCTTCCTTCTTTGTTGATCACAAAAGAAGTAGGGATAGCCGATACACCACCATACCGCATCACCATCTGATCGGTTCCCATGATGACGGGGTAATTCATGTTGAATTTCTTGTAGAAATCCTGAACCAGTTCACGGGCATTGGGACCACGATCGAGTGAGACACCAATAACGACCAGCCTGTCGGCAAAATCCTTGTGGAGTCGGATGAGATCCGGGATTTCCGCCTGGCAAGGGGGGCACCACGTAGCCCAGAAGTTGAGAAGCACCACCTTGCCTCTATAAGCCTCAAGGCGGATCATGGAATCACCAAAAATGGTGGGTTCGGCAAAGAGGGGAGATACAGGAAACTCACTTGTGTTGGACTTTTTGCCCATGGCAAGGAATGTTCCGATTCCTCCAAGAATAACCACACCAATAATGGCCATCAAAAGAGTTTTCTTTTGCATGCATTTCCTCCTATTTTACCAGTATCGATTCAAGTGTCCCTAACTGAGGGAACACCTGGTATAACCATTGTGAAATCATTCCCATGGTATTCAGGACTAAGAGAAGCCCGAGAATCACGAGAAGCACGCCACTGGCTTTTTCCACGACGGGGAAAAAACGTTTCATGGAACGTACCCACTGGGAGGCTGAACCTACAAAAATACCCATCACAAGGAAAGGAATACCAAGGCCGGCTGAGAAGAGAAGAAGAAGCCCTATCATCAAAAGAAGGTTCTGTGTGGTAGCCGCTGAGAAGAGGATGGCACTGAGTACCGGTCCAATACAGGGACTCCACCCCGCCGCAAACGAGACCCCGAGAAGAAAACTCCCCCATGGTCTGGTTTTGTCTCCCTCAAAGGAGAGCTTGACCTCTGCATCCAGAAAAGAGAGTCTCACAAGGCCAAGAAAATGGAGACCCATGAGTACAATAAAAGCCCCGGCTATCCGCTGGATCCACTGCTGGACAAAAGAGAGAGAAGCGAAAACCACATAGAAAATCACAGAAAAGAGCACGAAGATGACGGTAAACCCCATGATGAACGCTAAAGTACGGAGAACAGTTCGACGAACCGAAGGGGTTTTTTCTTCAAGACTACTTCCCGACATATACGCAAGGTAGATGGGAATCATGGGAAGAATACAGGGAGAGACAAAGGTGATAATCCCCCCGGCTATGGCAAAGAAAACAAGCATCCCAAAAGACATACGACCTCCTTTTATATGAATATATTATAATATTTTTATCTTTGAAAGTCAAAAAAATCCCCTTTGGAAGGGGATTTTTTTGAAATCATGGACTAAGAGGGATGTTTTTACTTTTTTGTGATTTCCAGCGTCTTTTTCACCAGTTCCTTGAAGACCTTTCCCCGTTCTTCATAATTCTTGAACATATCAAAGCTTGCACATCCTGGAGAGAAAAGGATCACGTCTCCACTTGTGGCTTTTTCAAGAGCGAGGTAAACAGCCTCTTCTAACGAGGAAGCCTTGAGAGTGGTGGGGAATTGCCAGGCCTCGGCTATCTTTTCTGTGGCCTGTCCGATGAGGATAACTGTTTTTGCCTTTTGGTGGACCAAGTCGCGTACAAGGGTGAAATCAAGTCCCTTGTCAAGCCCTCCCGCAATCAGGATAACCGGCTTTTCAAAGCTTTCCAACGCCTTTTGAAGGGCGTTGACCGTGGTAGCCTTGGAGTCATTGTACACTTCTATCCCATGGGAGTTTGCCACAGGTTCAAGTCTATGTTCAAGACCATGAAATGTTCGAAGGGTCTGCCGGAGAGAATCAATGGGCACGCCGGCATAGAGAGCCACTAAAGAAGCCGCCATCACATTTTCGATGTTATGCACTCCCTTGAGAAGGAGTTCCTCCTGTTTTATCAGAAGGATGTCCTGGTAGTAGATGCTTCCCTCACGGAAAATCATGTCTGCCTTTTTCGTTCGGCTAAAGGTGAGAAGACGGCTTTTGACGCCACGGATAATCTCTTCAAAGAAGGGACTATCGGCATTGACAATGGCGATGTCATCTTCTGTCTGGTTCATAAAAATTCGTTTTTTAGCTTCAAGGTAAGCCTTCATGTCGGGGTATCGATCAAGATGATCCTCGGCTAAGTTCAGAAAAGCCGCTATCTTAGGACGGAAATGAACAATCTCCTCAAGCTGGAAACTGGAGAGTTCCAATACCATTTCCTTGATGGTAGAAACAGCCCCTTCGTGTTCAAAGATGGGAAGACCGATATTGCCCCCCACAAGGGCTGGCTTGTAGGCACTGATGAGGGCATGGGCAAGGGTGGTAGTGGTGGTTTTCCCATCGGTTCCTGTAATGCCATAGTAGTAAACTTCCGGATGAAAACGGTAGAAAAGTTCTATATCTCCAAAAACCTCTATGCCCCGTTTTTTGGCTTCCTGCACTAAGGGAATGGTGAGAGGAACTCCCGGGCTTGGGAGAACGACATTGGGCTTCACTTCGTCCAAAATCTCCACTCCCTGTCTTCCCAAAAGACTAAAAAGCTTTGGATGGGCTATCTCCCGAAGAAGGGCCTGTTTTTCTTCGTTGTCCACGGTATCGGAAACATAAACCTCCTCTCCACGAGCAAGAAGGACTTTGGCTGTGGCAAAGGATGTTCGTTTTGTCCAGCCGATGAGAAGATACCTCATAGAGACTCCTGAAAGTTTTTGCCTATATTGTAGCGAGAAAAAAGAGAAAATACAAAAAAAGACCATAGGAGACCCTTGCACAGGTGTTTTCTTCCCC
>FQKF010044803.1_pt1 | contig 25039 bp, 14 predicted proteins | sample 1504521 | NCBI WGS metagenome assembly FQKF01 (sample SAMEA4475357, study PRJEB15587) | soil metagenome | biome: Soil; feature: Field | place: India | collected 2015-03-11 | depth 0 m
ACCGCCTGCAAAATCTGGTTCAGCTACTGCTGGATATCAGCCGACAGGCCCCTGTCATTTTCCCCGTGCACCCGCGAACAGTGCAGAAACTGCAGCAATCGAGCCTCTGGGCGAAGCTCTGTGCCTGCCCAACTGTGGCTCTGCTCCGCCCTGTACCGTATTCGGACATGGTGTGCCTGCAAAAAAACGCCCGTGTTGTCCTCACCGACTCGGGCGGTATCCAGGAAGAAACCACCGTGCTGGGAGTGCCCTGCCTGACGCTGCGCCCCAGCACCGAACGGCCCATCACCTTAGAATACGGGGCCAACGTTCTGCTCAACCCCTACCAGCCAAAAACGGTCATGGCCTGGCTCAAACATTTCTGGACAACCACGCTACCGCCCGCTGTTCGCCCGCCTCTATGGGATGGGCGAGCCGCCGAGCGCATTGCATGTGTGCTCGCCACGTCTGTATCCGAACAGGCAGCACTGTCCCAAAAGATTCGGCTTTCTTGTCCGTAAACCGACCATGTATCCTAATAAGGTGGGCAAAGCAGCGCGGCTATATCTTTCTAACCTCATGCTCCACAGCAACCTCACTTAAGGTTTGGTACGAATTAAAAGCACTGCTCCCAATCATGTCCGCTATCGGGCATAAAGCGCTTTTGAGCAACTGAGACACTAACCGAACTCCTAACTTTGGGTTTCAGAGTGGAGTGTTTAATAGGGCTAAAAATGGCACACAGAAGACTACTCTGGTTCTCCATGCTTTTTCAGGCAATGGTTTGGCCTTCAGCGGTGGCGCAGGTGCCGGACGCTGTAGTATTACTGCATGAAGATTTCAATTCGTGCGCGTTGTCGGCGGGGTGGCAGGTGCGTATTCAGGGTGATACCGTTGCGCCTCTGTGGTATGTAGGTCTGGCCCAGGTACCCGATGCTGTGAACCCGAGCATAGACGGTACCTGCTTTTTTTTCATAGACGGTCGCTCCGGTGGAAAGCAGGCCCCGGCACATGTGCTGGAGCTCGCCTCGCCGTCGCTTAACTGGAGTGCTTTCACCGAGGTGGAATGCCGCATGGACATCCACTTCAAATTTGGCGATCTGGACGTGCTCGAGGTAGTGGCGACCGACGGCTCCCAGGAGCGCGTGCTGGCGCGGTACGACAATTTCATGACCAATTATGACCCACTGGGCAGCGGCGATAATTTCCAGTTTCGCGCTGACCTAGCTTTCCTGCCCTGGACGGGGCCGACCCGGCTCATCGTGCGTTACACCAGCCCGGCCGGCAGCCAGGGGCGCTACGCCGGCATTGACAACATTCGCATAACTGCCAGTGGCAGCGGCGCTTTTGCCTTCCGCGAAGCCTTCGACGAATGTAGCCTGCCGGCAGGATGGGAAAGTGAAATCTTAGCCGGCCCTGCGGGATGGTCATTCGGTTTTGTACCTCTCGGCTCGTCGGCCTTCTATCAGGGCAATTCTATGAATGGAACCTGCTTCGCCTTTTTCGACGACAATGCCCAAGGCGACGCCGCAGTACCTACACACATTCGTCTGCGCTCTCCGTGGTTCTCAGGCGCCGAATTCATGGAATACGAGCTGACTTTCGACGCCATCATGCGCTATTCGGGAAGCGAGTCCTTCGCCGTCTATTTGGAAAATGAGGCAGGAAAAACGATAGCGTTGTTTGTACCCGAGGGCAAGGTAGCCGGCCCTTTTTTCCCCGATTACGGCACCTTCCGCTTCGACCTGTCGGCTCTCCGCTCGCTGCAGTGGCGGTTGGTGTTTGAATACCGCGACGGCGGCACGCGCGGCTACTGGGTGGGTCTGGACAACGTCAAAGTCGTCGGGCGCGGAGCCGCCGTAGATTTTTGCGCGCATGCTATTGCGTTGAGTACCAGCGCTCCTTGCGTAGAGGTCAACAACCGTAATGCGTTGTATAGTGGCCCCACAGGCGGCTGTCAGATGAAGGGCGCGGGCAGCGTTTGGTTTCGTTGGGTGGCCGACTTCGATGGTACGGCGATGCTGACGACCGGAGCGGACTTCAACGACGTAGTCAGCGTTCTCACGGGCAACTGCGCCAACCTGTCGTGGGTACTCTGTACCGACCGCGACGAGCACGGCTTCACGGGTGAAACGGCCTATTTTCAGGCTCAGGCCGGTCGGGAGTATTTCATCCGGATTGCCGGCTCAGAAAGTGCTTTCGGCCTGCCGCGCGGAGCCCTCTGTGTGCGGATAGAACGCATCAGCCAGATGCCCATGCCGCCACCTAATGACGTATGCGCGCAAGCGCGCCACATAGCGCCTGACGTGCCTTGCCCACAGGGCGCCAACCGCCATGCAGGCATGTCGTCTCAGCAGCCCTCGCACAATCACCTTGCCCGCGCAGACGTCTGGTATTCCTTCCATGCGCCCATCCTGGCGCCGGGTGAGATACTATTCTTCGATGCCCAGGCCAATTTCTCGCATATCCTCACCGTATATCGCGGTAACTGCTCAGCGCTGACCGAAGTGGCGACCCACCACCAGGGCAGTCCCTTTCGCTTGCCTCTGCTTACCCCCGGGCAACTGTATTACGCCCAGGTGGCCGGAGTGTTTGCTACCGTAGAGGGCGACCTGTGCCCGACTTTGCGCATCGAAAAAATGATATCGCCTCCCAACAACGCCTGTGCCTCGGCCCTGCCAGTTATCCTAAATACGCCCTGTGTTGCCTCCACTAACGCCGGCGCCACCTATTCCGGATGGCGCCCCCCCTGTGCCCTGCGGGTTAGCAGCGATGTGTGGTTCCAATTCAAAGCGCCCGCTCTAGGAGCAGTGCGCATCAATACCGGTGCAGCTTTCGACCACATCTTAGCCGTCTGGGAGGGCGATTGCGCCCAGTTGAAGTCGGTATTTTGCTCCGACCGTACGCGCTACTGCGACGGCGATGTTCTGGTACCCGAACTGAACGCTGGCCAGACGTATTACCTCCAAATCGCAGCCAGGGCAGGTGTTCCTGCAGCGGACAATGGCCTCATTTGCCTGACCATCGCCGACGCTGCCCTGTTCGACCCGCGTCAGCCTTTCACGCTGAAAGTAAATGAATTGTGCGCAGGCAAAGACAGTGTGCGCCTGCTCATTGGTGTCAAGGGCGGTACGCCACCCTATACGTTCTTAGCCGACACGGCCGGTCAGATAGTGCCCAGCGGCCAGCCCTTTGGTGTGGTGGTACGCGACGCGCGCGGCTGCGAGGTACATGCTACAGGCATCGCAAAGGGCTGTGAACAAAATGCCTGTACGGGTCAGATAGATCTCGATGCCGTAGAACCCTCCTGCCACGGCGCCGCTGATGGCGTTATTGCCGCCAGTATGAGTGCTGGCACAGGACCGTTCTTTTTCGAGTGGTCTAACGGCGTCTTCACGGCGACCAATACCAGCCTCCCGGCCGGCATCTATACCCTACTGGTCTCCGAAACCACCGGTTGCACTTACACGGCGCAGGTCGCCTTGGAGCAACCCGAGGCCATTCACATTGCTGTGGACTCGCTTATAAATCCCATACAAGGTCAGAGCAATGGCGCTGTTTATCTATCCGCATCTGGCGGCATACCCCCACTGACCTATCGCTGGGCGAACGCCGCGGGCATCGAAGTAGGTGCTGAACCGACACTCCGAAACGTGCCAGCAGACACCTATACGCTCTGGGTAACAGATGCGCGCAGCTGTGCAGAAACGCTAACGCTGACACTGACAGAAACAGTGCACGTGCGCGGACAGCCCGAACAGCTCCAAGTGCGCTTGTTCCCTAACCCAGCCCGAGAATACGTGTGGTTGGGCCTGATGCTGCCCGAACCTGTACCTTTAGAGGCAGCGCTATTCGACGTGTTGGGACGTGCTGTCGCCCAACAGCACATTGAGGGTGGGCAACATGAAGTTTGGGTAAAATTTGACGTGCGCACGCTGTCCCCCGCGGCGTACCTGTTGTCCTTGCGCACGCCCAGCTGGGCGCAGAGCCGGCGCATTGTTGTAGAGCGTTGAGCCTCTTGCCGCCCTGCCGACAATAAGGTGGTTTTGTAACTGTACCTTCGCGAAGGTACCCCTGCCTGCCTCGGGCTGGCACGACTTTTGGCCTGTACCGTTTGGCTCCGGCTTGATGGTGGCCATTTTCCAAAAGTTAATTTTTCCGATATAGTAAAAACGCAGCCGTGTCTGAGTCCCATTTTTACGCGCACCCAACAGCAGTCATAGACGAGGGATGTGAAATAGGCGAAGGCTCGCGTATCTGGCATTTCTGTCACGTCATGCCCGGTGCGCGCATAGGCCGTAATTGCATTCTGGGACAGAACGTCTTCGTGGCCAGTGGAGTCGTGCTGGGCAACAACGTTAAGGTGCAGAACAACGTGTCCATTTATGCGGGCGTGGAATGCGCCGACGATGTCTTTCTGGGGCCTTCGATGGTGTTCACCAATGTGCTCAACCCGCGTAGCGCCGTCGAGCGTAAAAGCGAGTACCGCCACACGCGCGTAGGGCGCGGCGCCAGCATTGGGGCGAATGCCACCATCGTTTGTGGTTACGATATCGGTGAGTTTGCTTTTATCGGCGCCGGTGCAGTGGTTACGAAAGATGTGCCGCCCTATGCATTGGTAGTGGGAAACCCTGCTCGTCAGATTGGCTGGATGAGCGAGTACGGCGAGCGGCTGCATTTCGACGACACCGGGCAGGCAATTTGCCCGGGTAGCGGTGAGCGATACGAACTTTGGAATGGTCGTGTCCAGAAAATTTCCTGATATTTTATCTCTGTTTACAATCTTCTTCCCAATTATGAAACGCTTTGCTCTTATTGGTGCTGCTGGATATGTTGCTCCCCGCCACATGCGCGCCATCAAAGAAACCAGTAACAACCTCGTAGCGGCGTTTGACCCGAACGACTCGGTCGGTGTTATTGACAGCCACTTTCCCGATGCTGCCTTCTTCACCGAATTTGAGCGCTTTGACCGCTATGTCAACAAGTTGTCGCGGGCCGGTCATCCGGTGCATTATGTCAGCATATGCTCGCCTAACTACCTGCATGATGCGCACATTCGCTTCGGACTGCGCAACGATACTGACGTCATTTGCGAAAAACCCTTGGTGCTCAATCCCTGGAACGTAGACGGCCTGCGTGAAATCGAACGAGAAACGGGCCGACGGGTTTACACTATCCTTCAGCTGCGCCTGCATCCGGCTTTGCAAGAACTCAAGCGCTATGTAGATGCCTCGCCCAAAGACAAAGTTTTTGACGTGGACCTCACCTACATCACTTCACGCGGGCGCTGGTACTACGCCAGCTGGAAGGGCAATATCGAAAAATCGGGTGGCATTGCCACCAATATCGGCATCCATTTTTTCGACATGCTGCACTGGATCTTTGGCGAGGTGCTCGAAAACCGCGTGTATATCCATACCCACGACCGCGCCTGCGGCTTCCTGCGCTTGGAGAAGGCTCGCGTGAACTGGTTCTTGAGCATCAACTACGACGTCCTGGCTCAAGCCCTCCAGCCCACCAATGGCCAGCGCACTTTCCGTTCCATCACGGTGGAAGGCCGCGAGGTCGAGTTCAGTGAGGGCTTCACCGACCTGCACACCTTGAGCTACCAGAAAATTCTGGAGGGTCAGGGCTTCTCGTTGGATGAAGCCGCGCAGGCAGTAGAACTTGCCTACCAGATTCGAACCGCCCAGCCCGTGGGATTGAACGGAGAGTACTACCACCCGTTTGCAAAACTCCCCTTAGCGCCGCACCCCTTCGAGCGCGAATAATCGGAACGATTGTTGCCCTTACAGAAAAGAACCCGTAAATTCGCCGCAGTTCAAAACCGACCTCTACTATGGGAAATAATCAACTCGACGTTAAACAGCTGCTGTACAAAGGCCTGCGCTACTGGTACCTGTTCGTCCTCTTCTTGGGGGGCGCCCTCACCGGTGCCTACTTTTATTTGAAATATGCCCTTCCGGTGTACAAGTCGGAGGGTCTTATTTTGATAAAAGACGACGAAAACGCTGGTCAGCCAGGAGCAGAAATCATCTTCACCGAACTGGGTTTGGGCAAGAAGAACAAAATCCTCGAAAATGAGACCTTAGTGCTCACCTCGACCCCCATCATGCTGGAAGTGGTCAAGAAATTGAACCTCAACCACCAGTACACCAGCATTGACGGCCTAAAGAAGAAGGTGCTGTACAAGGACAGCCCGGTATATGTGGTTTCTTGGCACCCGGAGACGCCCGATACCGAGATTTACGGCATTCTGACCGACAATGGCCGCGGCGGATATACCTTTGAATTGGAAGAGTATGACCAGGTGTATGAGGGCGAGTTTGGCAAAGAACTCAAGTTGCCGATGGGCTCCCTGACGTTGTCGCGCAAGCCCGGTAAATATGCCAATACGAAAATCGGTGTTCTCATCCTGTCGGAATACGGCACGGCCAAGGGCTATGCCGAGTCTATCAAGGTGGAGATCATGGGCGAGCAATCCAGCACGCTCAAAGTTTCGCTCAAAGACCACTCGGCAGAGCGGGCGCGCGACGTCCTTGCCGAGTTGCTTGAGGCTTACAATGCCAATAGTATTGCTTTGCGTAATAAGGCCTACGAGAGCACCATCGAAATGGTCAATGAGCGCATCAACCTCATTGCCCAGACGCTCTCCGATGCCGAGCGCAACTTAGAAGCCTATCGCCGCACCAATGAGGTCATACAGCTGGGCGCTGAGGGTACACAGCTGATGGCAGAAATGTCGTCATACAACAAGGAAATCACTTCTGGTGAAGTGCAGATCCAAATCCTCAATGCCATCGAGGATTTTTTGATGAAAAACCGGAATAACTTTGAGTTTGTACCCACTAACCTCAGCATCAACAACCTTACACTGACGGCCCAGCTACAGCGCTTCAACCAGCTGCTCGACGAACGCAAGAAGATGGAGTTGAATCTCGGCCCGGCTAACCCGGAGCTGTTGCTGACGCAAAGAGAAATTCAGAACCTGCGGGAAACCATTATCGAAAATATTCGGGCCATCCGTCGGGATTTGGAAATCGCCACCGGCGCCAGCAAAAACGCCCGCGCTTCATTGGAAAATCGCATGTATAGCCTGCCGCGTCGGGAGCGCGAGCTGGTCGAAATTGAGCGCCAGAAGGATGTCAAGGAAAAGCTGTACCTCTATCTGTTGCAAAAGCGCGAAGAGGCGGCCATTTCGATGGCCGTTACCAGCCCAAAAGGCCTTATTGTCGAGCCACCTGCGTTGAGCTATGCCAAACTCAGCCCAAAATCCAACCAGATTTGGCTGATTGCCTTTTTTTTAGGATTGGCCTTGCCGATTGGGCTGATCATGTTTATTGAAAGCCTCAACGATAAGGTGCAGACCGAAGACGACATCAGCCGCCTGACGAATGTGCCTATTTATGGCGTACTGGGGCAAAGCACCAGCAAGGAGAAACTCGTCGTGCGCGAAAATAGTCGTACGGCTATTGCCGAGATGTTCCGCCTGTTGCGGGCCAATTTGGCCTTTATATCGCCCAATGTACCGATTAAGACCCTCCTAATGACCTCCAGTACATCGGGTGAGGGTAAGTCCTTCATTGCCCTCAACCTCGGTATGACGCTGGCCCTCTCGGGTAAAAAGGTGCTCATCGTCGAGTTGGATTTGCGGAGGCCTAAACAAGAGACGTACATGAGCATCGAGCCGGGCGAAGACGGTGTGGTGAACTACATTATTGACCATTCGATGAGGGCCTTGCAGGTGGTGCGCAACACAGGACTGCACCTCAACCTCGATTTTATCGGCAGCGGGCCGGTGCCGCCCAACCCGGGGGAGCTGATCCTGTCGTCGCGCCTGCGTGAGCTGATAGCAGAAATGCGTGAACGCTATGACTACATCATCCTCGATGCGCCTCCTGTGGGCTTAGTAGCCGATGCCATTCAGATGCGCGACCTGGCCGACGCCACCCTCTATGTCGTGCGTTCGGGATACACTTACAAAGGCCAGATAAGAATCATTGATGATATCGCCAAAAATGAGAAATTGAACCGACCATTTATTGTGCTTAATGCCGTACCATTCAACAAACCCGGTTACGGCGGTGCCACATATGGATACGGATACGGCTACAACGGCAAAAGCAAAAGCTATTACGAGCCGGAGCGGCGGAACAAGCAGCAGTATAAGAGCAAAGTGAAGCCGAAAACCTCAAATTTCAACTAACCTGCCACAGGCGAGTCATGTCGCAAAGCCTCAGTGAGCGTTCGCTGGCGGCGGTGGGCTGGGCTGTGCTGGATAAGTTCAGCAGCAGCTTGCTCAGCTTTATCGTTACCATTTTGCTGGCGCGACTTCTATCGCCCGAAGATTTCGGCATCGTGGCCATGGTCATGGTCTTCTTTGACTTTTCGGCAGTGTTTGTCGAGAGCGGTTTCTCTACGGCACTCATTCGGGAAAAGACCATCAGCGAGGCGGACAAGTCCACGACGTTTCTGTTCAACCTCGCCGCGGCGGTCTTGCTCTATGGCGTTCTTTTTGGAGCAGCGCCTTACATTGCTGCCTTCTTTCATCAGCCATTGCTGACGACGATAGTGCGCGTTATGGGCATCAGTCTCATCGTCAACGCGTTGTCCATTGTGCAGCACAGCGTACTCATCCAGCAGATTGATTTCAAGACACAGACGCTGGTACGCCTAGCAGGTGTGGCCCTTTCGGGTGGCGCGGCGGCGTCTATGGCTTATCTGGGGTGGGGAGTATGGAGTCTGGTAGCGCGGTTTATGGTACTCGACCTCGTAACCACTGTGCTCTACTGGATACTGGGCGGCTGGCGTCCCAGCGGGCAGTTCAGCTGGGAGTCCTTTCGGCGGCTGTTCGGCTTTGGCTGGCGCATCCTGGCGGCTGCAGTGTTGGACAAATTCTACTTCCATATTTACAAGCTGCTCATCGGGCGTTTCTTCAGCGCCGCGGCCCTGGGCTATTACAGCCAGGCAGGTAACTTCACCAATATGGTCATCAACACGCTATTCCGCACCGTGCAGTCGGTTACGTATCCGGTACTGGCCAAGTTGCAGGATGACCGTGAAAAGCTCAAGGCCGGCTACCGTAAAATGTTGCAGTTGAGCTCGTTCATCATCGTGCCGGCCCTAACAGTACTGGCTGTGCTTGCCGAGCCAGTGGTGGTCGTGTTGGTCGGAGAAAAATGGCTGCCTTGCGTGTCAATGTTGCAATTGCTTTGCCTGTCGGGCCTGACCATTCACTTCAGCACGGTCAACCTCAACATGTTGCTGGTGCTGGGGCGCTCTGACTTGAGTTTGCGGCTCGAGGTGCTCAAGAAGGTCGTCATCACCCTGGCCATCGTTGCCGGCATCTCGTTTGGCATTTACGGCCTCATCGTCGGCGAGGTCATTGCTGCTTACATCAATTTGCTCATCAACGTGTGGTATTCCAAGCAACTGCTGCGCTATTCGTTTGGCGAGCAGCTGCGCGACATTGCCCCAACGCTGCTCATCAGCGCTCTGGTGGGTGGTCTGATGTTTGGGCTGAAAAACGCACCGCTAGCGCAAAGCCTGACCTCGCTGCTGCTCCTGACCGTGGCCGCCAGCGCAGCTTACTTAGGTCTGCACCTGCTGGCTAAAACCGAAGAAGTGCAGTTTATCCGACACACCCTTCTGCCAAAAGCTCTGAAAATGGTGAGCAAGCGGAGCTGAATTTGCCTCCCGAAATCGCCTCTATCCTAAAACCTTCACAACAAAAAAAAGATGTCTGACGTCGCCGTACACGTGTATATGCTCGCCTACAACGTAGAGCGCTACATCGCCCAGGCCATAGAAGGCGTGCTGGCACAGCAGGCGAATTTCCCAGTGCAACTCTTCATTGGTGAAGACTGCTCTCAGGACAGCACACCAGACATCTGTCGGGCATATGCCGAAAAGCATTCCGATCGCGTGGTCTTTTTACCCACCGAGCGCAATATGGGTATCACAGCTAACACAGCGCGCATGCTGCCCCACTGCACGGCGAAATACATGGCCATTTGCGACGGCGACGACGTCTGGATAGATCCACGTAAGCTGCAAAAACAGGTGGATTTTCTGGAAAGCCATCCGGATTACGGCATGTCTTATTCGGATGTGGAGGTCATCTCGGAGACGGGGGCCTCTGTAGCGGCGCCGGATTACGAGACACTTCGGGAATGCTATGCGGAAGGCGACGTTTTTCTTCGGCTGCTGACGGGCAATTTTATTAACAACTCCACAGCAGTGGTGCGGCGTGCGCTGTTGCGCGATTTCCACTTAGACCCTTCACGCGATTACACGATCTCTGACTATTTTTTATGGCTGCATGTGGCCGCGCGAGCCAAAGTCCATTTTCTGCCAGAACGGACGACGGCTTACCGATGGCACACCACTAACACCACGCAATCGGAAGAGCGGGCGCGCCAGAACCGGCGCAAATACCAATCCATCCTGGGCCAGGTTCTACTGGATTTTGACCGTCAAAACCACCGCCGATTGGGACGCCAGGAAAAGGCGATTATCTTCCGAAAAACCCTCTCGGCGCTATACCGGACTCCGTCAGTGGCGCTGAGGCAGCGCTTGCAGCTAATTCCCTTACTCCTTCGCTACCTTCCTATCTGAACCCAATAACACGGTCTTTATGAAAGTACTCATCCTCGCTGGCGGTTACGGCTCGCGTCTGAGCGAAGAAACTGGCTTGCGCCCCAAGCCTATGGTCGAAATTGGCGGTCGCCCTATCCTGTGGCACATTATGAAAATCTACGGCCATTACGGGCACACTGATTTTATCATCCTGTGCGGCTACAAGGCCTATGTCATCAAGGAATATTTTGCCCAATATTTCCTACATCATTCCGACGTAACGTTCGACCTGCGCACTAACCAAATGGAGGTGCATAACAACGTTAGCGAGCCTTGGCGTGTGACGCTGCTCGACACTGGGCTGGACACTATGACGGGAGGGCGTGTGCTGCGAGCTAAGCCGTATGTCGAACCGGGCGAGCCGTTCATGCTGACCTACGGCGATGGCGTATCAAACGTGGACATCAATGTCTTGTTGCGTTTCCATCGCGCCCACGGGCGCGTCATCACCATGACCTCCAGCCAGCCCGAGGGCCGCTTCGGCGCTTTGGACATCGGCGAGGGTGGCCAGGTAAGTCAGTTCGTCGAGAAGCCCAAAGGCCAGGGCGGCTGGATCAACGCCGGTTTCTTCGTCTGCGAATACAAAGTGTTTGACTACATCACTGAGGGCGATGCCACCGTCTTCGAGCGCACACCATTGGAAAAACTGGCCGCCGATGGAGAACTGTTCACCTACCAGCACCCCGGCTTCTGGCATCCGATGGATACCCTGCGCGACAAAATGAACTTAGACCGCCTGTGGAGTAGCGGCCAGGCGCCCTGGAAACTGTGGTAAGCCTACACTCAGTGGTGGTGGGGCGGTTCGTAGATCAGCCGTAAAAATGTGCTCAGCCGCTCATTTTGCCGGCTGGCCGGAATACCTACTACAATGCCGATAAGCAGGTTATCTGCAATGCCTACGCGCATCTGCGGGCGCATGACCATGTGGAAATATTCGCAGTTGAATTCTTTGTTGATCTCTACGCCTACAAAATTGCGCGTGCCCGTGATCATGTAATGAACATTCGTATTCCACTGCATTTCAGCGTGCCATTTTCCGGAGGCAAAGCCCTGGTGAAGCACCGGTCCGGCATAGACGAGGGTGTGCCAGTTGTTGCCCCAGCGTCTGGCGCCTACGAAAAAGGGATTGTATAGATTGCCTGTGAAGCGCAGCGAGCGCTCGCGAAAAGGAGCCGTTTCCAGCTCATGCAGGTATCCGATGGCCATGGAGGTCTTCCATTTCTGAGAGACCAGAAAGGTGTACTGAGCGGCGAACTTCAGGCCGTTGAGTTTGCTGAACGGGCGCTCATCGTTAGTGCCTTTTCCATTAGAGTTGTAGTAAAACGTAAAGGGCAGTTCGACCTCCAGGCCTAAGCGGTTGATGGGCGCCCATTCGTATTCAACCAGGGCCAGATAGCTGTCGTAGCGGTTGTTGTCGGTCAGGCCCAATCCGACGTTCCACTCGCGCTCGCCTTTTCGGGCGCCGAGGTCGCGGATGAGGTCTATGAACAGCGGTTCGGCATGCAGCACTTTATCCGGTTCAAAGTGGTATTGCACCTCGGCAATGTACAGGCTGTCAGCTGTTTCGTTGGAGACCTGTGAAAAAGATGGGATAGCTGTCAGGAGAAACAGTGCAGCCAATAGGATGTATTTCCAGAATGGAGTATTCATATATTATATTATGGTTTGCTTATTTTGAGTAAAATGGACAAGCAAAGGAGGCGCCGGCGGTTAACGTGGCGCACGAAAAGGGAAGAGTGGGCAGGGGGAGGTTCAGGCGGCCTCGGGAGGTGGAGTAAGGACGTCGTAGGCGAGTGAAGGCAAGAGGCTCGCGTCGGGCAAAGTCTGAATTTTGGGCATGCTTGCCGGAAACTCCACGAGTAGGGCAGGGGGCAGTATGCTTTCCAGGATGAATGGGGCTGCAGCTTTGATAGGGCGGCTGTTTTCGGGCTGTTCACAGTCGGCATCGTCATGTTCGGGCACCGCATTTTCAACGTGCAGCGTGTGCTCCAATAGTATTTCCACTACCGACTCGATGTCGTTGTAGGCCAAATTTTCCGGTGTGCCCGGCAGGCCAGGGTCGGGTGCATCGGCGCAGACGTTAAGGAGGTGTAACGCCATCAGTGTGCACCACGTGCGCGTCAGGGAATGTGCTCGAATGTGAGAGAGTAGGGCCATCAGAGCACCTTGCGTTTTTTCATTACCCAGTACAGCAGGGCCGTAATCAGCCCAGATAGTAGGATAGTGAGGTAGAACATCCAGGGTTTGTCCGGCACGCCGTTGTCAATGTTCATGCCGAAATATGACGATATCAGCGTGGGCACCATGAGCACTACCGTGATTACGGTCAGCCGGTGGATGACCACGCTCAGGTTATTGGAGATGATGCTGGAGTAGGCGTCCATTGTGCCGCTCAGGATATTCGTATAGACGTTGGCCATCGAGAGCGCCTGCGAGTTGTCAATAATGATATCCTCGAATAGGTCGGTCAGGTCTTCGTCGCCATTGATGTGCAGAAAATCCGTGCGCTTCATCTTCATCTTCAATAACTCATTGGCGTTCAGTGAATTGACGAAGTAAACCAGGCTTTTTTCAATGGCGAGCATTTGTTTGATTTCTTCGTTCCGGCTGGAGTGCATCAGCTCTTTTTCAATGATGTTGCGCCGCAGGTTGAGTTTTTTGAGGTAGGAGAGATAATAATATACATTTTGCTCCAGGATTTGGAGCACAAACCGCTTTTCATCAGCAGGGTCGAAGCGCCGGATTTTGCCCTGGCGGAAGACCTCAAGCACAGGTGTTTCGAAGGCCGAGATGGTCAGGACGTTTTCGATAGTCAGGATAATGCCGATGGGTACAGTGATGAAGATAGCCTCGTTAGCGTGGTCGGCGTTTTCGTTGAGCACGGGTGTGTTGACGAGGATAAAACGCACATCGCCGTCGCGCTCGTATCGGGCGCGTTCGTCTAAGTCGAGCGAGTCCATCAGGAAAGCGACATCAAACTCGAGCAAGCGGGCGATTTCCTCCAGCTCCTCGGGGGCAAAGGGAGGCGCCAGGTCCACCCAGCAGCCAGGCTCCAGCTCGGGCAGTTCCACAAGTCGTCGTTTTTCGCGTGCGTAATAACGGATCACTGTCCATAGAGCGTTGAATGGGTGAAAAAGTATGCCTCTTGAGCGCCGTAAAGGCACCTTTCCTGGCGTTTACACGTTGGCGGCGCAAAGGTAAGCCGAACCCGGCAACAGAAAGCCTCGCGGAGAATTTATGCCCGGTAGTGCAACGTCGCGCATTCGTGGTGGCGGAAGTCCAAGACGAGTCCTCCGAGCCCAAGCGCTCGCGCGTCCGGGAGGTTCTTACAACCATTTAGGGTGTAAAAACCTTCATGTTTTAGTTGTTAAAAATTAACACTTACCGCTGTTCGGAAAGGCTTGCAGCGTTTTTTTTGTTAAAATATCTCTCCTATTGTGCGACATTTTTTAATCTTGCCCGCGAAATGGCGGCAATTTCCTCCCGTAATCTCATTTGTTTGCAAGACGGCGTGCAGCGGCTTTTACTTTCACTCGCAATCTGTAAATACCGTTTTGAGACAGATCGGTTCGCCAAAACCTTTCCTTTTTTATAGCGATTTTCTTGAAAGCAGTATCTGGATGCCCACCTTTTACACGGGTTCTCATTCGACATTTTTTTTCATATAATATATCAGGCTTACACACAAAACAGCATCCTTATGGGCCTTTTTACATCCCGTTTCTGTGCTTCCCTGACCTTAATCCTGCTCTCGGTATACCATCTGTGGGGGCAAGACTCGAACGACATGGCGAAGGAAACGCCCCTGACGATTGACGGACATAAGCAGCGGCACGTCATCACCGCCCGCCAACCGCATCAGATGTTGCGTATCGAGCGCCTGATCGTGGGTGAGACTTATGCGCTTATTATACCCGACGACCCTACACTGGGCGTCTGCCGGCCTACGCCTCGCATGGCAGACCCTAACATGCCGGTATTGGGCTACGATGCGGTTGCTCGCTCGCTTACATTCAAGGCTGCTGGCCCGGTCATGGATTTGTGGCTGGATTACAATTGCGCCTGGCCTGACGAAAATCCCCCCAGCCACTACATTACTATTCAGTGCCAGACCTGCCTTAAGAAGCACTGGCGCGATTTGGTGGAGTCGGGAGCGGCGGTGTTGCAAGTACAAGCAGGGGCTTCAGCGGAAGAACTGATTAAGGACGTACTCATTGGTGGTGACTGCTTTGATATTACCAATATTACCCCGCTGGGCGTGGCCGACCAGATAGGTACCTTTTCTAATGGTCTGACGAATATCGGTATCAACACGGGCGTCATCATTGCTACCGGCGGTATCCACATTGCACCGGGCCCAAACAACTCCGACGGTGCTAGCGCCGGTTATGGTGCCTCGACGCCGGACCCAGACCTGGCCATGTTGACTAACGGCGCCCTTTTTGACCGTGCTGGCTTCGAGTTTGACTTTAAGCCCACGCAAGCTCAGATTACTTTTCAGTTTGTGTTCGCTTCGGAAGAGTACTGCGAATATGTGGGCACGCAATACAACGACGTGTTTGGGTTTTTCATCTCTGGGCCGGGCATCCCGGGCGGGCAGGAGAACATCGCGATAATTCCGGGCACCAACACTCCTATTACGATTAACAATGTCAACCACCAGTCTTACTCGGCTTTTTACGTCAACAACCAACCTGCCTCGAGTGGTAACCTTTGCGGCCAACAGCCGGCGAGTGGACCTGCCGTGAACGAGGTGCAATACGATGGCTTTACCCGCCGCTTTACGGCTACGGCCAATGTCATTCCTTGCGAGACCTACCGCATGAAACTGAAAATTGCCGACGTTGGCGACGGCGTGTGGGACTCGGCGGTATTCCTGGCAGCCAACTCGTTCTCCGCCGGCGGTAGCGTCAAAGCGGAATGGGAAGTAAATGGCAGTACGGACGTAGATCGCGTTTTTGAAGACTGCGAAACGGTACGCATTCGCTTCACACGCCGAGGTAACCTGAATGTGCCGCTGGCTGTGCAGTACACCATTGGCGGCACGGCCACTTATGGTGTGGACTACACGGGGCTACCTCCGGTGGCGGTCATCCCGGCCGGCCAGCGAGAGGTCTTTTACACCGTTCGTATTATCAACGACGGTATTCTGGAAGGGAATGAGACTATCATCCTGACCATTACTAATTCGTGCTCGTGTGAACAGTCGGAGCCAACGCTCATCATTATGGACTTGCCTGTGTTGAAAGCCACACCCGACACGGTAACCATCTGCGGCCAGGGCACGGCTACGGTAAGCGTAGAAGCCTTCGATGGCGTGCCTCCTTACACCTACCAGTGGCAGAACGGCTCGACGGAGACCTCAACTACGCTCTTTGTAGGCACCTCAACGAACGTGCGGGTAACGATCACGGATGCCTGCGGCAAAACAAGAGTGGCCACTGCCCGCATCAATGTGCGGCCGCTGCCGGTAGCTCAACTGTTCCCGCCAGCGCCGGTGCTGTGTGAGCCAGGAGATACAGCGCTTATTCGCGTTAATTTCATTGGCTCGGGGCCGTTCAATTTTGAATACAAGATTAACGGCATTGTACAGCCGACGCTTTACGATATTACCGAAAATCCGTTTTTCCTCACTATCAGCCAACCCGGCCTTTACCAGGTGCACATGGTGGAAGACTCTATGGGATGTATAGGCGCTGGGCAGGGGGCGCTGACGGTGCGCATGTCTGACCTGGCTCTTAGTGGCACACCTAGCAATGTTCAATGTGCTACCTCTGCCAATGGCTCCATCCAGACGACGGTAACGGGAGGTACCGGGCCTTACACCTATAATTGGAGTGGGCCGGTAGCCATTCCACCCAATACGGCCAATCCAACCAATCTGACGGCGGGTACTTATACCGTAACGATAACGGATGCGGCAGGATGCTCGCGCTCCCGAACATTTACCATTATAGCACCCAACCCGCTGACTCCGACGATTGCGGGCGTGAGTGGTACCAACTGCTTCAACCCCAACAGTGGCAGTATTGACTTGAATGTTACGGGCGGCTTCCCGAACTACATCTATAAATGGAGTAATGGAGCGCAGGTGCAAGATCCCTCCGGCCTGTCGGCGGGTACCTATACCGTTACTGTTACCGACCAATCAGGGTGTACTAACACGGCTTCAGCCACAGTGCCGGGCGATCTGACGCCACCAACGGCTGCTATAGCACCGCCAGGCGTGATTACTTGCGCCGTTACGACGCAGACCCTCAACGGCAGTGGCTCTTCCTCAGGGCCTAACTTCACCTATCAGTGGGTAGCCAGCGGAGGCGGCAATATCGTCAGCGGCGCCAATACCCTCAATCCGGTGGTCAACCAACCCGGCAATTACACCCTGACGGTGCGCAACACTACAAACGGATGCACCTCTACGGCTACTACCCAGGTAACTGCCGACAGAACACCTCCCACAGTCTCGGCAGGACCGCCGCAAACCATCACTTGCGCTATCACGAGCGTAACACTCGACGGCACCGCCTCCTCCTCCGGCCCGAACTTCACCTATCAGTGGACAGCCGGCCCCGGCGGCAATATTGTCAGCGGTGCTACCACGACTACGCCTATCGTCTCCAGCCCGGCTACATATAACTTGCTCGTTACAAATACGCAAAATGGCTGCACCAGTACCAGCAGCGTCATCGTTGGGCTGAATAATACGCCCCCTACAGCTATCATCACGCCTGCACCGCCGGGTATCCTGACCTGCACTAACTCGCAGGTAACGCTTAATGGCAGCGCCCTACCTGCCGGCGGCACTTACGCCTATCAGTGGACGACCCTCAACGGCGGTTTCTTCTCCGGGCAGGCTGGCCCAAGTGTCATCGTTGTCGAAGAAGGCGACTATACGCTCATTGTTACCAATCTGCAAAACGGCTGCACCGGCTCCGCCAGCGTCTTTATCGGCCTGGACTTTACCGACCCCGCCGCTGTCATTGTGGTGAACCAGCAAATCACTTGCAACAATCCTACCGTTACGCTCGATGCTACCCAGTCGTCGCAAGGGCCGCAATACAGCTTCTTCTGGACGGCAACTGCCGGCGGCAATATTGTTAGCGGGCAAAACACCTATACGCCAGTGGTGGATGCTCCAGGCTCGTATTCGATTGTAGTAACGAACCTATTTAACAACTGCACCGCCTCTGCTTCGGTATTGGTAACGAGAAATACCACGCCGCCTATTGTCAATGCCGGTGAACCGGGCACCCTGACCTGCAACCAGCCGCAAATCCAGCTGGGCGACCCCAATACCATCGTTTTGCCTAACATCACCTACCAATGGACCGCCTCACCGGGCGGCAACATCCTTAGCGGCGCAAATACTCCCAGTATTTTACTGAACCAACCGGGCACTTATACCCTTTTAGTAACCAACACGCAAACGGGCTGCACGGCCTCCGCTTCCACGGTAATTACCCAAAACAAAACGCAGCCTGCAGCAGTAGCTAATACGCCCGGCGTTATCAACTGCGCTACCCCGGTACTCCAACTTTCGGGTGCTGGCTCCAGCGTTGGGGCTAACTTCCGCTACCAGTGGACGGCCAACAGTGGCAACATCGCTGCTGGGGCGAACACACTGACCCCCACTGTAACTACCGCCGGAACATATACCCTCGTCGTTACGAACGAAAGCAACGGCTGCACCAATTCGGCCAGTGTCAACGTAACGTCCAATCTGACGCTGCCCACTGCGGCCATTGCGCCGCCGGCATTGCTCACGTGCTTCCAGCCGCAGCAGATTTTAAATGCCACCGGCTCCAGTTCTGGTAGCGAATTTACCTACCAATGGGGCACGCAAAACGGCCAGATTCTCTCTGGTGCCAATACACCTCAGCCGGTCATTGGCTCCAGTGGTACTTACACCCTGATCGTTACGAACACGGGGAATAGCTGTTCGGCATCGGCTTCCGTAACCGTAACTGCAGATCAGGTACCGCCTGTAGCCAACGCCGGCCAAAATCTGACACTTAACTGTACTAATCCGAACCTCAGCCTCAACGGCTCGGCTTCTAGTCAGGGGGCTAACTTCACCTATCAGTGGACGCCTATCAATGGCGGCAACATCGTCAGCGGCGCTACGACGCTGATGCCTCAGGTCAATGCTGCCGGGGTGTATCAACTGCTGGTTACCAACATCCAGAATGGTTGCACCAGCGCCGCTTCAGTACAGGTGTTTGAAGATGCCGCCAAGCCCGTGGTTAAGTTAGACCAGCCCGGCGTTCTCAACTGCTACGCCGCGCAGGTAACCCTGAGCTCGAGCGGCTCTAGCACGGGGTCTAACTTCACTTACCAGTGGAGCGGCCCAGGAATCGTATCGGGCGGCAACGGGTCCAGCCCCGTGGTCAACCAGCCAGGTGCTTATACGCTGCTCATCACTAATACTCAAAACGGCTGCACCACAACAGCCACAGCAAACGTCCAACGCGATATTCAGCCACCTACGGCCGACGCCGGACCCGATGATGTGCTCAACTGCTACTTCCCACAGCTTATTGTCGGCGGCAGCAACACCTCCATTGGCCCAAACTTTACCTATCAGTGGAGTGGCCCGGGCATTATATCGGGCGCCAGTAATGCACAAGCCATTGTAGATCAGGCGGGTACTTACACTCTCGTCGTTATCAACACCACCAATGGCTGTACTTCTACGGACAACGTTCAACTCACGGTGGATCAGGCACCTCCGCAGGCCGCTGCTGGCCCGGGTTTCCAGCTCACGTGTACGGAGACCTCCTATGTGTTGAACCCAATAGCCAGCACAGGTCCGAATTTTGCTTACCAATGGTCCACTACGGGTGGCAATTTCACTACACCGACGAATATCCTCCGACCGACGGTCAATGGTGCCGGCTTCTACTACTTGGTCGTAACGAACACGACCAACGGCTGCACGGCCACCGACTTTGTGCAAATTACCCAATCGGCTGACTTCCCTGACGCTGTGGCAGGAGTACCGCAGCAGCTGAGCTGCGCCATTACGACCGTTACGCTTAACGGTGCTGGCTCCAGCACGGGGCCGGCCTTCTCGTATCAGTGGACGCCCATCAGCGGCGGCAACATTGTCTCGGGCGCCAATACGCTGACACCCGTCGTTGACCAGCCCGGCACCTACGAACTGGCCGTGCGCAATAATTTGAATAACTGTGTCTCCTACTCCAGTGTCAACGTTACGCAAAACATTGAAAAGCCCGATGTGGATGCAGGCCAGCCCGAAGTGCTTACCTGTTCTGTAGTCGCCATTAGCCTGCAAGGCGCAGTGAAGAACAACGGTGACTTCGTGTATCAGTGGAGCACGACAAACGGCAACATCGTCTCGGGCGCCAATACGCTGACGCCGTCAGTGAGTGCAGTGGGTACGTATGTGCTGACCGTGACTAACCTGCTCAATGGCTGCAGCGCTACGGCCTCCGTGCAGGTGCTCGAGGACCAGAGCGCGCCGTCCATTAAATATGCAAAACCCGACCTGCTGACCTGTGTCGTCAAGCAAGTAACCATTGACGCTACCGGTACTTCTGTGGGTAACGTGCAGTATAACTGGAGTACGACCAATGGTCAGTTTGCCAACCTGAGTGATCCGCTCAAGCCTGTCGTAAGCCGGCCGGGAGTTTATACGCTCTTAGTAACTAGCTTAGGTAACGGCTGCACGGTGGTTGAAAACATCACTGTGCAGGAAGACGTAACCATTCCGGTTGCCGACGCCGGTGCATCGCAGACGCTTACGTGCGCCGTAACAACGCTTCAACTCAACGGTACCGGTTCCAGCCAGGTCGGTGGGCCGTATTTCTACGAATGGACGACGCCCAACGGGCTCATCCTGGCCGGCCAGAACACCCTGACGCCTACTGTAGCAGCGCCAGGTGTTTATGCCTTGTTAGTGCTGAACACGTCGAACGGCTGCTCCAGCACGGCGCAGACATTGGTGGGTCAGAATACGCAGGTGCCTACGGTAGTCATTGCCAACGCGCCTACGCTTACCTGCGCCGTCACTCAGGTACCGCTAAACGGCAGTGCCTCCTCGACGGGCCCGAATTTTGCCTATGCCTGGAGCACCCTCAACGGCAACATCGTGGGACCAGCCAATGGCATTGTTGCGCAAGCCAACGCCCCTGGCACATATACGCTTACAATCCTCAACACTACTAACGGCTGCACTAATTCAGCCAAAGTACAGGTGTCGGCCAATACGGTGTTGCCCAATGTTCTGGCAGGCCCGCCCTTTACGCTCACCTGCTCGGTGCTCGAAGTGAGCCTTCAGGGGTTCGCTTCTACCGGCCCGCAGTTCACTTATCAGTGGGTGGCCTCGGGCGGGGGTAACGTCCTTAGCGGTGCTAATACGCTTAGCCCGCGCGTCAATCGCGCCGGACGCTACGCGCTCACCGTCACCAACACGCAAACCGGCTGCTCGAAAACAGACGAAACACTCGTCTATCAGGAGACCAACGTACCCACCGATTTTCTCTTCGATCTTAAGCGGCCCTCTTGTAAAGACAACGACGGCGCCGTCACTTTCCAGCAGATCATCGGAGGCTATGGACCTTACCTGTACTCTCTAGACAACGGCCGTACGTTTATCCCGCAAAATGAGTTTAAAAATATTGCTCCCGGCACCTATGATCTGGTTATCCAGGACGCTAACGGCTGCGAGTTTCAGAAAAAACTCGTCGTGCCAAAAGCACCCGATCCGGGCATCTCGATTGTGCCGGAAATCAGTCTTTCTCTAGGCGACAGCGTACAATTGCAAGCGAAATTGCCGCAAGGATACCCATTGGCGCTGGTGGATACTATCCTTTGGACGCCCACTGAAGGCCTAATCTTCAAGGGCAACGACATCTTCAACCTGCTGAAGCCCATTGCTGTGCCCACGCGCCCAATGCAGTACACCGTTACAGTGGTGAGCAAAGACGGCTGCGAGGCTACTGACCGTGTCCTTATTCGCGTGGACGATGAGCCACACATCTATATCCCGAACGCCTTCTCGCCCTGGCACGAAGGCGAAAACGATATCGTGCTCATCTTCGCTAAGACTAACCAGATCCGCCAGGTCAACTCGTTCCAGATCTTTGACCGCTGGGGCACCATGGTCTTCCAGGCCCGCAACTTCCAGCCCAACGATCCAAAGTACGGCTGGGACGGGCGCTTCCGCGGAAAGCTAATGACGCCGGCTGTCTTCGTCTATTACGCCGAAATCGAGCTCATCGACGGGCGTCGTCTGCTTTACAAGGGCGATGTTACGTTGGTACGGTAGGTTTTTGCCACTAAGGTATTAAGTTTTTTACGGTAAAGGCTCGGATTATTTTGTTATAAGCCACTAAATCCTTTATTAAATATGGTTCGATCATAAGAGGGTTCGAGCCTATTTCAGAGCAGGAAAAATTGGTGGGCAGGGCAGTGGTGCAAGCTGCCTATGAGGTGCATAAGGCTCTCGGGATAGGGCCTGTGGAGCAGATATGCGAGGCCTGTTTTTGTCATGTCCTCAGAAGAATTGGATGGCATATACAATGACAGGTGAGTGTTCCGGTTACCTTCGATAGCTTATTTTTTGAGAAAGGGGTCAGATTAAATGTTTTAGTGAATGACACCGTTATCTGCGAGATTAAATCGGCGGAGGCCATAATTCCGCTTTGGGAGGTGCAACTGCTAAGTTATCTTAAATTGACGGGTAAACGTTTGGGATACCTAATTAACCTCAACGAGGTCCTGATTAAGAACGGGAACAAGCGCATGGTTCTTTTGTCAAATCTAACACTGCTGCTCTGGCTTAGAACGATATTATTTGGTGTTAGGGAGGTTTTTATGTGCCTCTGGGCTAGGTACCAGCGTTGAAATAAAGTGGCTTTACCTTTGCAGGTGGTTTCATGCACCGGACTTCCTGGTGCATGCCCCTGTGTCTTTGTGGTAATTCGCGAGCATGGACTTTTTTACGCATCTTTCTAAACAGACTATCCTTTTGTGGCTTTTTGCCCCGTTCGCCGGCTGGTTGCTGGGTTGGGTTTTAGAATACCTTATTTTGGGTCGGTTGGCCAAACACAGCCTTTTGCACCGAACGCTGAATGGTTTTGGCCGCTGGATGGGCATGGTGGGCGGCCTGGGCTTGGCCCTGCGCTATGGCGTACTGCCCAAACACTGGCATGATGAGGCTTTGATGGGCTGGAAGATAGCCTCTGTTTTCATCACCACAGCTTTCCTGGCGCGTTTGGTGAGCCAGTATTTTGAAGACGAGACGGCCGAACTGCGCCGCGAGACCCAGACGGCATCCTTAGTGCAGACCATTCTTCGAGTGGTTATCTACATTATTGGCCTGCTGGTCATTTTGCAGATGCTGGGTGTCTCGATTACGCCCATGCTTACTGCTCTGGGCGTGGGCGGTCTGGCCGTGGCCCTAGCCCTTCAGGACACTTTGGGCAACCTCTTTGCCGGTATCCAGATCATCGCCTCGCGTAAGATCCGTCCAGGCGATTTTATCCGCCTCTCCGGCAGCACGGAGGAAGGCTATGTAACTGATATTACCTGGCGATACACCTCCATCCAGATGATTTCCAACCAGACGGTCATCATCCCGAACTCACGATTGGCCGGTGCTATCGTTACGAATACCAGCCTGCCCACGGAGGAAATCACCGCCCGCCTCGATATCGGCGTACACTACGATAGCGACCTGGAACACGTCGAGCGGGTGTCCATCGAAACTACACACGCCGTCCTGCGCGAGCATCTAAACGATCCTACTGACGCCAAACCCAACGTCCGTGTCCGATATCGAGGGTTCGGAGACTCCAGCATTACCCTCAGTATCCTCTTTCCGGTGCCTTCTTTTGGCGACCAAGTGCCGGTTCTCCACCACCTTATCAAGGCCATCCACAAACGATATGCACAGGAGGGTATTGTCATTCCTTACCCTATTCGGACGTTAGAATGGGGAAAAAACAGCGCCGCTCAGAAGCCATAAGGGTATATCAAAAAAACTGCCTGTAACCCTTGCCAGATGCTAGCCCTCCTCCACTACGGCCGAAAGGCCGCGGTCGAGCAGTGCCTCACACAGAGGGATGAGCTCCCGCTTTTCGCCCGTTTTCACGGTAGCCTTGCCTTTGAAATGGATAATGATGGAGAGCTGTTCAGCCTGCTCGTGTGTATGCTTGAGCACTTCCATGAAACATTGAATGACCCATTCAAAGGTGTTGAAATCGTCGTTGAAGACAATGATATGGGCCGGCAGGTCTGACCCAATGTCGTCTTCGACGAGGATGTCTTCCTGTTCTTCCCACAAAGGCTGTTTGGGCATATTCAGGGGAGATTTTGCAATGTTTGCTGAATGGCCTCGAAATTAGGCATGTCGCCGGCATTTTCCAGCACTTCGGCGTAGCGGACAATGCCGTCTCGGTCAATGACAAAAGCCGAGCGTTTGGCAACGCCTTTCATTTCGAACACGAAGTCTTTGTACAGTACGCCGTATTTTTTACTGACGGTTTTATTGAAATCCGAAAGCAGCAGGAAGTTAAACTGCTGCTCTTGCTTCCATTTGTCTAAGGCAAAAAGGCTGTCCACCGAAATGGCTAGCACCTTTGTATTGAGGTTTTCGTATTCGCTCAGGCTGTCGCGCATATAGCAGAGTTCTTTGGTGCAAACACCGGTGAAGGCGAGCGGGAGAAAGAGCAACACGACGTTCTGGCCGCGGTAGTCTTGCAGCGAAACCAAGGCCTTGTCGCTGGAGCGTAAGGTAAAGTTGGGCGCTTTATCTCCGATTTGAATGGTCATGGAACAATAAACATTACTTTCGAGGGCAAATTTACAGCGAGTATAACCATGAGGACAAAAACACTTTTGGGCCGGCTGGGCTAAACTCACCTCAGTACCTGAGCTGCCGCAAAAAGGTGGATGTCCCCTGTCATTTCGCGGGGTTATTGTAATAGGTGGTCTTTGTTTAGTCTCTTGGCATCAAAGGCAATTTACGTTCTCTTTCACCTGTTGCGCATATTCGAGAGTGCGCTGGCGTTCGCGTCCGTCCATGCGGTACCAGGTCTGATAGGCCATGCCAATACGCGGATTGCTGTGCAGGCGCTCGGCGTGGCGGTCGTAGAAGTCCCAGTATAGGGCATTGAAAGGGCAGGCGCGCGGGCCGTAGCGTTGTTTAGGGTCGTAGGGACAGTCTGCGCAGTAATCGCTCATGCGCTGCAGATAGTTGGCGCTGGATACGTAGGGTTTGGTGCCCACGATGCCGCCGTCGGCGAACTGGCTCATGCCGCGTGTGTTGGGCATTTCGACCCATTCCAGAGCGTCCTGATAAATGCCTAGGTACCAGGCATCCACCTCGTCGGGGTGTGCGCCCAGCAACAAGGCGAAGTTGCCCGTTACCATCAGCCGCTGGATGTGGTGGGCGTAG